>MDSV01070012.1_pt1 | contig 18239 bp, 20 predicted proteins | sample 810851 | NCBI WGS metagenome assembly MDSV01 (sample SAMN05326640, study PRJNA326480) | marine metagenome | isolation source: seawater | place: Atlantic Ocean: North East | collected 2012 | reverse complement strand
GTTTACCAGCAGCAGTAGGAGCTTTTTTTGCAAAAAAAAATACTACAAAAAATAGAGTAATATGCCTAACTGGAGATGGAGGTTTCCAATTAAACATACAAGAGTTAGCAACTGTTATGCATCACAAAATACCAATGAAGATTTTTATTTTTAATAATGGCGGATATTTAACAATAAAACAAACCCAACAATTAGGTTTTAATGGAAGAATAATGGGGGCAGATAATAAAAGTGGTCTATCTTTTCCAAATTACCAAAAATTAGCCCAAACTTACAAAATGAATTATTTAAAGGCAAAATCTAATAAAAATTTAATAAAAACTATAAAAATGGCAATTAATTCAAAGGGTGCTTCGATTTGCGAATTAATAATGGACCCTGATGAGGAACAAATACCAAAAGCAATAAATAAAAGGACTCCAGAAGGTAAGTCTGTTCCTACAAAACTTGAGGATATGTACCCATTCTTGTCTAAGCAAGAATTAAATAGTAATAATTATTAGGAGATTAACTTATGAAAAAAGGATTGATTATTTCTGGCAATTTGGCACAAGATCATGAATTTATTTACCCTTATTACAGACTGTTAGAAGAGGATTACAAAGTGGATGTTTGCTTACTAGAAGGCGTACCTGTGAAAGGTATTTTAGGAACAGCTATACCTCCAAACAAAGAACAAAAAGTTAAAAAAATAGATGATGTTAAAGTCGAGGATTACAATATTCTTGTACTTCCAGGAGGAGTAAAAGCCATGGAAAAAGTTAGACAAGAAAATAAAATAATAAAATTTATTTCAGATTTTAATAAAGCAAAGAAAGTTATTGCGTGTATTTGTAGTGGTGCACAATTATTAATATCAGCTAAAGTAGTTAAAGGTAGAAAAATTGCAGGTTATTACAGCATGAAAGACGATTTAATAAATGCTGGAGCTATTTATACAGATTTACCTGCTGTAATTGATGATAATATTATTACTACTGCGCACTATAAAGATATGGGCCCCTGGATGAAAGCAGTAATCAATAAAATTTCATAAAGTTAAAAGAATGAGAGAATATAATTTACTGGACAACTATCCAAAACCCAAAGAAAAAAGATATGTTGGAGATAATCTTAGGACTATTAAGCACAGAATAGTAGCTTCGTACCGTGATCAAAATTTTTTTGACGGAGATAGAAATTATGGTTATGGAGGCTTTAAATATGATGGAAGATGGGTAAGCGTGGCAGATAAATTATGTAATGAATATAAATTAAATAATAATTCATCTTTTCTTCAATTGGGTTGTGAAAAAGGCTTTTTACTTAAAGATATAAAAACAAAATACAAAGATATGAGAGTTGAAGGTTTAGAAACATCAAATTACGCAATAATTAATTCGATGCCAGATATTAAAAAGAATATAAAATATTGTGATAACTATACAAAATTGAATTACAGTGATAAAGAATTTGATTTTATTATTGCTTTAGGAATAGTTTATACTCATAGTATTCAAGATGCGATTAAATGTTTAAAAGAAATTCAAAGAGTTAGTAAAGGAAAAAGCTTTATAACTTTAGCTTCATATGAAAAAAAGGATGATTTCTGGCTTTTTAAACAATGGAGTTTATTGGGCACAACAATTTTACGTAAAGAAGAGTGGCTAGATCTTTTAAAACATGTAAACTATTCTGGAGATTATTTTTTTACTAACGCCAATTTATTAAATTTGATAGAAAAATAACGTATGATAGATAAAAAGTATAAAGAAGAGCTAATTTGGAAACAAAAATTTAATAGTGATTTAGCTGAATTTAGAAAAAAAGCTTACAAAGAAAACAACTTAATGCCTAAGCGTTATTGTCTTGTTTTAACAAATCTGTGTAATTTAGCATGCGATTTTTGCTACCAAATAAGAACTAAACAAAAAAATTCTTTAAAATCTAATGATTGGATTAATTTAATCAAACAGTTACCAGATAATTCTAGAATAACTTTAACAGGTGGGGAACCTTTAGTATTTAAAAATTTTGAAGAAGTTTTTTTAGAAACAGTTAAAAGACATGAATGTAATTTAATTTGTAATGGTTTGCTTTTAAGTGAATCAATAATAGATTTGTTATTAACTCAAAAAAATTTCAAAATTTTATCTATATCAATAGATAATAGAAAAAATACAATTAGAAAAGGAGCTAATATAAAAGAAAAAAATTGGGATAAAAAATGGGACCATGCTGAAAAAATGATGAAATATTTTCAAAAAAGAAAAAAAGAATTAAATCATTCTTCTTGTATTTTAGATTCTAAAACAGTCGTTCTTGACGAAAATGCTAATGATCTTTTAGATATACATAAGTATTGTATTGAAGATTTAGGGTGTGACACACACAGTTTTCAATTTTTAAAAGGATCACCAATTTTGGGTTGTGATTTTATGTATAAATTTGATGACATTTTTGACAAAAGCAAAGCCTATAAATATAAGAAATGGGAAATAATAAAAGAGCAATTAAATTTAGTAAAAAAATATAACTTTAAAAATAAAAAAGTTGGTTTTTTACATCCTAAGGTTGACGAATTAGTAGGAGACGACAATCCAATTAATGACGAGAAATTAGATTTGCTAAATGAAATTGAACATAAAAAAGAAAAATTTCTACCTTGTGCCCAACCTTGGTCAAGTGTTCATATAAATGTCGACGGAACAGTTTTTCCCTGTTTAGCAGTATCAACAGGAAATATTCAAGAAAAAAGTATCAAAGATATAATCTACGGCGAAGCTTTTAAAAAATTTAGAAACGCAATCAGAAAAGAGGGCACCGTTGAAGCTTGTAATAGATGTGGTTGGCTACAGCCAAATTTATAATTATGATTGAGACTAGCAAAATTAAATTTCAAGAGGGCAGACCTGATAATAAATTTCTTAAAGAATGGAAAATATTAGAGAAAAAAAAATCTATACCTAGGAATTATAACAAGTTAGTACTTATAGAACATAAAGAATTTGTAAAAAAAATCTTAGAAAACAATCAACAATTTGCTGAGTCAGTTGTAAACTCTGTTTATAGTGGAGATTTATATATTTTAAAAAACGCATTCAGTAAAAAAGAGTCAGCTCATATAATAGACGAAATTCATAAATTTACTTTGTCTATACCATCAAGTTTTCATAAAATGCACGAAGGAGTTCCAAATTTTCATAGATGGATTGAGTCAACAAATTTTTCTTATGCTTTAAAACATGTAAAGCATGCAACTTATTTATTTCCTTGGAATAAAGATATTTCTAATATTTATAAGTTGGTAGAAGAAAGATGTGCACCTTTAAAATTTCTTGCAGGGTTAAATTTAGACTCATATAAAAAAAGTAAACCACTTGACGGAATTATTGAAAGACTTCAAATTACAAGATATCCACCTACGGGTTTTGTAGAACCTCATGTTGATGCTGAACCATTAATGAGATTAGTTATCTCTGGATATTTAACTAAAAGAGGTAAGCATTATAATAAAGGCGGTTTTTATATGATTGATGAGAATAATAAAAAATTAGATTTAGAAGGTAACATTGAAGATGGAGATGTAGGATTTTTTTATGCTACTCTTAGACATGGAGTAGATCAAATTGATCCAAATGGTGGTTATGATTCAAAAAAAAAAGAAGGAAGATGGTGGATTGGATATAATATTCATCACTCAGATTATATAGACTCAAAAAATAGAGCAACTGGGCAACCCTATAATATTAATTCAATTAATATTTGAAATTTTTTTTAATTAATTTGTGATGAAAATTTTAATAACAGGAGCCAATGGTACTATTGGATCAGATCTTGTAGATTTTTTTTCAAAAAAAAATAAAGTTTATGCGTTATATAGAACTCCTAATTTTACTACAAAAAATTTAAAAAATAAAAATATTAAGTGGATAAAGCAGGATTTAGCAAAAAAAATTTTAATTAAGATTAAACCTAAAATTATTATTCATTGTGTTGTATCGCATCCATATTCAAAAAAGAACTCATATTTAGATTCTCTAAACTCAAATATTTTTGCTTTAAAAAACGTAATAAATTTTGCAAATAAAAATAAGGTTGATAAATTTTTTTATCTTTCATCAATTAAAATTTATGGCGAAATTTATAATAAGATTAATACAGATTCAAATATTTTTGTAAACCCTGACATTCTAGGTGCTTCTAAAATTCTTTCTGAAAAAATTTTAGAAATTCAAAAATTTAATTATTTAAGTATTAGGTTGCCAGGTGTTTTTACTTATTATACGAAGGATAATAGAAGACCTTGGTTAAATAGTATAATTAATAATCTAAGAAGAAACAAAGTTTTAAATATCTATAATTCAAAAAAAAATTTTAATAATATTATTGATACAATCGAAATTTTTAAATTTATTGATTTTGTTATGAAGAGAAAAAAAATAAAAAATGGATCATTTAATTTTTCTGCCAGAAAACCAATAGTTATAAAAAAAATGATTTTAGATTTAAAAAGTAAACTTTCATCAAGCTCAAAAGTATTTTTTAAAAAGAAAAAAACTACAAACTTTATTATCGAATCGAAAAGAGTTTATAAAGATTATAAATTTAAAATAGCCAGTACATCAGCAGTTATCGACAGGTATATAGATAATTAGCTAATAGCTTTGTTCAATTATTGAACAAACTGGTGTTCCTTGACTTATTGACAAAGAAGAAGAAAGATTATACGAATATTGAAACTTTTTATGCCAACAAACACAAATAATAAAAATAATAAAATACGAGTTCTGCTTTATGCTGGATTTAAAGATAATACAGTTTTTTATTCAGCTGTATCCCCACCACTTGGTTTGTATCGTTTAAAAAATTATATAGAACGTCGTGGGATGTACTGCGATGTTCATGATTTGAGCTTAAAAGAAAATGATTTTGAAGATACTTTAGAAAAAATATCAAAAGGTTATTATGATGTAATTGGTGCAAGTGTTGACTCTGAAAAAATGGGAAGGTACTTCACTATGTTAACTGGTATAAGAAAAAGAGTAGAAAATTCAGGAAAAAAATCAATGATAGTTTGTGGAGGGCAAGGCGGAGCACATGCTTATAAAGATTTTATCCAAAAAGGAAAAGTAGATGGAGTTTTGTTAGGTTTTGCAGAAAAAAGTTTTTATGAGCTTTGTTTACAGTTTGAAAAAAATAGAGACAAACATATAAGTGTTTATGGTAAAGATATTTCAGGTTTAGCATACCCAAAAGATAAAGAGTGTATTGATATTATTAAACATCCAAGTAAACCACTAACTGACGAAGAGTTTGTGGATTTAAATTATCATGAAATTAAAGATTTACATATTCCTTATCATGATTATTGGTATCACACAGAGCAGGAAGGTGCAGCTTCATTGAACTTAGCGGGTAGCACTAAAGATAAAAACACAAAAGCCAATGAAAAAATGATTGTTCAATCTGACCCTCACTGCGACATGCCTGTAAATAAAAATACACAAAAATTCTATGTAGAAACAATAAGATTATATACCTCAAGTCATTGTCCCTGGAAATGCGGTTTTTGTTCTTCACACTCTTTCTTAAGAATGTCTAACGCTACTGAAGAACAGGAGAATAAAATTCCAAAAGATCCAAAAACTGGAGCTCAACTTTCGATGAACTCTTTAGCAACCTGTGGTCCACAACCTCATCCAGTTTATAGAATCACACCAGAACAAATTTATGACATTATAGAGAGGCACTGTGTAAAATATGATCCTAAGGTTTTTTTATTTAACGATGATGCTTTCTGGGATGGTTCTAAACCTGGCTTTGATCATATAATGAAACTTTGTGATCTTATAATTGATGCAAAAAATAAGGGAAAAATTAACAAAGATATTATTTTTAATTGTCAAGCAAAGGTAGGAGACTTTATTATAAAAAAACCTGAGAGACAGTTATACGATGAACTAATCATAAAACTCAAAACAGCAGGTTTTTATCACTTTGGAACAGGAGTTGAAACTTTTGCTGAAAGGCTTTTGAGAGTTCCATCAGTAAATAAAAAAGGTAATGTATCCGAGAAGGACCAGCATATGGTTATTCAAGGATTGCTTAAACATGGTTTCAGTCCTTCTGTAAATATAATTTTATTTATTCCTGAACAAACTCTTGATGAATTATTTTATGTGATGAAAACAGCAACAGAATATATGTTAAAGGGAACACAAATAGCAATGACTCCATTGTTACGTCCACAAAAGGGTTCTGGAATAAATGAATTAATAGAAAAAGGTTTAACGCCAATCAAAGCAAAATATTCTGAATGGATCGATCCAGAAACTAAAGAGGTTTTTAAGTATCCCATTTATTGCATACCACTAGAAAAAAAATTAGCAGATTTTATTGAACAATTTCAAATAGAAGAGTATGAAGATATGATAAGACTATCACACGATGAGCAAGAAAATATTGTTAAAAAATCAGGATGGGATTCAAAAGTAGTACCACGTCCTGTTACAGCACTTTCAGTTTTTATTACATTATCAAAATTTTTGAAAGAAAAAGAGTGGGTTAAATATTTTGAAAATGCTGCATACCAAATTTTAGCTAAAAATGATTACGCTGGAGCAAAAAGCCAGCTTTTAGCAAAAGAAAATTTGGTGCTTTAATTAATAACTTATAAATGCCTAAATCCTTTTCAGATACTGGTTATTTGATAATAAAAAAAAGTATAGATACAAACCTTATAAAAAGTATACAAAGTGAAATTTATAATTTAATTAATAATTCAAATAAAAAAAAAATAAATAGCCAAAAAAATTATCTAAATTTCTGCAAAAAAGTTAAAAATTTAAAATCTAAAAATAAAAAGTATTCAGAATTTGAGTTTGTGAAACCAATTTTTGAGCGCTTAAATTACAAAGGATATATAAAAAAAATTATTTTACAAAAAAAATTAAATAATTATTTAATGTCTTTACTAGGAAAAGATTTAGCTTATTGTTCTGATCCTTCATTAAACCTAAATTTACCTAAAAAAAATTTACCATCCAAAAATTATTTATTTAAAAATTGGCATCAAGAAATTTGGTCTGGAGCTAGCCCATCATCTGTTCAACTTTGGACTCCGCTATTTCACAAAAATAGTAAACAGGGTCAAATCGAATTTATTTTAGACTCTCACAAATGGGGTCACATTCCTCATCGTAATAGAGCTCCTAGTGAGTTACCTAAAAATTATAAAACCAAAGTACTTAATCTAGAATACGGAGATGTAGTAGTATTTAGTACTCTTATTTTACATAGATCAGTTAGTGCTGATTTTCCCAGACTAGCACTACCATTATTGATTAAAAACTTTAAAAATAAAGATAGCTCATACCAAGATAATAAAAATTGGAAAATCTTTTCTTTTTCTGAATTAACTAAAATTGAACAGATTTTAGGAAATCATTATTTGAGCCCCTTCAGACTAATGGATCTAGATTTTAAATTTAGATAAGTGCTACTAGATCCCCCTCCAAGTCATCTCCTTAATTAAAAATTCAACATAAATAACAAATATTTAGCTTAATTTGTTGTTTTTCCTTTACTGTTCAATTTCTGAACGCTATACTGTTCAATAATTGAACAAATTTATGAGCGATAATCTAGACCATTTGAATATATTAAGAAAGCTTCAAAAAAAACCTAAGTCAAGCCAACGTGAACTTGCTAGAGAGCTTGGATTTAGTTTAGGTAAACTAAACTATTGTTTGAGAGCTTTAAAAGTTAAGGGCTTAATTAAAATACAAAATTTTAAAGAAAATATAAATAAAATTAATTACATCTATGTACTTACTCCCAAAGGCATTGCAGAAAAAACTGAACTTACAGTTAATTTCATGAAAGTGAAAATGAGAGAATATGACGAACTAAAAAATGATATGAATAATTAATTATGTGGACTGTTGTTAAAATTAAAAAAAAAGAATTAAATATATTTAAAAAAAATCTTACTGATAAAATCGGTAGTGATATAGAGTTTTATTACCCTAAAATTGAGTATCATAAATACATAAAAAATAGGGTTAGAAAGTATGAAAAATTAATATTAGAAAATTATGTTTTTTGTTATCATAAAAAATTTAATGACCACACCAATATTACTAAAGTTAAGTTTGTAAAAGGACTTGAATATTTTATTGATGGTTATGAAAAAAACCAAAATGAAATAGTAAAATTTATTGAACATTGTAAATCTTTTGAGAATAATGAAGGTTATATTACGCCAGCTTTTTTTAAAACAATGATAACCAAGAAAGGTCAATTTGTTTCTGGCCCTTTTACAAATATGATGTTTGAAATTCTTGAAAGACAAAAAAATAAACTAAAAATTTTAGTTGGAAATATAGTTACAACGATATCTGATAAAAAAAATTATTTATATCGTCCTATTTGATAAAAAACCTATGTTCTTAAGACTTGATAAATGTGAAAAAGTCAAAGTGCGGAGCTTTGCTGTTATAAAAATTTAATTATTATTTTTTTTAAAATATGAAAAAAATTATTTGCATAGATATTGATAATGTTATTTGTAAAACTGTAGGACGTAATTATATAAACGCAAAACCTAATAAAAAAGTATTACAAAAAATTAACGAGATGTATAAAGCTGGTTACATTATAAAATTTTTTACAGCTAGATATATGGGTAGAAATAAGGATAAAGCTAGCAAAGCTAAAAATCAAGGTTGGCAAATGACAACAAATCAATTAAAAAAATGGAAAGTAAATTATCATAAATTAATTTTTGGTAAACCATCGTTTGACTTAATGATTGATGATAAAGCATTATTTTTTAGAAAAGATTGGTATAAGAATATAGATAAGATATTAAAAAAATTTTAAAGGTATACATGAAGAATAATCATATTAATAAGTTTTTTGATCAGGTAATTAAAATTTCAGAATTAATAAATAAAAATGATATTGAGGATCTAGCATCCGCATTGGTAAATCTAAAAAATAATAATGGAAGACTGTTTTTTCTTGGTGTAGGTGGAAGTGCGGCGAACTCTTCACATGCGGTAAATGATTTTAGAAAAATTTGTAATATAGAATGTTATTGTCCCACAGATAATGTTTCTGAACTTTCTGCTAGAATAAATGATGAGGGTTGGGATAGTTCATTTGTTGAGTGGCTTAAAGTAAGTAAATTTAATTCAAAAGACGCAATCTTTATATTTTCAGTTGGCGGTGGAAATATCAGTAAGAGTGTCAGTATAAATTTAGTAAAATCTATTGATTTTGCAAAAGAAATTGGTGCTAAAATTTTTGGGGTAGTTGGTCGTGATGGAGGTCATACTAAAAAAAAAGGACATAATGTTATTGTAATACCAGAGATAGATAAAAATATGGTTACACCTCATTCAGAAGCTTTCCAAGCTGTGGTTTGGCATTGTTTAGTCTCTCATCCATTATTACAAAAAAATAAAACTAAGTGGTAAAAATTAAATAATTTAAAAATTGTAATGAATAAAATTAACGATTTAAAAATAGAAATTTTTGCTGATGGAGCAGATTTAAAATCTATCAAAAGACTTAATAATCTTTCATATATTAGCGGCTTTACCACAAATCCGTCATTAATGAAAAAAGCAGAAGTTACTGATTATAAAGAATTTGCATTAGACGCATTAAAAATTATTGGTAATAAGCCTATTTCATTTGAGGTTTTCTCTGATGAGTTAGATGAGATGGAGCAACAAGCGCATGAGATTGCATCTTGGGGTAATAATATTTTTGTTAAAATTCCTATTACAAATTCTAAAGGAATTAAAACTTGTAATTTAGTAAAAAAACTTTCAGAAAAGTCTATTAAATGTAATGTGACAGCAATTCTTACACTGAACCAAGTTAAAGAAATTTATGAGATCGCAAATCTAAATACTGATATGGTTGTATCTATCTTTGCTGGAAGAATTGCTGATACCGGCCTAGATCCCATTCCAACAATGAAAAATGCAATTGATTTGTGTAAAAATAATAAAAAAATTAAAATTTTGTGGGCAAGCACAAGAGAAGTTTTAAATATTATTCAAGCTAATAATATAGGATGTCATATTATTACTGTTCCTAATTCAATATTAGAAAAAACAAAAAATTTAGGTAAAGATTTAAAAGAACTTTCGCTTGATACTGTGAAAGATTTTCTTTCTGATGCGCAAAAAGCCAATTATAAAATAAAAAAAACATGAAAACAAAATCAATCTTTGTAACAGGTGGAGCGGGATATGTTGGCAGCTATCTTGTTCCTGAATTACTTAGACTTGGATACAAAGTTACAGTTTATGATATTATGTATTTTGGTAATGATTTTTTACCAAAAGAAAATCCTAACTTAAATATAATCAAAGGTGACATAAGAGATAGCGATAAATTAGAAAAGTCATGTTTTAATCATGATTTTTTTTTACATTTAGCTTGCATATCAAATGATGCAAGTTTTGAACTAGACGAAAAACTTTCAACAAGTATAAATCTAGATGCTTTTGAACCAATGGTGTTAGCTGCAAAAAAATCTGGTATCAAAAGATTTATTTATGCTTCAACCAGTTCTGTTTATGGGGTATCAGAAGAAAAAGATGTTACAGAAGATCATCCTTTAGTTCCACTAACATTATATAATAAATATAAAGGATTATGTGAACCTCTATTGTTAAAACATACAGATAAAAATTTTGAAGGTGTAATTTTTAGACCAGCAACAGTTTGCGGCTATGCACCAAAGTTAAGATTAGACTTATCAGTAAATATTTTAACAAACCATGCTATCTGTAATAATAAAATTATGGTATTTGGAGGTAATCAGTTAAGACCTAATTTACACGTTAAAGATTATTGTGATGCAGTGAAAATATTAATTACGGCGCCAAGCGAAAAAATTAGAAATGAAATTTTTAACGTAGGCTATCAAAATATGTCAATTAATGAGATAGCAATTCTAGTTAAAAAAGTTGTTGAAGAAACGTTTCCTAACAAAAAAAAAATTGAAATTGAAAAGACAAAAAGCAATGATAATCGTTCTTATCATATAAATTCAGATAAAATATTTCGTAAGCTTGGTTTTAAAGCCAAAAGAAATATTGAGGAAGCAGTTAGGGATCTTTGTGTTTCATTTAAAAAAGGCTTAATCAAAAAAAGTTTTGAAAATGACTTTTATTATAATGTTCGTAGACTTAAAAATATTAAAGCGAAATGAAGAGTAAAAAAAAAATTGCAGTAGTAACTGGTGGCGCTGGTTTTATTGGTAGCCATATGGTAGATTTGCTTATCTCTAAAAACTTTAAAGTTTTTGTTATTGATAATTTATCAGGTGGGCATTTTAAAAATTTAATACAACACCGCAATAATCCAAATTTAATATTTAAAAAACTTAATATTTTAAATCTGGGTAATAGTTTAAATTTTTTAAAAAAAATAGATTATATTTTTCATTTCGCTGGTATTGGAGATATAGTTCCATCTATAGAAAAACCTGAAGATTATATGATGGTAAATGTTCAAGGGACAGTAAAAATTCTTGAATTAGCAAGAAAGTTTAAGGTTAAAAAATTTGTTTATGCCGCGTCTGCATCTTGTTATGGGATGACAAAAAAATTAACAAATGAAAATTATAATATAAATACCGAGCATCCTTACGCACTAAGTAAATATTTAGGTGAGAAAACAGTTATGCATTGGCAACAAGTTTACGGATTACCAGCAAATTCTATCAGAATTTTTAATGCTTACGGACCAAGAGTAAGAACTACTGGTGCGTATGGTGCTGTAATAGGTGTTTTTTTTAAACAAAAAATTAAAAATAAAGCTTTAACAATCGTTGGAACCGGAAAACAAACTAGAGATTTTGTTCATGTTACAGATGTAGTTAGTGCATTTTATGCGGCGGCAGTTACAAAATTTTCAGGTAAAGTTTATAACGTTGGTACTGGAAAGCCACAATCAGTTAATCATCTTGCTAATTTAGTTGGAGGAAAAAAAATTAAAATACCTAATAGACCAGGTGAGCCCATGACATCTAGCGCTGATATAAGTAAAATTAAACGAGAACTTAAATGGTATCCATTAGTGACTTTTGATGATGGTATTAAAAAAATGTTACAAAATTTAAATAAATGGAAAGACGCTCCTTTGTGGACCCCAAAAAAAATCAAGAAAGTCACAAAAACATGGTTTAGTTATATGTCAAAAAAAAAATAGAAACTTTTATTTATGAGCAGTGAATTTTTTGAAAAATATAAACACAAAATAAAAAATGATAAAGAGCTTATTTCTTTAATAGGTTCTTTGCCTAGAAAAAAAAAAGTAATACTTTGTCATGGTGTTTTCGATGTAGTTCATCCTGGTCATGTAAGGCATTTAGCTTATGCTAAAACGAAAGCTGATATTCTTGTAGTTAGTATAACAACTGACAAATTTATAAAGAAGGGAGTGTATCGACCACACATTCCAGAAGGTCTACGTGCTTTAAATCTAGCAGCTCTTGAAATGGTAGATTATGTTATAATTGACAAAGAGGCTAAACCTCTAAAAAATTTAAAATTATTTAAGCCGGATTTTTTTGCTAAAGGTTTCGAGTATACTTCTTCTGGATTACCTGAAGCTACGATAGAAGAATCAGAAATTGTTCAATCCTATGGTGGTGAAATGATTTATACACCTGGTGACGTTGTTTATTCATCTTCAAAATTTTTAGATCTTTATTTACCTAAAGTTCAAATTGAAAAATTAATATTACTTATGAAATATAATAATATTAGCTTTGATGACCTTCGAAAAACTTTAAAAAGTTTAAAAAATTACCATGTTCATGTAGTGGGAGATACAATTATTGATTCATACACAAGAACAAACTTTATTGGAGGACAAACAAAAACGCCAACTTTAAGTGTTCTTCGATTAGGGCAGGATGATTATATAGGTGGCGCAGGAATAGTCTCTCAACATTTGAAAGCTGCTGGTGCCCAAGTTACATTTTCTACGGTATTAGGAAACGATAATTTAAAAGATTTTGTTATTAATGAGCTTCAGGCGTCAGGAATAAACACAAATATAATTATTGACCCTACTAGACCTACAGTTAACAAAAATGCAATTACTTCTGGTAATTATAAATTACTTAAAATTGATACATTAGATAATAGACCAATTTCCGATGAGATTTTAAGTAAATTAGTTAAATCAATCAAATTATCAAAAGCTAACGCAATGATTTTTAGTGACTTTAGACATGGAATATTCAACCAGATGAGCATACCTGTTTTAATTAAAGCAATTTCAAAAAATATATTTCGTGTAGCAGATAGTCAGGTTGCAAGCAGATGGGGAAATATTACAGATTTTAAGAATTTTGATTTAATAAGCCCAAACGAAAGGGAAGCTAGATTTGCGCTTGCCGACCAAGACTCTACTGTTGGAAGACTTGCTTCGTTATTATTAGAAAGTACAAATTATAAAAATTTAATTTTAAAACTAGGTGATAAAGGAATATTTTGCCAAACATCAAACCCTAACGTTAAAAGTTCTTATTTTTCTCTTGACTCTTTTACTAAGCATGTGATTGATCCAGTTGGAGCTGGAGATGCATTATTAAGTTATTCAACTTTGTGTATGCTGTCTACTAAATCTTTAGTTATTTCTAGCATTATTGGATCTTTAGCTGCAGCATGTGAGTGTGAGTTGGACGGAAATATACCAGTGCAAGTTAAAAATGTACTTGATAAAATTCAATCTATAGAAAAAATTACAGAGTATTAAAAAAAATTATCATAATGACCAAAAATATTATGGTGGGTTATGCAGGATTAGATCATTTAGGTCTACACTCTGCAGTAGCTACTGCCTCTAAAGGAATTTCAGTAGTTGGCTATGACGAGAATTTTTATAAAATTTTACAATTAAAAAAAGGTAATTTTTCTTATAAAGAACCTGGATTAGTAAAATTATATAATAAAAATAAAAAAAAGATTAATTTTACTTCTGAAATTAAAAAGCTTTCGAAATGTAAAATTGTTTATATTTCTTTGGATGTTAAAACAGATGCATTGGGAAAAAGTAATTTAGAACCAATAAAAAAATTAATTAAAAATGTTATAAAAATTTTAAATAATAAGACTATTTTAGTTATTCTTTCGCAAGTCCCACCAGGATTTACAAGAAAAGTGAAATGGAATAAAAAAAAATTATTTTATCAAGTAGAAACTTTAATTTTTGGAGAGGCAATCAATAGAGCTTTGCATCCAGAACGGCTAATTATTGGTTGTTTAAATACTGTTTGTTTAAATAATTCTCATTATGATAATTTTTTGAAAAAATATAATTGCCCTATACTACCCATGAAGTATGAAAGTGCTGAGTTTACTAAAATTTCAATTAATATTTTTTTAGCTTCTTCTGTGACTACAACCAATACTTTATCAGAACTTTGTGAAAAAATAGGAGCGGATTGGTCAGAAATTACTCCCGCTTTACAAATGGATAGAAGAATAGGTAGATACGCTTATATTAAACCAGGTTTAGGAATTTCTGGAGGAAATTTAGAAAGAGATATTAAAAATGTTTTTAATTTTTCAATAAAAAATAAAACAGATAATAAAATAATTAAATCTATTATTTTAAATTCTAGATACAGGAAAAGATGGATTTATAATATGTTTTTAGAAAAAGTTTTAAAGAATAAAAAAAATCCAAAAGTTTGTATATTAGGTTTAACTTATAAAGAAAATACAAGCTCATTAAAAAATTCCCCATCTATAAGTTTAATTAAAAAGTTAAAAAGATATAAAGTTTCTGTATATGACCCAGGTGTGAAAAATAAAAAAATAAATTATCCAGTGCATCAATCTAATAATATATTTGAAGCTACTTCAAAAGCGGATGTATTATTAATTTTGACACCATGGAAAATTTTTAGTTTGATAGAACCAAAAACTCTAAAACGTGTTATGAAAGGGAAAGTTATTATTGATCCTTACAGAGTTTTAAATGAAGAAAAATTTAAAAAGTATGGTTTCTCATATTTTACTTTAGGAAAAAAAACAAATTTATAAAAATATTTTTGATCATGTTAATACATTCTAATAAGAAAATTAAAAAACCTAAAAGAGTTGTTATTTTAGGTGCCGGTGGTTTTATATCTAAAGCCCTAGAAAAAAAACTAAAAAATTTAAAAATTCCATTTGTACCTTTGAGTAGAAGAAATTTAGATTTAATTAAAACTAATTCAGAAAAAAAATTGAAAAAATTTCTTAAAACAAACGATTGTTTAATTTTTATTGCAGCAAAAGCACCAGTAAAAAATGCGGAAATGTTAGTTCAAAATTTGATAATGTGTAAAAATGTTTGTAATGCCGTTAAGAAAAAACCACCACAACATCTAATTTATATAAGTTCTGACGCCGTATACACTGATAGTTTAAAGGCATTAAATGAAAAATCATCTACACAACCAACATCTTTACATGGAATAATGCATATTTCTAGGGAAGTAATGTTAAAAAATTTTTATAAGGGTCCAATGTGTTGTCTTAGACCAACTCTTATTTACGGGTCTGAAGATCCCCATAATGGTTATGGTCCAAATCAATTTTTAAGACTTGCAAAGAAAAATAAACCAATCAATATTTTTGGAGAGGGAGAAGAATTAAGAGATCACGTTTGGGTAAATGATGTTGCGGAGGTTATTGTAAAGGTTGTGCTTAATAGAAGTAGCGGCGTTCTTAATATAGCGTCAGGAGAAATTTTATCTTTTAAAAAAATTGCTAAATTAATAATTAAAATAACTAAAAGTTCATCTAAAATAAAAAAAATTTTACGTAAAGGCCCAATGCCACATAACGGGTATCGCCCATTTAATATTGCTTTGTTAAAAAAATCTTTCCCAAAATATTCAAATAATAAAATATCAAGTATTTTAAATAAAATTAAAGATCACTATAAATAAATTTATATGAGTGCTAATTGGACAGACATTAAAGGAAAATATATCAGAGATCCCAGATATGGTCATAGGTTAGGTAAATCATACGTTAAGTCTGAAAAAAAGAAAAAACCAGGCTACCAAGAGGCAATAAATGATTTATCAACTGATCAGTATGGGTTTGTAGGAAACGGATATGTTAGAGAGTTACCAAAAGAGTTTAGTAATGACGAGATAGGAATTATAGTTTTAGGAGGATCAGCTGCAATGGGTTTGGGGGCGACAGATAATTCTAAAACTTTTTCTTCTATTATAGAATCTAATCTAAGAAAAAAAATAAAAAATAAAAAAATTTACGTAATAAATGCAGGATGTGGTGGTTATAGCTCATGGGATGAAATGATTTATTTTTTGACTGAATTAATTTTAAGAAAACCTCAAATGGTAATTTCATTCACTGGCATAAATGATTTTGTTATGGGGTACTTAGGATCTAAGTATTATGATAATAGAATTCAAAATACATCAAGATCTTTCGAAGATATAGCCGAGTCAGTTAAAATGAGTAATCAAAGTTTATCATTTTATGAATTGGTAAAATTTAAAATTAAAAAAAATATTTTATATGATAAAATAATAAACTTTTATCGATCGAAAAAAGGTGAGATTAAACTTAATAAGCAAAATTTTACGTGGGGATTAGAAAATATTAAAAAAGAATATAATAAAAATTTTGTTTCAACATTCTGGAAAAATCAAATATCACTACTTGGCGCATGTAAAATGCATAAGATAAATTATCATTTATATATTCAACCATGCTATTTCTGGAATAATAAAAAAAAACTTACAAATAAAGAAAAAGAAGGAATAGATTTTGATAAAAAACTATTAAAAGAAGATTATCAAAAGTTATGTACTCAATATTTTAATGATCTCAAAGATAAATCAAAAATTTTTTTAGGAAATTTTAATCAAGATAATTACATTTTCGAAATAATGGATAAAATAATTGATGATGTAGAGGAACAATGTTTTGTAGATCATCACCATTTGACTAATTTAGGACATGAAATTGTTGCAAAAAAAATAGAAAAAAATATTTTATCGTCAAAAATCTTTAATCAATAAAAATGAAAAAAAGGAAAATATTTTTATTAAATCTAATAATAAAATGTTTTAGGAGTGTTAAGTTAAAGAGATTAAAAAAAATAAGAGAAAAAAATAAAAAAAAACATCCTCTTGAAGATTATAATTATCCTCTTTGGTAAATTATTAATGGAAAAAAAAGTATATGCAGGAATAATAGGCCTTGGTGAGTGGGGTAAGTATATTGTTAAAACAATAAGAAAAAATAATCCAAATGTTGTGTTAAAAAGTGCAGCGTTTAGAAAAAGTAAATACAAGTATTTATTACCAAAAGAATGTAAAATTTATTTAAACTGGAAAAAAATGATTTTTAAAGAAAATTTAGACTGCATTTTTGTTGCTGTACCACCACAAATGAATTTAAAAATTTTGAGAGGAATTATAAATAAAAAAATTCCTTTATTTTTAGAAAAACCACTTGCATCAAATTTAAATGATGCAAAAAGAATTTACAAATTATCAAAAAATTATAATTCGTCTATTCAAGTTAATCATATAGATTTGTTTAATAATGCTGTAGTTAAAGCAAAAAAGAAACTAAAAGGAAAATTAATAAAATTACAGGGATTTATAAGTTCTTCATCTCCCAATAGGTCATTTTTAAAACCTTTGTGGGATTATTCACCTCACTTTATTGCAATTTCAATATCTTTTTTTGGTGAATTACCAAAAAAAATAGAAGCCTTTAAGCTAGACATTGAAAATAGTTTAAAAAACAAAAAAAAAAGACAGATGGTACGAATTGTCATGTATTTTAAAAATAATAAAATAGCAGAAATAAATGCAGGTAACGGAACAGTAAAAAAAATAAGAAAAATTTATTTATCTGAAAAAAATAAAAAATATATTTATGATAATAATTCTAAAAATCCACTTGTCGAGTATAAAAAAAATTCTACAAAAAAGAATATAATTAAAATTAATAATTTACCATCACTTACATCCTCAATTAATAATTTTTTAAAAAATTTAAAAAGTAAAAAAAACAATAAAAAGGATGTTTTATTAGGGCTAAATGTGGTTAAAATTTTATATTTAGTTGAAAAATCCTTGTTTCAAAATAAAAAAATAAGTTTTCGTTAGCTAGTGTCTTTAAAATAATTTAATGAAAACAATAAAGTATCTAAAATTTTTATTTAAAATTTTTTTTTAT
>MDSV01171249.1_pt1 | contig 18244 bp, 17 predicted proteins | sample 810851 | NCBI WGS metagenome assembly MDSV01 (sample SAMN05326640, study PRJNA326480) | marine metagenome | isolation source: seawater | place: Atlantic Ocean: North East | collected 2012 | reverse complement strand
TCTAGCAGAATATGTTAAAGAATTATTGAAATAATTATGAAAAAATTATCAAAAAATATCTTTTATGATTTAGATATTGATTTAATTAATAACATTAAAGTCAATTTAAGTGCGGTTGAGAGGAGAACTACTACCTTAACAAAAAGAAGAACTGTTAAAAAAGATTTCCAGGTCGCATGGCTTCTCAAAGCAATAACTTTAATAGATCTTACAACCTTAAGTGGTGACGATACTTTTGGAAAAGTTGATAAACTTTGTCAAAAAGCTCTTAATCCTATTTCTGAAATAATCTTAAATAAAATGAAATTTGGAATTGGAAATATAAATGTAGGTGCTGTATGTGTTTATCATGATCTAGTTGAGCATGCAAAAAAATATCTAAAAAATAGGATACCTGTAGCAGCCGTTTCCACAGGATTTCCTTCAGGCTTATCATCATATAAAACCCGAAAAAAAGAAATTCAAGAGTCAATCGAGTCTGGTGCAGATGAAATTGATATTGTTATTAATAGATCATATGTTTTAAGAAATGATTGGAAAAAATTATATGATGAAGTATCAGAATTTAAAAACATATGTGATAAAAAAAAATTAAAAGCAATTATAGGTGTGGGTGAATTAGGAACATTAAGAAATGTTGCAAAAGCCTCTATGGTATGCATGATGGCTGGAGCAGATTTTATTAAGACATCAACAGGAAAAGAAAAAACAAATGCAAATCTAAATAACAGCATCATTATGTTAAGAATGATTAGAGAGTTCCACAACATTACTGGAAAAAAAATAGGTTTTAAGCCGGCTGGAGGAATATCTAGTGCAAAAAATGTGTTGGATTATCTTATATTGATGTATGAAGAGCTTGGAGAAGATTGGATGAATTCTTCTCTTTTTAGAATAGGAGCTTCAAGTTTACTTATTGATATAGAAAGACAATTATATCATTATGTTTTAGGAAGATATGCAAACAAAGAAAAAATGGCTATTTCATAATTATGAGTAAAGTAATTAAAAATTTTAAAAATTTAAAATATGGTCCAGCACCTGAAAATGACTCCGAAGTTTTGGAATGGATTAAAAAACTAGATAAACCTAATCATATTTTTATTAATGGAAACTGGGTAAAGTCAAAGTCAAAAAAAATAATAAATTGCATTAATCCATCAAATAAAAAAACTCTTACCAAATTAGTTATAAGTTCAAAAGAAGATGTAAACTCAGCTGTCAAATCTGCAAAAAATGCTTTTCGTTCTTGGTCAAAGCAAACTCCTTTTCAAAGATCAAAATATCTTTATGCTTTAGCAAGGTTAATACAAAAACATTCAAGGTTTATTTCTGTTTTAGAATCAATTGATAATGGTAAGCCAATAAGAGAAACTAGAGATATAGATATCCCTTTAGTTGCAAGACATTTTTATTATCATGCTGGATGGGCTGAAAAAATGGTAAACGAAAAAATCAATCCGATAGGCGTTATTGGACAGATTATTCCTTGGAACTTCCCTCTATTGATGCTCTCATGGAAAATAGCACCAGCCATTGCCTGTGGAAATACAGTAGTATTAAAACCAGCAGAATTCACTTCTTTAACAGCGCTATTTTTTGCAGAATTATGCCAAAAAGCAAATCTTCCAAAAGGAGTTGTAAATATTATAACTGAAGATGGTTCAACAGGAGAATTGATAACTAAACATGATAAAATAGATAAAATAGCATTTACGGGTTCAACAGAGATTGGAAAAAAAATAATTACTTCAACATCTGGTTCTGGAAAAAAACTTACAATGGAACTAGGTGGAAAATCACCATTTATAGTATTTGAAGATGCTGATCTTGATAGTGCGGTTGAAGGAGTAGTTGACGCTATATGGTTCAATCAAGGTCAGGTATGCTGCGCAGGCTCACGTTTACTTGTTCAAGAAAGTATAGAAAAAATCTTTATAAAAAAATTAAAAAAACGAATGGAAAAATTAAGAGTTGGTAATCCTCTAGATAAATCAATAGATATAGGAGCAATTATAGCACCTGTGCAATTAAAGAAAATAAACAAACTAGTAGATCAAGGAAGAAAAGATGGTGCAAAACTCTGGCAACCTTCTTGGTCATGTCCTAAAGATGGTTTTTTTTATCCTCCATCTTTATTTACAAATGTATCTCCAGCTTCATTAATAGCACAAGTTGAAATTTTTGGACCTGTCTTAACATCATTAACTTTTAGAACACCTTCAGAAGCTGTTTCTATTGCAAATAATACTCCGTATGGCTTAGCAGCAAGTATTTGGAGCGAAAGTATTAATCTTGCTTTAGATGTTGCTCCAAAAATTAAAGCAGGTGTTATTTGGATTAATTCAACAAATCTTTTTGATGCTTCTTGTGGGTTTGGAGGTTTTAAAGAAAGTGGATTTGGAAGAGAAGGAGGAAGTGAAGGAATCAGGGCATATACAAAAATTATGTTACCCGAAAAAAAATTTGCTAAAAAAAATAAAAAAACAAATATATTAAAACCATCTATTGATAAAACGCCAAAACTTTATATTGGTGGCAAACAAACAAGACCTGACAGTGGTTATTCTTTTCCAGTCTTTACTTCGAATAATACTTTTCTTTGTGATGTCGCAAAATCTAATAGAAAAGATGTTAGAAATTCTGTAGAAATAGCATCTAACGCTAACTCAAAAAAAATTTCAAATTTCAATCGTTCACAAATTTTATATTATCTAGCTGAAAATTTAGAAAAAAGAGAAAAAAATTTCACAGATTTATTATCTAGTTTGTCAGGTATTTCATTTAAAGAAGCGTTAGAGGAATTCAATTTATCTTGTGAAAGAATATTCTATTATGCATCTTTAGCAGATAAGTTTGAAGGAAACATTCATAATCCACCTATTAGAGGAATAACTTTGGCAATGAAAGAGTCTTTAGGTGTAATAGCTACAATTCTTAATGATAATATGCCTTTATTGAATTTAACAACAATTTTGGGTTCTTGTTTTGCAACAGGAAACTCAAGTATAATTATTCCTGGACAAAAAACTAGTTTAATAGCTACTGAGATTTATCAAGTTCTTGATACATCTGATATGCCATCTGGATATGTAAATATTTTGACCTCAACACAGGATGAACTAAATAATACATTAGCCCAACATGAAAACATTGATGCTATATGGTATTTTGGAAACTCCAAAAAATCTAAATCAGATATTATTAAAAATACCATTAGTAATTTAAAAAGATATTGGTGCCCTGATGAAAAAAATATTGATTGGAAAAATAATTCCAAGGAATTTCTTGATGAATTTTTATTCCAAAGTACTCAAATTAAGAATATTTGGATTCCTTATGGGGAATAATATGTTATATGTTTTTTTATGTTAATTAATGTAAATCCTTTACTGAGCCCAGAAATACTAGCATTGCTTCGTTCTATGGGTCATGGAGATAGATTTGTTTTAAGTGATGCAAATTTCCCATCATATTCTCATGCTAATAAGCTATACAGAATGGATGGATTATCATTACCAAAAGCTGCTGAAGCAATATTATCAGTTTTTCCGTTAGATAGCTTTATACCTCACCCAGTTCAAAGAATGGAAATAGATGGAAAACCTGATGAAATTAATGAGGTTCATCAAGATATAATTGAAACAGTAAAAAAAGTTTCAGGTCCTAATTGGAAAGTAGGTTCAATTGAGAGACAACAATTTTACATTGAAGCTAAAAAAACTATGGCCGTCATTACAACAAGTGACTCTAGACCTTATGGATGTTTTATTTTTACTAAAGGTGTTCTAAAACCAGATGGATCTGTTTGGATTGTATAAAATTTCCATATTTTAAATAATAAAATAATTATGAATTCTAAATATAAATCATTAGCTGAATTAACTTCGGAGTTATGTTTAATTCCTGGCCTATCAGGCTATGAAGATGAAGTAAGAAAGTTTATTCAAAAAAAATTATCTTCAAACAATTTAAATTTTACATCAGATACATTTGGTAATCTTATATGTAGTATTGAAGGCAAGCCAGATCTGCCAAGTGTAATGTTATTTGCTCACATGGATCAGTTAGGTTTTGTTATTAGAAAAATAGAAAATAATGGCTTAATTAGAATTGAAAGAGTAGGTGGTGTTCCTGAAAAAAGTCTATTATCACAATCTGTTGTTGTTAAAAGTTCTTCTGGAAAATACTTCACAGGCGTTATTGGAAATAAATCTCATCACGCCACTTTATCTGATGAAAAATATAAAATTTCAACTTATAGGGAATTAGCTGTTGATTTTGGCTTTGAGTCTATTGAAGAAGTAAAAAAAAATGAAATAAATATTGGCTCCCCAATAACTTATAAGCCATCAATAGAAATTATAGGATCGAATAAATTGGTAGGCACTTCATTAGATGATCGTGCAGGATGTGCAATTATTTTTGAAGTTGCTAAAGAATTGCTTTCCATTAAAGATAAACCAACTGTTCATATTATTTTTTCAGTTCAAGAAGAATTTAATTTGAGAGGTGTTTTGCCTGTTGCACAAAAAATCCAACCTGATATTGCAATTCAGGTAGATATATCTTTATCTGGTGACACTCCAGAAATGCAAGATGTTAATGATATTAAATTGGGCGAGGGTCCATGCATAAGTTTGTACTCTTTCCATGGTAGAGGCACATTAAATGGGGTTATTCCGCATCCCAAATTAGTTAAACATATTGAAAATATAGCAAAAAAAGAAGATATAAAAATTCAAAGAATAGCTTCATCAGGTATTTTAACTGACGGGTCTTATGTTCAAACAGTTGGCAAAGGAGTTGCAACAATAGACTTAGGATTTCCAATTCGCTATTCCCATTCCTCAAATGAAGTATGCGATTTAGAAGATTTATTTAATTTAAAAAGCCTGATTGTTAGTTCAATCAAAGGAATAGATGAAAACTTTAATCTATCAAGAGATTAAAAGGTGGCAAAAAATCTATATTTAGGAATTGATATAGGTACTTATGAAACTAAGGGAGTTTTAGTTGATATTACTGGTAAAATTATTGCACAATCCAAAAAAAGTCATAAGTTAATAATTCCTCAGAAAGGCTGGGCAGAACACAGACCAAATGAGGATTGGTGGGACGATTTTACTTTTGTTTCCAAAGACTTAATAAAAAAATCTAAATGTAAACCAAGTCAAATTAAAGCTGTTACAGCAAGTGCTATTGGCCCTTGCATGCTTCCAGTAGATAAAGAAGGAAAACCATTAATGAATGGAGTTCTATATGGAGTAGATACAAGAGCTTATAAAGAAATTGATGAATTAAATTTAAAGATAGGAAAAAAGAAAATAATTAATTTTGGTGGGAATCCTCTTACTTCACAATCAGTAGGACCAAAAATAATATGGCTAAAGAAAAATAGAAACAAAATTTATGACAAAACTTTTAAGATATTAAACTCAACATCATACATAAATTTTAAATTGACTAATCATTATTGTATTGACCATTATACAGCTGCAAATTTTACTCCGTTTTATGATATAAAAAAACAAATCTGGAGTGATAAGATTGCTCAAAAAATTATTGATCTAAAAATATTGCCAAAACTTGTTTGGACTAATGATATTATTGGAAAGGTTAATAAAAAAGCATCTAAGGAAACTGGTTTATCTGAAGGAACATTGGTTACTGCTGGAACAATTGACGCTGCTGCGGAAGCGGTAAGTGTCGGAGTTATAAATCCAAAAGATATGATGATGATGTATGGCTCTACAATGTTTTTTATATGTCTTACAAAAAAACAAATTTTTGATAGCAGACTATGGTATGCTCCTTGGCTATTTAAAGGGCAACATAGCTCTCAAGCTGGTTTATCAACAAGCGGAACTTTAACTCATTGGTTTAAAGAGGAATTTGCTAAAGATATTAAACATAATAATATATTTGAAAAATTATCAAAAGAAGCACAATCTTCACCACCAGGTTCAAATGGTATAATTTTTTTACCTTATTTTTCAGGTGAAAGAACTCCTATTCATGATACTCATGCAAAGGGGACTTTTTTTGGTTTGAATTTAACACATAAAAGATCTGATTTTTACCGATCTATTTTTGAGGGAATTTCTTATGGCACAAAGCATGTCTTTGATACTTTTGAAGATTTAAATATTCTTCCAAATAATCTTTATAGTGTTGGCGGAGGAACTAAAAACAAACTTTGGTCTAAAACTACTTCAGATATAATTGGAATAAATCAAAAATTGAGGAAAATTACACTTGGGGCATCTTATGGTGATGCATTTTTATCAGCTTTAGCATGTAAAGATGTTAAAAAAATTGATATCACAAAATGGAATAAAGTTAGCAATCAAATAAAACATAAAAAAAATAAAACATATGAAACCGGTTATAAATATTTTCGAGAATTATACGAAAGTACTAAAAATTTAATGAAAAAAATGGATGATTAACCTTTAATAGCACCAGCTGCCATACCTTTTACAATATATTTTTCAAGAAAAATACACACCACTACCAGAGGAGCAATTGAAGCTCCAGATAAGGCTGCCATAGACCACCAGTTAATACCTTGTGATCCAGTTTGTGAAGCAACCATTACAGGAAGAGTTTTAGCATCTGTACTAGTTAAAAGTGCTGCAAATAAGTATTCATTCCAACACAATACTAATGAGAGAATAAAAGCTGAAACTATTCCTGGAAGAACTATTGGTAAAACAATTCGTCTAAATGATCCCCATACAGTTTCACCATCAACTAGAGCTGCCTCTTCAAGCTCAATGGGAACCGCATTAAACTGATCTCTCATTATCCAGATAACTATGGGCAGAACTGTTAATGTATATAGAAGTATTAATCCAATTCTTGTATCAAGAAAATCTAATTCTCTATATAAAACTAAAACTGGCATAGCTAATACAACAGGAGGAAGTATTAACTGAGATAAAAAGAAAAATGAAATATCTGGATTTCTCATTGGACCAAATTTATAATTAAATCTGCTTAATCCATAAGCTGCTGTTGAACCTAAAAAAACTGCTAATGCTGAAGCACCTGTAGAAATAATAAAAGTATTAAAAAAACGTTTCAAAAATTCATCTCTAACTGTTGATTCATTAAAAATTGTATCTGGCGACATTCCAAGAGATCTCCAACCTTTCCATCTTGGCACAAAATCTAACCAAGGAATAATATCACCTTTCTGAACATTAGGAGCTATTTTGAATGATGTAGTGATAGTCCAAAATATTGGAAACAAACATATAAAAGCCCAAATACTAAGTAAGCCGTATATTATAATTTTTTCACTATAATTGTTTGAATTAAATTTCATCACGAGGGTCTTTCCATCCATCTATTTATAATTTTAATAAGAATTGTCATAAAAATGATTATTGCAATTAAATACACAAAGGCTAATAATGTGCCATATCCCACATTTGATCTATCTCTGTATTCTCTAAAAATAAAACTTGTTACAGAGTCAGTAGCGCCACCTGGCCCACCACTTGTTACGTTAATTATTATATCTGCTATTTTGAGTTTAAAAATAATTCTAATTAATATTGCAGTAAGAGAAACTGGAAGCATAATTGGAAAAATAATTTTCCAAAACATCGGCCATTTAGATGCCCCATCAACTCTAGCTGCTTCTAAAATTTCTCTAGGGAGACCTTGTAATCCAGCCAATAGCATAATCATCATAAAAGGGATATATGTCCAACTATCCATTATCATTATAGTTGCTCTTGCTATTTCTGGTGATGAAAAGAAAGCAGGAGAGTCCCAGCCAAGAGTTTTAGCTAATTTAGTAATAGGTCCAAATCTAACTTCTAGCATAGATTTTCCAATCATCCAGCTAACAGCTACTGGACTTAACATTAAAGGAAGAAGAAAAGATACTCTAAAAAATTTTCTTGCAACTATATTTGCATTAAGTAACAAAGCTAAACCAAATGCTATTGCAAACTCAACTAAAACAAAAAAAATATAAATTAGCATGTTATAAAGAGCATTCCAGTAATATGGATCAGATAACATTTGATAAAAATTATCAAGCCCGTTAAATTTCCTGCCTTCAAAAGAACTTAAATTCCAATCTGTAAAAGAAACATATAATCCAAAAATAAGTGGGAATATGACTATTGAAATTATGAACATGGCTGCAGGAATTACAAATAAAGATCTCTTACCTTTTTCTCCATAAATCAGTACTCTAGAATAACCAATTGAAAATGCCCATAAGATGTAGGCATACAGAATAGGCCGCCAAGTCTCAAAACCAAAAGAAATTCTATCATTAATTTTCATATATTGAATTATCGCCAAAATTATCATTAAGGAAAAAGTGCCCCACATTAAAAGTTGGCCAAGTAATTTTTTGGTAGAATTAATCTCTAAGGGCTCAACTATATAAAGAGGGTCTCGTATATATGTTTTTGATTTACTCATTATTCAAGGTGTTATTACTAAATAAATAAGTTAAAAAAATCTAGCGGCTATAAAGCCGCTAGATAAAAAAAGTTATAAACCTAATGAAGCTTTATAAAGCTTAATTTGTTTATCTCTTCCAATTTGGTCAGTAATTTTTTCCCAAGCCGCAGCAATATTATCAGCACCAGTTTGAGCATCATATTGGCCAGCATAAATTTTTGCTAGCTCATCTTCTGCTACAGAATAGTATTGGAATATTCCTGGAATTCGAGGTTCAATAGCTGCATTTGGATGGTTATAAGAATTTGCCTCTGAAGCTAAATAGTTTTCAGCAAAATCCTGACTATAACCAGCTCCAACCCACTCATCAGTTTGGAAGTGACTGTTTCGATATGGTTGGAATCCTGAAGGATACATTGAACACCATAAAGATAAGTCTTTACCACCGATATGAGCTGCAGCAGACCATGCTGCTTTTCTCTTATTAGAGTCTGAGTCAACAGTAGCCATTACATAAACACCCCATCCGATATATGCCATATTAGGAGCATAATTTGGACCACTTGAAAGTGTTTCCCATTTTCCAGCGTTATGATTCCATACGTCATCTGAACCTGGAAGAATATCAAAAGCAACATTACCAGCAATAAGAGAATTATCACTTGTATTAGCGTTTGATCCGATATCACCCCACCAAGATAACATAGATCCTGTTCCAGCAAGAAACTGTTGGAAACCAGTAGTACCTGGATCAGCATTAATCTGATCTGGTGGTTGCGCATCAATAACATCTAAAACATCTTGAATTGCTCTAACCCAAGCCGCATTATTGACACGTGGTTTCATAGTATCAGGATCAAATAAAAATGCTGGATCATTTGGATGTTTAGCATAAGCAGTAGCCCTACTTCCTAAGAAATAAAAACCAAAGCCACCCCAACCCTTAAGCGGATCAAGATATCCATAAGCATCCATTCCATCAATTTTTTTTCCTTTAAGAAATTTGGTAACTTCTTGAACTTTTTGCCAAGTTTTTGGAACTTCCCAATTTCCTGAATGACCTTCATCTTTCCAAGCTTTAGCTAAGTCTGCGTTACTAAAGTAATCAGTTCTATAGTTAAAGTTATGACAGTCACCATCTATAGATATTCTATATGTTTTACCTTCCCAAGTTCCAACTGGAGCTTTGAGATATCCAACATAATCATCCATATCTATTTGATCAGCAACCCAACCTGGCATTTCTGAAGCCATTCCTTTGCCACAAACATCACCTTCAAAAGGAGCACCCATCTCTATGATATCAAAATCTACAGTTCCGGTTGCAATAGACTGTTGAAGACGTGCGTTGTAGTCAGCTTGTGCTAAATCAATCCAATTGATTTCAGCACCAGTATATTTTTCCCAAGGTTTTAAAAAACCTCTGAATAACATGTTATGAAGATTTTGGTTATTAAGTCCCATAAAGTTTAACTTAACACCTTTAAATTCTCCTTCACTAACATTTTGCTTTGTTGCTCCAAGAGTCATTTCTCCTACTTTCTGCCAATCAGCATCAGTTGGAGATCCTACCCCTACACCAGGAACTTGCAAAATAGCCTTCCTTAATTCTGAAGAATGACCATCAGCAAATGAAGACCTAGCAAGTGAAGCAATACCTCCACTCATAGCAGCAACAGCCCCAGCACTAGCAGCACCTTTTACAAAGGTACGTCTATTTAGTTTTGAGGCTTTAATCGCATAGTCGTATAGTGATTTTTTCATATTTTACCTCCTCAAAATATGTATCTTAAAACTATGCTAACATAGAAAAAAAAACAAGTTCCTTTCGTTGAAAAATTGAGATAATTTTAACTATTTTGATGTTAAAAAGGAAACATTTAGGAAAAACTACCCTCAAGGTCTCATCTATAGGTTTTGGCGCTGCTCCATTAGGAGATTTATTCGAAAATCTTGATTATGAAAGATGTCACAAAACTCTTCATGAGTCATTTAAAAATAAAATTAATTTTTATGATACCTCACCATTTTACGGTTATGGACTAAGTGAAACAAGATTAGGTAAATTTTTAAAAAATATTGATAGAAGTAATTTTATTATATCAACTAAGGTTGGGAGATATTTGATTCCAGATGAACCACAAAAAATAGATAGGGGAATATGGAAAGGAGGATTAAATTTCACTCCTGTAGTTGATTATACTTATGATGGAGTAATGCGTTCATTTGAACAATCTTTATCAAGATTAGGTTTATCTGAAATAGATATTTGTTTAATTCATGATGTAGATAAATTTACTCATGGATCAGATCAATTGGTAGAAAAATATTTTAAAGAAGCAATGAATGGGGCATACAAGGCATTAGATAAATTGAGGAGTGAAAAAGTTATAAAAGCAATTGGAGCTGGTTTGAACGACTCTGGGATGTGTGCAAGATTTTCAAAAGAAGGTGATTTTGATTGTATGGTTTTAGCTGGTAGATATACTTTACTTGAACAAGGAGCTCTTCATGATTTTTTCCCTATTGCTGAAGAAAAAAAAATTGGGATTATCTTGGCTGGTGTATTTAATTCAGGAATTTTGATTAAAGGAATAACTAAAAATTCAACATATGATTATGGAAAAATTCCAGAAAAGATTGCTAAAAAATATCTCAGAATAGATGCAATATGTAATAAATTCAATATCCCTATAGCTGCTGCAGCATTACAATTTTGCAATGCAAACAATCTTATATCAACAATGATTTTAGGCATGGATAGAGTAGAGCAAATAAATCAAAATATTAATCTGTTAAATTTTAAAATTGATAGCGAGTTTTGGGTTGAATTAAAGAAAAATAAGCTTATTGATTCTTTATCAACAACTCCATAGGTGAGGTACTAAAGTGTTTAGAAATAAATTTGCTAGCCGTTTAAATTCTTTCTCATCTAGATCAGATTTATTTATTGAAAATCAAAATATTAAAATGTCTACTATAGACCTCATCAAAAGAGCAAGTTTAGTAAAAGGTCTAACAGACATTGATTTAAATTATCCAGATCACTTAGGTAAAAATTTTAAAGAAGTTTTTCAGTGTGCTTCTGACAAGGGTTTAAATATTAATGGATTAGCTATGAGATACTATACTGATCCTAATTTTAAAATTGGAGCATTTACAAATCCAGATAAAAAAATTCGTCAAAAAGCTATTGATATGACAAAAAGAGGTATAGATCTTGCTAGAGAATCAGGATCTAATTTAATGACCATATGGCTTGGACAAGATGGTTTTGATTATGGTTTTCAGGTAGATTATAGCAAATTATGGGAAGATGAAATTAATGGCATAAGAGAAGTAGCCTCATATGATCCTCAATGTGATATCAGTATTGAATATAAACCGAATGATCCAAGAGCTTATTCACTTTTACCAAACTTGAGCTCTACTTTACTTGCTTTATCAGAAATAAATTTACCAAACATAGGAGTAACCTTAGATTTTGCACATCTTTTATATGCTAATGAACAACCTGCGCATTCCGCATCAATGGTTGCAAAAAAATCTAAATTATTAGGAGTTCATTTAAATGATGGTTATGGAAAAAGAGATGATGGCATGATGGTTGCATCTGTTCATTATCAAGCAACTGTAGAATTATTATATCAAATCAATAATGACGGTTACGAGGGCGTAATTTATTTTGATACTTTTCCTGATTCAAGCGGACTTGATCCTGTTAAAGAATGTGAAATAAATATTAAAAATACAAAAAAGATTTTTGAAGTAGTTGAAAAGCTTCAAAAAAATAACGAACTTAAAATTGCGATGAAGAATCATGACACTGTAACATCTCAAAATATATTTCTTGAAGCTTTAGGACAAAAAAATTCAAAATAATGAGTTCAGATAATAGTGTACTTGTTGTAGGGAGCCTCCATTATGATATTTTTTTGGAAGCATCACGTCAACCATCTAAAGGTGAAACTATAATTGGTAAAAAATGGTACCCTAAATTTGGAGGCAAGGGAGGAAATCAAGCAATAGCAAGTTCTTTATTTGGATGTCATACTAAAATTGTTAGCGCTGTTGGAAATGACTCTTTTGGAAAATATATTATTGATAGAATAAAAGATTCTTCAGTAAATTCAGAATATATAGAAATATTAAACAATATAAAAACAGGGATAAGTGTAGCAGTATCTGATGCTGAGGGTGAATATACGGCAGTAGTAATCTCTGGTGCTAATCTTCATATTAAAACTGAAATTCTTAATCGTGCTAAATTATGGGAAAATGTTAAAGTTTTAATGTTGCAAAGTGAAATAAAAGAAGAAGTAAATATAGTTGCCGCTCAACAGGCTAAAAAAAATGGAGCTAAAGTTTGCTTAAATCCATCACCATCTAAAAAATTATCCAAAGAATTATTAAACAATACTGATATTCTAATAACTAACTTGATCGAGGCAGAAAATATATCCAAAGAAAAAATTAATGATACAGATAGTGCAAAAAAAGTGGCCAGTATTTTATCGAATCAATTTGAGTTTGTGATTATTACTATTGGAGAAAATGGAGTTGTAGGATGTCAAAATAATGATGAACCTATATTCATAGAAGCAAAAAAAACAAAAGTTATTAGTACTCATGGAGCAGGGGATAAGTTTGCTGGCACTTTTTGCGCTTCTTTAGCTCATGATAATAATTTTATAAAATGTGTTGAAATAGCTAATGAAAAAGCAGCTGAACATGTTTCGAATAATCATAAAAATGATTAAATTTATTCAATAAATAAAAATAAAGTTGTATAGTTTGTAAAATGAAAAGTATAACAATTTTAGGCATATTTGTTGCTGATCTAGCTTTTTTTTCAAAAAAAATCCCTGAACGTGGAGAGACAATTTTAGGAGAAGATTTTGTTGTTGGACCAGGAGGAAAAGGATCGAACCAAGCAGTAGCTGCTGCGAAAGCAGGAGGTCAGGTTAATTTTATAACTAAAATTGGAAATGATCAATATGGCGAAATGGCAAAAAAAATTTATTCAGAAGTTAACATAGAAACAAAAAATGTTTTTATTAGTGATAAATTTAGTACGGGTGTAGCGGCAATTTTAATCAATAAAGAAACTGGAGATAATGCTATATCGGTTGTTCCCGGTGCTGCAGGACAATTAACAATTGAAGACATAAACAAAGCCGAATATGAAATCAAAAATTCTGAGATTTTTTTAACTCAATTAGAAGCACCAATAAATACAGTTATTCATGCTTTAAAAATAGCTAAGTCAAATAATGTAAAAACTATTTTTAATCCAGCTCCAGCAGCAAAACTAGACAAAGATGTTTTTCCTTTAATTGATTTTTTTACACCAAATGAGTCTGAGGCAAGTTTTTATGTTGATGGGGAAATAAATAATGAAGAAGATGCAAAAAAATATGCAAAAGATATTCTGCAATTAGGAGTAAAAAATGTTTTGATAACACTTGGAGAAAAAGGGGTTTATTTTGAAAATTCAAAAGAAAACTATTTTGTTCCAGCTTTAGATCTTAAGGACAAAGTAGTTGATACTTCCGGCGCTGGAGATGCGTTTAACGGGGCTTTTGCCGCAGCAATGTGCGAGAATATGAATGTCAAAGAAGCTATAGAATTTGCTAATAAATTTGCTGGATTATCAACTACAAAAATAGGCACAGCTAATTCAATGCCTTTAAGAAGAGAAATTGAAAATTTAACTTAATTATTATATTATATATGCATGCAACTCTTTCTTGAAAGGTTATTGTGGTTCTGGGGCGGGATTACTTTTATAGGTCTCCTTATTGCAGCTCTTTATTGGGCAATAAAAGTGGTTATTTATATAGCTTTTATCTCTCTATTTATTGCTATAGTTGCTGCAGCTTTTTACCATTTTTATTGGGCTAATAAAGATAAGTAAATTGGCTTGTTTTTATTTTCTCATGTCTTATCATATACGTTATCAGATATGAAAAATATTATTTATTTTGAAAACACTTAATTTTAGGAAGATTATTTGCATAATAAATCTTTATTCATAGACTTTGAAACCTCTGGAAGGGGAAAAAAAGAAACTCCTAAATCTTTTGAAATGACTCCAAAGTGGGAGCAAATTTTACAAGTTGCAGCAATATTAGTTAATGAAAACTATCAAGAAACAAATCAAAATATAAATGAATTTTGCAGACCTCGCACATCAATTATTGCACAACCTGGAGCACTACTCACAACTCAAATGGGAATTAAAGATTCATTAAAGGCAAAAAATTCTTCTTATGAATTAATCTCTATTATTAATAATAAATTTAATGAATGGAAAAAAGAAAATGAAAATCTTGTATTTGTAGGTCACAATTTCATTAAATTTGATAGCACATGTCTTGAATATAATTTGTTTAATAATTTATACTTCCCCTATATTGATAGAAAAAACAGAGGAGATACACTTAATCTCGCAAGGGCGCTTTATGCCTTAAATCCATCAAGTATTAAAACTCCTTTAACAAAAAGAGGCAATCCAAGCTTTCGTCTAGAAAGTTTAGCAGAATTGAATAATCTACCCATTGATTTCGCACATGATGCTTATTCTGATGTAAAAACATCCATAGCTCTAACTAAATTTGTTCATGAATCTGATCCTGAAAGTTGGTCACAATTAGCAATGACAATGAATAAAGAAAAAGCAATAGATTTTATAAATAAAAATAAAGGATTTTGTTATTTAACAACTTTTGCAGGTAAAATTAAGCTAGAAGCTTTATCAATTGTTTGTGAGTCTTCTTATAGCGGTTGGTTTAACGCTATTAACTTAGCATATGATCCTATACCATTACTAGAAGCTAATATTGAAGAATTTAAAACTTTGATAAAGAAAAAAAATAGGTATGTGATTACAAACCAGCATCCAATTTTATTGTCTGGAAAACTAGCTATTAATTATGAACCTTACAACGAATTAGGAAAAGATCTTTTAAATGAAAGAGTAAAGTTGGTTTATAAAAATAAATCCTTAGCTGATAAATTTAAACATATGGAAATTGATCGACAAATTGAAAAAGAAGACAATTCTAGTCAAGATAATATCTTTCCTGAAAGTAAGGCTAATAAGTTTTCAGAGTTTGGCCAACAGGAGGAAATAAAAAATTTTCATGAAACAAAAAATTGGGCAGATAAATATAAAATTGCTTTAACATTACGAGATCATAGAGCTAAATTTATTGCTAAACGTCTAATTTTTGATGAAAGTCCATCCACACTTTCAGAAGAAGATTTTAAATTTATGCATAAAGAGTTACATGATCGCTTAGTAATTAATCAAGAAAGACCATTTACTACTATTCCTGAGGCAATGAATCAAATTGATGATGAATTAGAAAAGTTAGAATCTAGCGATGATGAAGATAAAAATAAAAAATTTAAAATTTTAAATGATTACAACACATATTTAACTTTTCTGGAAAATTATTTGAAAGATAAAAATGCTAAACCATTAAAAACAGGCACTGAATTAATTAAACAAATTTTTAATTAATGTTTGAATTTCAATATTTTTTTATTGGCTTTATTCAAGGCATAACAGAGTTTTTGCCAATCAGTTCGTCAGCTCATCTTATTTTAATTTCTAAATTGACCAGTTGGCAAGATCAAGGAATTTTTACAGATATTTGTGTTCATGTTGGCACTCTTGGAGCTGTAATATTTTATTTAAGAATAGATATAAAAAATATTATATTAGATTTCTTTAATTTTAATAAAAGTAATTTTTTTGCTATTAAAATTATAATCGCAACAATTCCAGCAGTTATAATAGGCTACCTAGTATACGAATATTTTATTTTATATTTAAGAAATATAGAGGTTATTGCTTGGGCAAGTATATTTTTTGGAATTTTACTTTTTGTTTCTGATAGAAATAAAGACTCAAATAAAAAATGGGAGGATTTAAATTATTATGAAATCATCTTAGTAGGCTTATTTCAAGTTCTTGCCTTCATACCTGGGGCTAGTAGAGCTGGAGTAACTATTACAGGATCACGATTTCTCAATGTAGAGAGAAGATCTGCAGCAAAATTCTCAATGTTGTTGTCTATTCCAATAATTTTAGCATCTCTGATTCTGGCTTTGAGTATTTTTTTTTCAGATTTTAAGGAAGTAAATCTTAATGAATCATTGTTTGCAACATTTATCGCTTTTATTACTGCTCTATCTTCAATTCATTTTATGATGAGATTACTTCAATTTACTAATTTTAATTTATTTATAATTTATAGAATTTTACTTGGTATTATTATATTGTTTTTTTATGCATAAAATTACTGGAACTTTTCCTGCTGTTTTAACGCCTGTTAATGAAAATTTTTCAATAAATAAAAATTTATTTCTAAACCACTGTCAAAATCTTTTAAAAGAAGGTGTAGATGGTTTAGCTGTTTTTGGAACAACAGGGGAAGCAAATTCTTTTACAGTTGAGGAAAAAATTGAAGTTATGCAATTTTTATCAAATAATATTAAAAGTGAATTTTTGATACCAGGCTCTGGACAATGTTCTATAAAAGATACTGTTCGTTTAACAAAAGAATTTGCCAAATTAAAAACTAAAGCTATTTTAATTTTACCGCCTTTTTTTTATAAGAATATCTCCGATGACGGGTTAATAAATTTCTATCGAAATGTAATTGAAAATGTTGCTGAAAGTGATTTAAAATATATTTTGTATCATATACCTCAAGTTTCAGGTGTTTCTTTTTCATTTAAAATTATTGAAAATTTAATCAAACTTTACCCTGAAAATATTATAGGAATGAAAGACTCAAGTGGTGATATTGATAATATGTTAAAGATTATAAAATATTTTGATAAATTTTCTTTATTTTCTGGATCGGACAGTTTGGCACTCAAGGTTCGTAAACATGGAGGAGCAGGAGCAATTACTGCAACTTCTAACATTTGTGCAAAATTATTATCTTTTATAGTTAAAAACTATAAGAATGATCAAAAAATTCAAGAGTTTAAATTTTTGCATGATCTTTTGGTTCAAATTCGATTAACTACTTTTAGAGAAGAGCCAATAAGCGCACTAAAAGGTTTTTTATCACTCACTAGTAATAACGAAAATTGGAATAATGTAGTTCCACCTCTTAAAAAAATTATCAGTCCAGAAAAAAATAAAAATATTCTTCAATTAATTGATTTAGTTAAAAAAATTGATAAAAATTTACCTAATCCGTGAATGAAAATAGCTCTTTGCTTGTTTAGATATAAAGTCTTGAACAGGTTTTAAAAACATAGAAAAACCAATACAATCAGTAAAAAATCCGGGAGTTATAAGCAATAATCCTGAAATCAAAAGAAAAATTCCACCCTTAATTTCTTCGGTAGGCATTATACCTTGAGACATATTCTTCTGAGCATTAAACAATAAACTCATACCTTGTCTTCTAACTAGAAAAATACCAACAAGAGCAGTGATAAGAATTATAGCTATAGTATTTAAAATTCCTATATTTGAACCAATTGAAATAAAAATTGTTATTTCTATTATGGGTATAAATATAAAAAGTAAAAATATCATAGATTATATTTCCTCGCTCGATTTATCGTTTTCAATATTTTTTTCAATACTAGCTTCAAATTCTCTTAAGCGTCTATATACGCTAGCTAATTCAATAATAGTAGGCCAAGCTTTTAATAAATATTGCATTGAACCTTCAACTCTTCCAAATGCCCTTATAATTTGTTGCATTACACCAAGTGTGACAACACCTGCTACAATCGCTGGGGCTAAAAACACATAGGCAGATAGTACATTAGCTTG
>MDSV01244915.1_pt1 | contig 18247 bp, 18 predicted proteins | sample 810851 | NCBI WGS metagenome assembly MDSV01 (sample SAMN05326640, study PRJNA326480) | marine metagenome | isolation source: seawater | place: Atlantic Ocean: North East | collected 2012 | reverse complement strand
AGTAACAAAAGTTGATAAAAACATTAAATAGTAAATAAAATTCAAGTTAATATTAAAATAATTATATAAAATCAAGATTAAAATACATATATGCAATGCAACACTTTGAATAATAGTTTTTAATTTTGCAAAATTTGAAGTTTGAAAATGTATTTTTTTTCTTGATGAAATCACTCTAATAAAAGTAACTAAAATATCTCTAAAAACTACAACCAATATCATCCATAAAGGGACATACATAGGGATTAAAAAATATAATGAAAATAATGCAGATAGAATAAATATCTTATCTGCAAGAGGGTCAATATTTTTTCCAAATTCACTTACTGAATTATAAGCTCTTGCTATGTAACCATCTAAAGCATCTGTTACTGATCCAATAAAAAAAAGTAATAAAGCAATCCACTTATAATTAATAGATTCAGCTAGAAATAAGTATAAGATGATAGGACCTAATAATAGTCTGATAATTGATAATATATTTGGAATATAATGCAATGACTAATTTATTTTAACTCTATCTTCAATTGAATGTGTTAATGTTATTTCATCTAGATAATCAAAACTTAATCCAACTGGTATTCCCCTTGCTAATCTTGACAAATTAACTTTAAAATCTTTTAAGACTTTTATTAAATATTGAGTTGTAACATCCCCTTCTGCAGTAGGATCTAAAGCGATGATAATTTCATTATAATTCTGAACTTTATTTAATAAATTATCTATATTCAAATCTTCTGCAGAAACTCCATCTAAAGGAGAAATCAAACCATTAAGAACATGATAATGACCTTTATAACCAGACTTTTCTATTAAAAAAACTTCAGTTGAATCTTTTACAATGCACAAAATATTTTTATCTCTATTTTGCATATCGTTAATTGTAGAATCGTTTTCTTTAAAACAAAAAGAATCTTCATCTATCGAAATATTATTCTTAACATTATCTATTGATTCTGAAAACTCTAATGCCTTAGATTTTGAAGATTTTAAAATATAAACTGCTAATCTTTCAGCAGTTTTTTTACCTATACCAGGCAAAGTAGCAAACTGTTTAATTAATCTATTTAAACTTTCAGGAATTCCTTCCATTAAAATAATCCTGGTAAGTTCATTCCACCAGTCAATGAGCCCATTTTATCCTTTGACTCTTTATCAGCATTTTCTTGTGCTGTTTTTATTGCAGCTAATATCAAATCTTCTAACATATCAATATCCTCACTCATTACATCAGGATTTATTTTTAAAGATTTAATATCTTTTTTACCACTTACAATTACTTTTACCATACCCCCTCCAGAAACTCCTTCAACATCCAAATCTTCTAATTGGTCTTGCAATTCTTGCATCTTTTTTTTCATTTGTTGAGCTTGCTTCATCATATTGCCCATTCCTTTTGGAAACATTTGATTCTCCTTAAATTACTTTATTATATCTCCGTCAAACTTATTTAATGCATCCATAAACAATGGATGCTCATCATCTTTAGAATTTTCATTACTCACTTTTTTTTTCTTAACTTCTTGCAAGTCACCTTTTTCTAAATAGACTTTACATTCAATATTGAAAATTGATTTAAATGATTTCTCAATTAATTTAGAGTCATTTAATAATGAATTAAATACAAAATTATTAACTTTATCAACTTTTATATAAATTTTATTTTCTTCTATTTTAGATATCTCTGAATCTGCTAAAAAACTTGCAGTTTTGCTATTTTCTTTTTCAATAATTGATAATACAGTTTGATAAGATTCTATTAATTTTTTGTGATTGATAAATTTCTTATTTTTTTCAGCTAAATTGCTTTGTTTATCATTTTTTTCAATTTGAGTCTTTATACCAGAATTATTAATATCAAGATTTTTAAGGTCAGTTTTTTCTAAATCATTATTATTAACATCCAATTCTTTATTTATCTTTGAATTATTATTAGATGCTATATTTTTTTCATCATTTGAAGTATCTATATTATGTGAATTTTTATCTGCAGATATTTCTGTTTGACTTTTTAAAACATGTTTTTGATCAGATTTATCATCAATTTTAATTTCATTATCTTTCAGTTTGTTATTGGAATCTTTTTTAAATTTATCTTTAGAAGAAAAATTATTATTTAATTGTAAGTCATCTTTTCTTAATAACAACTTATAACTTTCATTATCTAAATTATTAACTAAATCAGAAATTTTAATAACAGAGTCTAGATTTGATAATTTAATTATAAAAATTTCTAGAGCAGAATCGGGATTACTATAAAATTTAACTTTTGCCTCAAATTGCATCATAAGCTCCATCATTCTTACAATATCAAGATCTGTTAAATTATATTTTTGAATTACACCTGTTATATCTTGATCTTGCATTAAGCCAACTAACTCTTTTCTTAGAAATCTATTAAAACCAAGTAAGAACTCCTTTACAGATACCCCTACACTTATTGATTCTTTAACTAAGTTAATTGCTTTTAATGTATTTGAATCTAAAATATAAATAAATAATTGATTATACAAATTTTCATCAACGACACCTAAAGCAGAATAGACATCTCTTTTATCAATCTTATCAGAAGAGTAATTCAATAATTGATCCAGATATCCAAGTGCATCTCTCATACTACCTTCTGATTTATCTGCTATAATTTTTAAAGAATCCAATTCATAACCCTTATTTTCATCATCTAAAACAATTTTTAATTGCTTAATTATATTTTCATTAGTTAATCTTCTAAAGTCAAATCTTTGAGTTCTTGATAAAATAGTTGCCGGTATCTTATATGGATCTGTTGTCGCAAGAATAAAAACAACATTTAAAGGTGGTTCTTCGAGTGTTTTTAAAAGAGCATTAAATGCTTCTTTTGTCAACATATGAACCTCATCAATGATATAAATTTTATATTTTCCGTGAGCAGGAACGATGGATGCATTTTCTCTTAAATTTCTAATTTCATCAATCCCTCTATTTGAGGCTGCATCCATTTCAATTACATCAAATGAAGAATGTAAATTATCAATATTATTTAATTCTTTTGCTAATATTCTTGCTGTAGTTGTTTTACCAACTCCCCTTGGACCAGTGAATGTAAATGCATGAGATATTCTATTTAATTCAATTGCATTTTTTAATGACTTAGTAATATGTTCTTGACCTATAACCTCATCAAATGTATTAGGTCTCCATTTTAATGCTAAAACTTTATATGACATAAATTATTTCCTAATTGTGCACCGATAGTTGAATCTTCTGTACATAAAATAAAAATTATAGCCAGCTCAAAACCAGTTATCTACGGCACATAAATATAATTCCTACCGTTGCTTCTTTCCAGATCTAGCGGGATTCAGAAAACATTTATTGCGTAAAGCTGATTCTTTCAACACCGCTTATAAAATTTATATTTATTCAGCAAGACCCGCCTATCGGAATTCAATCCTGCATATAGCGGGTTTCAGGTAACAAGGAACCGCTAACTCCCCATCTAGCACAAATCATATTATTTATTTTTTTTATTTTTAGATATAAATGAAGGAGTATCTTCCTCATTAATATCTTCATTGGTAACATTATCTAAATTTTCATATTTCAATCGATGTTCATTAAAAGAATCTTCTAAAACATTTTTCAAATCACTTTGAAAATCTGAAATTGTTTTAAGTAGCCTGCTTTCTAATTCTTTCAACATCAAAGGTCCATACTCATTATCTAATTTTTGCATCAACTCATCGACTTGTATTAATAAATCTCCTTTTTTCTCAGAAGATTTAGATAAATTATTTGTTTTTTTATTTTTCATGTTTTTCTTTTTTATTTGAAAATAATGCTCCATACATAATCATAAAGGAGCTGATTGCCATAATTGGCACAGAAAGATAGAACCAATAGTTTTCATTAACAATTCTATGCAAATAAAAACCTAGTACATAACCCGCTGAAACTCCTAACAATCCAACACCAATCAAAACTAATAAAAATGATTTTAAATTCATAATTAAAAATCCAATCTAATTTCAATACCAGCATTTATCATTTGCTCTTTATCATTAATTAAATTATAATCATAAAAAACTTGATTTAAATCAAATACCAATAATAAATCGAGAGGTAATTTAAATCCCATTTTAATGCCATACAACATCTTATCAAGATCATCAGCACTCCAGAAAAAAACGTTAGATAAATAGAAATCTAAAAAAGACATATCTCTTAATACATTTTCTTTAATTGAAATTTTAGTTCCAATTGAATAATATGAACTTATACCTGAAATCTGAAATTCCTTAATCAAATCTAATGTATTTGACTTATTTTGTATAAATAAAGATAATAAAGTTGAAATATCAATAATATTATCGTAATTATAACCAAATTCTGTAGTAAAACCAAAAGCTGGGAATGGGTTAAATGTTTTGCTTAAAATAGGATGAATTTCTTTAGGAATTAAAAACTCTGTAGTATCAGAGTTCTCTGATATATCAAACTCACTAATCATTTCAATTTGTTCAGATATTAAAGGGAATTCAAGATTTTCATTAGATGCATTGTAATAAATTGATCTGTTATTCAAATAATTTGAATTAAAATATTCTGGCTGGAACCCTGCTGAATTAAAATTAAATGCAAATTTAAATTTATATTTATTATTAATAATGGCCTCGATTCCAGGGCCCAAAACTCCCCAAGTACCTTTGCGATATCTTACATCATCAACATAAGGAGAACCATCGATTTGAACATAGTAAACATTATCTGGAAACCAAATACCAACAAATTCTCCATACAAATTTAATTCCAGATTCATTCTTTTTATTAAATTATAATTAAAATCTATTTCCATTGCTGATACAGCTCTGCTCATATTTGAAATATTTTGGCTAGAGAAATTATAAGTCTCTTGAGATAAAGAAAACTGATTAAAATCAAAAACAAATCCAATACCTAACTCTAATGGAAATTTATGTGACATATATAAAGAAGTATGAAAACCTAATACGCCGCCTCCATTTATGTAATCTCTAATACTCGGTATAAAAAAATTCAAATCAATAAAGTCATACCCTATGTCATAAAATAAATTAATTCCAAAATTTCTTTGATATGGATAATTAAATGTATTTGATAAATTTTTAACCAAATAACCATTTCCAAAAGTTATATCATCAATTCTACCAGCATTAATAAATAATCTATTATTATTATCACTTTTAGAATAGCTTAAATGAATTTTTTCCAAAATATCAGATAAATCATCCCAATTATCAAGTAAACCTAAATTAGATCCATAAAAGACTTCAAAATTACCACCAATAATAAAATTATTATTTTTATAATACGGATAAACCGCTAAACTAATATAAGAATCAGAATTCATAAATCGAATTCCTGTATTATAATCAATATTAAAATATTTTAATTGATCGATTTTTCTTTTATTATTATAATTTGGTATCAAATCAGAAGGATTTAAATAAATCGAAGTCACCTTCTCATTGAGATATTTTTTTCTTAGTAAACTTTCTTTATTAATTCCAAATGGTAATGAATAATCTCCAAAACTAGCATAAGAAACACTACCATCATTTAAAATTGAAGCTTTTTTTAAAGGTGAAATTTGACTGGAAGACTTTGACAAATAATTATAAAAATTAATTTCTGAATTTATTGAATAAATTTTATCAGTTAATAATTTATCTGATTCTACCCAAACTTTATTTTCATTTACATATAATTCATTGCTAGGTGTAACAACATATGTTTTGATATCTGATTTAGAGGATTCTACAAGAATACTTCCAAATTTCATTTTAATTGTTTTTGAAAAATTATCTTTGAATAATAAAATACTTGAATTATTGTATATAGAAAGATGAGTCAACCCATCATCATACAAAATATGGCATTCTGAATTTCTTGCAGAAGAAATTTTATCATCTTTAAATATAGAACTACCTAATACTAAATTTGATTGTCTATTTTCTATTATTGTATTTTCAACTATGCAACTTCCTTCAATAAAAGAAATAGCTCCAATTCTCTGATTTGATTGCGCAAAAATAAAAGAATATAAAAATAAAAAAACAACTATAAATTTTATATGCGGAGAGGGGGAGATTTGAACTCCCGATGGATTTTCATCCATACACGCGTTCCAGGCGTGCACCTTAAGCCACTCGGACACCTCTCCATACAGAATTTTAATTATTATCATAATTTATTTTTTTCTCTTTTTTAAAAAAAAGTCTTGAATTAACATTTTAGATTCAAACTCTAAAATACCCCCTTCAACATATTTTAAATGATTTTTAAATAAATTTTTATTATTTTTCATGAAACCATTTTTTTCATCATGCAATCCAAAAAATAAATTTTTAATTCTAGAATTAATAATTGCTCCATAACACATTAAACATGGTTCTTTTGTAACATAGAGTTCACAATCATCTAACCTCCAATCACCAATTGTATTAGATGCCGAAGTTATTGCAATAACCTCAGCATGTGCTGTTGAATCATTAAGTCTTTCAACTTGATTAAACCCCTTTCCAATAATAATATCATTTTTAACAATTACAGAACCTATAGGGACTTCATCATCTCTAAATGCTTTCCTTGATTCAGAAAGAGCACTCATCATCCATTTTTCTTTATTTTGAAACATACTAATTACCAAGTACAATATTAGCTAAATTACATGCTACAATACCAGCAGTTTCTGTTCTTAATCTGCTATTACCTAAAGATAAAGGTTTAAAACCATCTTTTATTGCTAAAGCTACCTCATCCTTCGAAAAATCTCCTTCTGGACCAATTAAAATACAAATATCTTTCTTGTCTGCAATATTTTTTTCAAAAATTGTTTTGTTATTATTACTATCCAAATAACATATAAAATTATTATGAGAATTATTTATTCTTATAAAGCTATCAAACTTATTAATATCATTTATTTTAGGTAATACAGATTTCAAAGATTGCTTCATTGCTGTTATTGCTATTTTTTTCAACCTATCAATTCTAATTTTTCTTCTTAATGTTCTTTCACAAGAAATAAAAGAAATTTCATCTACTCCTATTTCTATTGATTTTTCAATAAACCATTCTATTCTATCATGATTTTTAATTGGAGATATCGCTATATGAATATAATTATTTTTTTTAGGATAATAAATTTTATTCAATATATTCAGATGAGCAATTTTATTTTTAACAGAGCTAATCATACATTCATAAGTACAACCTGCTCCATCAACCACAATCACTTTATCACCGATTTCATTCCTCAATACATTCAAACAATGATTGCTTTCAATCTTATCAAGAATAGCTATATCAGAACTTATATCTCTAGAAAAAAAAATATTCATAATTTATTTTAATATTCCATTCAGTACATTGATATCTCCATCAATTTCAGAATAAGGACTAATATTTAGTATTTTACATATAAGTGGATAAATATGAATCAACTCAAAAGTATCAATAACTTGGTTTTGTTTAAATTTAGGACCATATGCATAGAATATTCCATGCATATTGAATTCATTTGGATCATAACCATGCATTCCTTTCACACTATTTGTTTTATCACCATTATACATCATCCATCCTGAATCAGCTAATAAAATATAATCTCCAGTATTATAAGTTTTAAATCTAAATCTATCTGGTAAATTTTGTTTTGTGAATATTTCTACATTTGGAATCAGATTTTTGCTCAAATAAGGTATATTTTTAACATCTTTAGAATATAACTGCACAATAGGACCATTATCATATATATCAAACTTATTTTCATCAATATATTTTCCAATATTAATAATTTTATTATTGCTCACCTCTTCCATACCATGGTCACTAACTACAATAATGTTTATTCTATCCTTTAACTCAGATGTATTAATTGAATTTAGCAAATATCCTAATATTGAATCAGAACGGGCAATCTCTAACTTGGTACGATTATCATAAGGTCCATAAACATGGCCTGCATGATCAGGCTCATTAAAATATAAAGTGACTAAGCTTGGAATTTCTTTATTCTCATTATTATCTAACCACTTTATCACCGTATCAACTTTAGCATATGGATTTACACCATTTTTATAATTTTTATAAATTGATGGCCTAAATCCTCTTATCTCTGCTTCTGAACCAACCCAAAAATATGAAGCAGATTTCATATTATTTCTTTCAACTGTAGACCAAATAGGTTCACATCCGTACCATGAACCATCTTGAACTGTTGAAGGTTTTTTATATGAATATAATTCTTCACGCTTAAAGTCATAAAAAATATTAGCTAAAATTTTATGTTTGTCTGAGTAACAACCAGTAGCAATTGCATAATGATTGGGAAAGGTAAAAGATGGAAAAATTGGTGCCAATGATTCAGCTTTAATTCCATTTAATTTTAAAAAATCAAAATTAGGAGTATTTATTTCATTCATATAATCATACCTGAAACCATCAAATGATACCAATAAAACAATTGAAGAATCATTATGTTTATTAGAACACGAACAAAATATTAGTAGGATAAAAAGTATTAATGCTTTCATATTAAAAAATATATTTAAGTTAAAATCGCTATACTAATATAATTCTAAATAAATAATTACTAATTAGAATTTTGCAAAGTTTTTTTAGCTTGCTCATACATTTTAATTGCTAAATCTTCTCCCCAATTAGGCCAATATTTTTCAATCTTAAAAATATTATAAAAATTTACGGCACTTTCAAGTAGAGGCATTGCTTTTTCCATTCCGCCTCCAAACGCTGCGGGGGTATAAAACTTCATTTGTCCACTTATTAAATAAGGTCTAGGGTTATACTTAGCATACAATATAGCATCTTCTATCACATTACTAGCTTGTGAACCAAACTCTCTTCCTCTAGTCATTGGATCAATCATTATTTTTGATGAAAATATCATGCCTTTTAATGTAAGAATTTCAGACACAGCCAATGAGTCAATATCTAAAAATACTGAATCATATAGAGATACAATTTTTAAGGCTTTATCTAAATATTCATCTTTTATGAATGATTCTTTTTCAATAAGGCTTAATCTTACATTCGAAAGAGAATAATAGTAACTAGGAAGCCAATTATCTTTTTGAGCTTGATGAATTCTATAAAAAAAGTTAGAACATTTAATATAATCTTCTCTTGTTTCTGATTTTTCAAGCATATTAATCCCTCTTTCCATTGCTTGTTCATACCTACTTGAACTTAATGAAAAGGAAAATAATAATATTATAAAAAACTTATAAATCATCGTTTAAGCTCATCTTGATTAGATCCAATTGAAAAAAACATAAAACATCCAACAAAAAGTGATCTTAAGGATGAAGGTTTTACTTCTTCATAATCTCCGGATACATCGTTGTATCTAAATCCATAACTATTATCATATCCAAAAGGGTTTTCAATATTAAAAAATATTACCATAAAATTACCCTCACTTACTTTTGGCAATATGCTACCGCCAATATTAAATGCTTGATATGGCTTAGCAACATTTTCACCAAAAGTAGGATTTGGAATCAAATCACCATTCATATCTATTTCTTGTCTATTATCATACCATGGTCGACCTGATGTACCTGTTAAACCAAGGCTTAACTGTAAACCAGTATCCTTTAATTGAAAAGATTGCTTATAAATTACACTCAAAACATGTTCTGCAGCAAATGAAGGTCTAATATCTGCTGTATAGTCTCTATAGTTTCTTTTTGTATCAAGGTAAGAATATGATATCCAGTAATCTATATTTTGAAATGAATAACCATTATCTCTCCAAAACAAATCTAAACCTCTAGCATAGCCATACCCATTATTATCTAAACTATTAACATAAGAAGAAAAATCTCCAAATTCATCTACAGTTGATTGACTATCTGATTTAATAAGATTTTCATATTCTTTATCATACAGTTCCATTCGAAAAACTCTTTTACCTTTTATCCATTGATAATTAAAAATATGATGAGTTGCTTTTTCAAAATCTAATGACATAGATTCATCTAGAAAACCATTATCATTTATTTCATAATTAGGAGTTGGTTGAGTTCTTTGATACCACTGATCAAGGCCTATTTCAGGTGTTTGATAAAATGTTCCATACGCATAGGAAACTTGATCAAACCTTCCTACTTTATAAGCAACAGATAATCTTGGGGACAAATTACTTTTATCTAAAAACTGAGATTGTTCACCTCTTATTCCAAAGCGCATAGCAAGCTTTGAAGATAACTTAAAATCCATTTCCATAAAACCCGAAGCGAGCATTTCATTTATATCTCTGTTGTATAAATTAAAAAAATTCTCGTAATCTGTTTGAATTTGGTCAAACCTACTATTTCTATTAAAAAAGTGTGCTCCAAATTTAACTTTAGCACTTGAGAAAATACTTTTGGTAAAAACTGTTCTTAATTGTCCTAATCTATCATAAGAAGAAATATCTAATGCTGGCAATTCTAATTGACCAGCGTCTACTACATTTTCTAATGATTCTAAAAAGATTTCACCTATATCTTCATTTTCAGAATATGAAAATCCAACTTGCATTACCCAGGAGTTAGCGATTTCTCCGCTGTATGTAAAACTTGTATATAAATTACTATTATCTAAAATAAACTTATCTGGAGCACCAAAATCTAATTCTAAAGCATTTGTTTGATATCTTCCATAATATTTTATAATACCTTTTGATAATTTCTTTTTAAAACTTGTATTCAACTTATATCCATGAGGAGCATCTAAAAATTCCGTATCAGATTTTATAAAATTTTTAAAAAAACCATTGTTATTTGCATCTTGAAAAAATGTCAGATCATTCAAATCTAATCTAAAACTACAAGTAATATCATCTGTGCCATATGCTCTACCATAAGTTAAATTTAAAGGAGTAACACCCAATGTATGGGCATCTATATCATCGAATCTATTCCATGTTGTTAAATCAACAACTGATGACAATGCCTGACCATACTGTGCTGAATAACCACCTGTACTAAATACGGTTCCCTCAAATTCAAAAGGAGTAAATCTACCTCTCTGCGGAATATCTGGGACACTACTATCATAGGGGTTCTGAATTAAGAGTCCATCTACTATAGTTTTTGATTCAACTGCATCACCGCCTCTTACAAATAAACCCTCTTTTTCATTTTGAGGCTGTGAGCCGGGTAATGATTGCAAAGCCCCAGTTATATCACCTCTAGCACCAGCTGTTGTTACTATATCTAATGGCTTTAGAATAGCAGCTCTATTTTCATCACTTGCTTCAAACGAACCAGCAGTAATTACAACTTCCGTCATTTGAGCTGCTGATTGAATCAATACAATTGGATTTTCTGAGATATCAATTAAATCATTTGGTATATCTATCTCTTTTGAAAATTCTTCATATCCTACATAACTAGCAATTAATACTTGCTGATTGATTTCAAAGGTTTCAAATTCAAATTCTCCATTGTCATTAGTAGATGTTCCATCAAAACTATCTTTGATGTAAACATTAGCATATGAAATAGGATTACCACTTTCATCAATAACTTTTCCTGATATAAAAACTGTACAAAATGACAAGGAAAAAAATAGTGAGTATATAAAAAAATTGATCATTTTAAATGTTTTGTTATCTGATCATCCATTGGATTTACTTTGGAATTAAAATATCCAAGAATTTGACCTTTTTCATCTAATAAATACTTGCAAAAATTCCATGATGGAGCATTGTCTACTTTGCTATTTAAAACATTATTAGAGAGCCAAGTATAAATCGGATGTTGAGATTCTTTCTTTTTTACTTTAACTTTTGAAAACATAGGGAAAGTTACTCCATAATTCACAGAACAGAAATTCTTAATTTTCTTATTATCACCTGGCTCTTGATATAAAAAATCATTAGATGGGAAACCTAAAACTACAACTTTATCTCCATATTTCTCATGTAAGTCTTGTAAATCTTTATATTGATAAGTATAACCACATTTGGATGCAACATTAACAAAAAGAATTTTTTTATCTTTATATTCTGACATTGACACAGTATCTCCATCAATATTTATTGCACTATAATCATATATCGATTTTGAAAAATCTGAGACATCTATTTTCTTATCCTTGAAAAAGAAAGAATAACCAAAGGTCATAAAAATTAATATCGGTACTAAGTAATATAATATTTTCATAAAAGATATTTCCATTTAATTAAAAAAGTCTGCTATATAAATTAATAAAAAAAACGCAAATCCCCATACTATGGATAAAATTACATAAGATTCCATTAATGGATAAGAAAAACTAATTATATCAAATTTAACCCCGTACAAATAGGCCAAGGGAGTAAAAATTGCACCTAAGAGAATTCCTGATTTATAATTACCCAAAATCCACTTAAAACTATGAAAAAATGTAGAACCAAGACCAGACCATAATAAGATAATCCATAGAGGAGCGATATCAAATCTCTCTGTCAAAATACCTTTATACTCAATTATATCAAGTTTTAAAAAAGATGTTTCAACAATAAAACCCAAGATAGTACAAATCATAATAAACTTAAATTCTTTAAGCTTATTTTCAATTAAAATAAAATGCAAAACTAAATAAATAAGTGTGAGAAATGGACCATAATAATAGTATCCATAGGATACTCCTAAAAAACTAGCCCACCAATATATATAAAAAGAAAATATATTAAAAAATAAAAATGCTTTTGAATCATATTTCAATTTAAATATGTAAGATTCTCAGACTTAAAATCAATAGGTTTAATATCATATCTTTTAAAAATACTACCACTATCACAAACATTACCTTGGATAAGCATGCTTAGCTGATCACTTGATATTGGAAACCATGGATATTTATCTAAAATTAATGCTACAATGAATATTGGTAAAACTGGTGCTGGAATCATCATCTTATTTTTACCATAAGAAGATGAAATAGTTTTAACTATTTCTTTCCAAGTATAATCCTGCCCACCTAGAAAATAAATCTTTTTAAATGAATGACCATTCTCAATACATTTTACAAAAACCTTAGCTACGTCTTTAACATGGATAGGACTCATTTTAAATTCTCCTGCATTTAGAAAATTCAAGCCACCAAAAAAAGATGGAGCAGGAAATGGTAAGGATAGCATATCTTTTTTAAGCTGAGAACAAAATTCCATTTTTCCTTTTGAATCACCAAAAATCAGGGATGGCCTAATTATAGTCCAATCTCTTATTTTTCCTCTTAAGTAAACCTCAGCTTTATACTTGGTTTCTTGATATCCCGTTCCACTTGGCTTAACTCCATTTGCAGACATCAAAACAAATCTATTAATATGATGTTTGCTGCAGCTATCAACAACAGATTTCAATCCTTCATAGTGCAAATTTTCAAAAGTTATTCCTTTAGATTTAAATTCCCTAATGATTCCAATATTGTAGATAACTGTTTCACAATTTTCTAAAGTTTTGTCAATACTTTCTAAATTATTTATATCACCGTTTATAATATTACATTTATCAGGATTATCTAATTTACTTTCACTTCCTTCTCTAACTAAGACATTTACTTTATAATTAGATTTCAATAATTCATTAATAATATAATTACCAACAAAACCTGTCCCTCCAAAAACCGCAACTCTCATTATTTCCCCTTATAATTAGTATCAAAAATTTTATTAATAATTTCTACCCTATGCTTAAAAATATTATTCAAATCTCTACTTACAAATAAAAAATTGACCAATCTTCCAAGTACACCAAAAGGCATAATATAATAAATTTCATCAATCATTTCCACCTTACCATCAATATCTCTGAATTCATGAGTATGGTGCCACATAGAATATGGTCCTTTAAGTTGTTGATCAACAAATTTAACTTTTGGAATATATTCTGTTATCATAGTTCTCCATCTTATTTTTTTTCCTAATAACTTAATGGAATAATCAATTAACTGTCCCTCTTTCATTTTGATTGGTGTAGGAGTTAATATATTAAATCCTAATTTCTTAGGAGTTATTTTAGATAAATTTTCTGGATTAGAAAAAAAACTAAACACCTCATCTAAAGAGCTATTTATCACTTGCTTGAACTTCAACTTATATACTTTCATATGAAACCTTATGTTATTGCACGATTTGCACGTTATATTAAGTATAAAAATACAAAATAACAAGTTTTTTGTACACCCGGTAGGAGTCGAACCCACAACCTCTTGATCCGTAGTCAAGCGCTCTATCCAATTGAGCTACGGGTGCATAAATATTATAATTTTAATAATAAAATTTAAGTATTAATAATAAATTATCACTTATGTTTAATATGAAAAATAAAAAAAATAATATTATTTTTGCTCATGCCAATGGATTTCCACCAAAAAGTTACAACTGTATTTTAAATGATTTTAAAAAAAAATATTCGCTACACAATTTCCTGCTAAGACCATTAACTAAAAAATATAGCAAGCCTCATAAAATTAAAGATTGGAATATTTTTTGTGAAGACTTAGAAAAATTCATTTTAGAGAAAAAAATAAACAATGTTATAGGAATCGGACATTCAATAGGTGGCAATATTTTACTTGATCGAGCGATTCATAATGAAAAACTTTTTTCCAAACTAATTCTTCTTGATCCAACACTTTTTCCACCAAGAATTATTTTTTTTTGGAAGTTTATAAACCTACTTAAATTAAATGAGAAATTTCTAAATCTATCTAAGCTAGCAAAACATAAAAAGATGAAATACAATAGCTTTGATGAGATTTTTGAAAATTACAGAAATAAAAAAATTTTCAAGAATATTAATGACGAGATATTAAGTAATTACATATATTCAATTACCAAAAGGAATATAGATAATAGCATTGAAATCATTTATTCAAATTTATGGGAAAAAATAATTTATGATAAGGGCCTACTAAAAGATAATTTTATTTGGCAAAATATAAATGGACTAAAAACTCCAACACTTATTATAAGAGCTAATGAATCAACCGCATTACCATATAGCTCAATTGAAAAAATAAAAAATAAAAATAAGTCAATTAAAATCCACACTTTAAAAGAAGCTTCTCATTTATTCCCTTTCGAAAAGCCAGATGAAGTTCTAAAAATTATTAAAAAATTTATTTAAATATTTTTCAATTTACATTGAACGATAAACCTTTTCGGAGCATCACCCATGTAATCAAACGGAAAACATGTTATTAAAAACAAATCATTTACTTCTAAAATTTTTGAAAAATCAGATTCTTGAGGATCAATAATATACGTATTTTCAACTTCATAAATTGTTTCACCTTCAATATGCTCTATTACCACTTCATCATCAATAGATATATTTTCTAATTTTTTAAAAAAAGTATCTCTATGTGCAGCTAAAACTATATTTTTATTTTTTTCATATAACATTGAATTTCTACTAAAAATTTCAATACCAAATTCAAGTCCTCGACCATTAGAACTATCAATTATTACATGATCTAAAAAAATATCAGGTATTTTCAATTTACCATTAGACTCTACATTCATCCAAGAATACTTTTTAATTCCATATTTTTTATAACTATTCCACGACTCGTTTAGTAAATAATTTATAAAATATAATTTTGTATAAAAGTATATTGGTTTTGACATAAATAATACAGCTAAACAAAATATTATAATAAATAATACTTTATATATTTTTTGATACATTAAATCTTTTTATTAAAAATATAGCAGATGACAACAATAACAAAAAGCAACTTATAAATAGATAATAAGGCATATTAGTCGCTGTTTTAGGATAAATATTTTTATTTAATTTTGGAATTGAAGCATACTTATAATTTTTAACAGCTTTATTAATATTATTTTTAACTAATCTGCTACCAAAAATAGAATTATAATCCCAGCCCTCAGGAAGATCAACATGAACATCAGAAATCATACTATTGCCTCCTGGATTAACAATTTTTTCTTCTACTGCTACAAAAGAAGTAAATTTAGACATCAAGTTGTGTTTTATTGATAAATCAATTATCTTTTGCTTCGAATCTTTATAACCTAAATGCCAATCATCAATTAAATCATCTATTTTTTTTCTTGCCCATATATCTTTGATTCCATCATTTACAACTCCATTTGAAATAGTAATTGGAATTTCTATTTTAAAAAATCCTTTTGATGTTTTTCCTGAAAAATATGATATTAAATCTTCATTTAAATCATTTTTAATTTTTCCAAATACAACTAATGGTTCATTAACAAATAAATCTGGCAATGGATTTGGATATAATTCTACCTTGCTATCTAAATCTAATCTTACATCAGTTAAAACAGGCATATCGATTTTATTAAGAATTTCTTTCATTTTAACATTAACTTGCCCAATATTATTTATATAAGTATAAGTACCTCTTCCCTTTTGAGAAACTTTTTCAAGCAAATGACCATTAGGTGCAGTACCTATACCAACACTAAATAATCTTGAATTCCCAAGATGTGTATCTACTGCTTCAAATACTTTTCGTTCATAACCTAAATCTCCATCTGTTATAAATAATATCATTTTTATTTTATCATCTAAATATTTAGAATTCATCGCATGGATTAAGGGATCTAAAGCTCTAGTACCACCTTTTGCGTTCAAGCTATCTATAAAACTAAATGCGTTTAAAATATTTTCTTCACTTACAGGGACAGAATAATCGCTCATTAAAAAATAATTATCATTATATGCAATTATATTAAAATAATCATTACTATTAAGTTCACTAATTGAATACTCCAATCCTCTTTTTGCTTGTTCTATAGAGACTCCTTGCATAGAACCAGATATATCTATAACAAATATAATTTCTTTATCAAGTATTGCTTTTTCTTCATTTTTTTTTGGAGGCATAGCCATTAGCATAAAATAATTTTCATCATTAAATTCATTTACAAATAATGCAGCTTTTGGTTTTTTACCTTTTTTAATATCATATTCAATTACAAAATCTTTGTTAGGAATATTTTCTACCTTTTTTAATTTAATCTGGTATCTACCTTTACCTATCTTTTTTTGAATTATTTGATGAGATGTTGATATAATATTTTTTATATCTAGCCCAGCATCAAGATTTATATTTAGAGAAATCTTATTACCAGACCTCATCCCATCTGGAACAACTTTTGGCGTTATTTGAGATGCATCTGGGACAATATCGGTATCATAAGACCAACCAGTTCCACTGTATCCTAGAACTCTTGAACCATCAATATATCTAGGAGCAACCACCATTGGAAATCTTATACTAAATTTATCATTATCATATTTAAGTTCATTTACATACTGTATCCTTACAATGATATTATCTCCAGGCATTACATTAGCAACTTTATTTGTAAAAATATTAGGCCTTTGTTGATCTGTAAGGGTTGCTCTCTTACCTTGTTTTTTAGCATCTTCATAAGTTTTTTTAGCTGCAATTTTTTCTTTCATAATACCTTGAATAACTCTATCACCAATTATCATGGTCATATTGTTAACAGCAGAATTTGGAGGTAAAGGGAAAACATAAATTGCTTCAATTGGTTCAGGACTATCATTTGTAAATGTTTGATCGACTGTTGTACTACTTACCATACCTTTAATATCAATACTTACACTTGTATTAACTGTTGGAATTATTTTATATCTATCACCATTTTCATTTCTAACCAAAAAAGAACCTTCTTTTACATCATTTATACTTTTTATTTCAACTGATTTACTTGCAAATATATTTGATAAACACATTAATATTACAACTATTAATTTCAACATTTTATTCTCCTTTAGATTGATTTTTGATACAGATATCCCACTAGACATTTAACTGCCTTTTTTTGATTTTATTTAAAAAAATAACCTTAACTAATACTAGAATTGCTTAAAAAGAAATAATGATAAACTAACTTTCAATGATTTGATTTGTTAAATTATTTGAATAAGCAGGTTGTATTATTTATACTTAAAAAATGTAGAAATGTTTCATTTTTTTATTAGATTAAAAACATAATCTGCAATTGCTAAGGAAGAAGTAAGTCCAGGAGAATCAATGCCAATCAAATTGTAAAAATTTTTATTATTTACATCTTCATTAATTATGAAGTCGTTATAGATGTCATCAGTTAAAATTTTAGGTCTTATCCCTGAATAATCAGCAGTCAAATCTTCAATTTCAAAATCAAGAATTTTAGAAATTTCATTTTTAAAAATATTTTTGTATT
>MDSV01047580.1_pt1 | contig 18247 bp, 16 predicted proteins | sample 810851 | NCBI WGS metagenome assembly MDSV01 (sample SAMN05326640, study PRJNA326480) | marine metagenome | isolation source: seawater | place: Atlantic Ocean: North East | collected 2012 | reverse complement strand
GTGATTTCTTTGAAGAAATAGAATTTGATGTTATTTTTTCTAAATTTTTCAAAGAAATCTCACATAATAGTTTTGATTATGAAAATAGATTGAATTCAATTCGCAGAATCTACAATGAGTTACATTTTAGAATTGGTGTGCAATACCTAAGAGGTATTTTGGATTCTGACAAGGTGGCCTCTTATTATTCAGGCTTGGCTGACAATATCTTAAATATTGTTTGGTATTTTTGCTGTCGTGACTTTGAATATACTCATGGCAAGATGCCAGAAAATGGTGCGATTTTAGTAGGAATGGGATCGTTAGGAGCTCGTAAGATGAGCGCCAATTCAGATCTCGATTTGATCCTTATATATGATGCAAAAAATCATCTAATATCTACCGGTAAAAAACCTCTGGATGTTCCAGTATATTATTCTCGGCTTACAAAGAAGTTCCTTACTGCCTTGAATGCAAAGATGGAGCATGGTGAACTTTACCGGGTTGATATGAGGTTACGCCCATCGGGAAATAAGGGTCCGGTAGCGACCTCGTTTTCTTCTTATAAGAAATATCAAATAAATGATGCTTGGATTTGGGAACGGTTAGCCTTCTCAAAAGCTCGTGTAATTTGTGGGCCTAAAGAACTACAGGGTAAGTTTGAGTCTTTAAGAAATGATATTTTAGCTATAAAATTGAATAAAATAAAGATATTTGAAGAAATTTCATCAATGAGAAAAAAAATTGAGTTGGCTCAAATTGATTTTGAATTTCCTTGGGATTTAAGGAAGGGTCCAGGAAATATTTTGGAGCTTGAGTTGCTGGGTCAGGGCTGTGCTGTCTGTTTGGGTTTAAATAGCAAAGATGGTTTAGAACATCTAAAATTTCTTGTTGAATTAGATAATTGGTCAAGTCGTGAGAGTAATAATTTAATGAAATTATATTTGCAAATGTCAAATTTACGACAGATTTTTGCTTTAATTGGCAGCTTTAATGATCTGAATAATGAAGAGGGAGAATTTGTTCACAGAATGGTTAAAAGAGAATTAGGAATATCTGATGTGAAAAAATTCAAAGAAAAATTCTCAAAGATGAGAAAGTACGCCTCAAATTTGATTGACAAAAAGATAAAGATGATTGGCTAAAAATGGACAAAGGTAGATTAAAAGTAGACCCACGTGGTTTGTTATTTGAAGCATATCGGATAGACGGTATTACAGTTCCTGACTGTAAAACAATATTTTTAGATTGGGTTCTTGGATTAGGAAGTGATATAAATATTTATTCAGCAATTAAAGCTGCTCTTGATGAATATCAGAAAGATAATCCTAAACATCCAATGACACTAGTTTTAATTGAGGGATTAGAAGTCGATAAAAGAGTTAAAGTTCGTCGCGGAGGTAGAATTGGACGTCTTAGAAATTAGGCAAAATAAGTCTGATCCCATTCTTTTAAACAACCAGAGACATTCAAGATTTCGTATAATGGCTTAAGCTCTTTTTGATACTTTTCCCAGCTTCCTACTGATGTTTGATACAATCCCTCACGGACTTGACCAACACTAGCGGTTTTTACCGATCTCTTGTTTTTCTCAAAACTTAGTAAGTTGTCTTGCCACCTCAAGCCGCAATATTCTATTAATGACCTAGTCTCTTTTTCTTGATTGAAAGTGAGTAAATCATAATTGCAAGCATATATCTGTCCGGGAAATATTTTATGCCAAAACTCCATGATATTTCTATAATCGATAAAAAAATTTGCTAATTCTCTTAAATTATATGCATAAGAATTCCCGCTTGCTATGAAGTAATTTCGATAATTTGATAAACAAGTATCTATCGGATTTCTAATTAAATGGATAATTCTAGCATCAGGAAAAAGAAGTTTTATTAGCCCTATCCATTTAAAATTAACTGGTAGTTTGTCTGTAACGAAACTTTTATTCAATCTATTTGAGTTTAATATCTTAATATATTCCTCACGGATTTTCTCTAATGATTTAGTATTCCAGATCTCTTCATTTTGTAGATTTTGCAATCCAACTTTATTAATAAAAGCTAACTCGCCCCCACCATAAACGTCTGAATGTGAAGATAGAATTTGCTCAACTAAGGTTGTTCCAGATCTATTCATACCTAAAATAAAAATCGGGTTAATTTGTCCTTCATATTTTAGATTAACTTTCAGATTGGAATATATTGATTTTATTTGTTGAATGGAAGTTCGATGTTCAATGATATCATATTGAAGTTCTAAACGTCTTGTATCGTTACCAATTTTATATGCTTTAAATGCTTTAGAATATTCCTTGATATCGTGAAGACTTTTGCCAAGTGCAAAACCTAAATGAATCTTGTCATAACTTGTCGAATCTGGGTCATAAAGACGATTTTGCATTTTTAAAATTAGTGGATCAGATTTTTCAAACTTTTGAATTAGTGATAAACTGCGATAAGCTTCACTGAAGGTTGGGTCTTCTTCAACCACCTCTCGTAAGGTAATAATTGAATCTTTTATCTGACCTGAGTTGCTTTTTAAGACTCCTAAGCGGTGTTTTACGTCAAGATTATATTGGCCTAAAGAAATTACTTTAGATAACACTTTAATAGCTTCCACGATATTTCCGTCATCTGCTAAGGTATAGCCTAGATTTGTTAAAATATCTTTATCGCTAGGGTCTATTTTTAATCCTTTCTCAAATGTTTTAATGGCTTGAGCGTGTTCTTCCATATTATTTAACAAAACACCCAAAGAATTTATCGCATTTAGATATTGTGGTGCTAGCTTTATAGCCTGTTCAAACGCTGTTCGAGCCTGCTCTAATTGTATATTTTGTGACAAAGCATTTCCAAGAGAATTCCAACCCATTGGATTTTTTGGATTTTCTTTTAAAGATCCTTCAAGTTCCCGTATCGCATCATCTAATTTGCCTATCATCAATAAGGCTGAACCAAGATTAGCTCTCGCCTCTGGGTATTGTCTATTTAACCTTAAAGCTGTGCGAAAATACGGGACGCCTTCCTTAGGATTTTGTTGATTTACGTAACATATGCCAATTAAATTATATACCACCGGGTTATCTGGATTCGTTAACTTGAATTTTAGGGACAAATCAATCGCATTTTGATAGTTGCCTTTTTGGAGTTCATTGATTGCTTTTTCAAGTGAATCATTATGGAGGCCTTGAGTGTTATTAGTTTTTATTTTCTTTAATTTTTGCAAACCTTTCTTTGCTGCTGCATGGTTTGGGAATTTATTTAAAATTTTATTAAATAGTTGAGATGCTAATAAGAAATCTTTAGCATTTAGAGCTTCGTTAGCTTTTGATAAGAGTTCTCTTGGGGTCATTTGTGAAGTTTCTATTTTCATTTAATAAAAAGAGCAAATTAAATCATAAATATTTCGTCTAATTTATTTCTTTTCGAAAGCACTCACTATTCTTACTGTTGACAAGTATTAATTTGATAACCATAAGCTCTTAAGAAATTTTTATGAAATTGCTTTATCGAGCACGCTGTTTTAGGCGCAAATTATTTGCAAGAAGTTCTTAAGGAACGCCAACAGACGCGGAAATTAGAGGATATCGCTATGTTTGCGATTTTAAAAACTGGTGGTAAACAGTATAAAGTTACTTCGGGTGATGTGGTTACAGTTGAGAAGTTAGCTGCTAACCAGGGGCAAATAGTTCAATTCAATGATATTTTGATGATTAGTGGGAAAGAGACAAAAATAGGCTCACCGTTAATTATAGGTGCTGCAGTTCAAGCTGAAGTTTTGGATCAAATAAGAGGCGCTAAGGTAATTAATTTTGTAAAACGTAGGAGAAAACACTCCTCTAAACGGACAAAAGGACATCGTCAGTACTTAACTCTTGTTAAGGTAACAAATATTATTGAAACAGGCGGTGATAAAACTGGTGTTGCAGCTGCCATAAATGGTTCGGGTTTTAAACCAAATCCGAAGATTAAAAAGACTACTACTACTGCTGCAGTTGTCAAAAAATCAACTGTTAGCAAATCTGCTTTAAAGCCAGAAAAAGTGTCAGATGTGGATGCTGCACCAGAAGAGGTAAAGAAAGCTAAGATTGCAAAAAAAAATAACTCTGCAATAGCAAAAAAGTCATCTGTCAGTAAGAAAGCTTTAGATAGTAAAAAAACAACTAAGGTTAAGAAAACAACACAGGCTAAGAAAACCGCAAAAGATTCGACGAAGTCTAAGAAAGATAAATAAAAGTTATTTTAAGGGAGATTACGATATGGCACATAAAAAAGCAGGTGGCTCATCTAGAAATGGTCGTGACTCGGCAGGTAGGCGTTTAGGTGTAAAAAAATATGGAGGCGAGTCGGTTATTCCCGGAAATATTATTTGCCGTCAACGTGGAAATAAGTGGTGGCCAGGAGAGGGAGTAGGGCAAGGTAAAGATCATACGATTTATGCCATTAATGCAGGTTCCGTTAAATTTTACAAAGGTTTAAAGGGTAGAACATTTATCTCAGTCGTCACTGATTCTACCGCAGCTGAATAGAATTGACTTAATTTTAATAATAATTCCCTTGTTTACGTCAGCATTATCTAATTAATGCAGCTCTTGTAGCATTGTTTATAGAATTACACTATAAATATTATACTATTAGAATAAAGCTAAAACCTAAGGATTATATTGGCCATGACATCCGTTATCTTGTCCTTTGCTTTATTTGCTTTATCTCAAGTAGGTACTCCGGGTCCAGCTAATATGGTTCTTTTATCTACCGGTGCAAAGTATGGTTTGAAAAGAGCCTTTCCTTTTGTTTTGGGAGTAATCCTTGGAAAACAGTTAATCATTTGGCCGATTGGCTTAGGTTTGATTGGTGTGTTGTCTAATGTCCCAATAATATTCTCAATTCTTAAGATTATTTCTGCCGCCTATATTATATGGTTATCCTTTAAAATTGCTAATTTGAGATTAGATATAAAAGAATTAACCGGGATCCCACCTGGATTTATTGCTGGCTTAATTGTGCATCCATTAAATCCAAAAGCTTGGGGAATGATTATTACTGGATATACAAGTTTTATTTCGCAAGAAATGACTATGTTGACTGCAATTTTGACAATTTCAATTATTTTATTTTTTACCCAAATAATTCTTCATCCTTTTTGGTGTTGGGGAGGGCAAAGATTGGCTTTGGTTGTTAAAGGTAAAAGCTATGAAAGATATTTGATGTGGATATTAGCATCTCTAACTTTAGTATCGGTGTTCTATGCGTTGTATCAAGGTTTTTGATTTACGGGGAAAATTGTATGAAATTTCTTGATATTGCAAAAGTTAACCTTCGTTCAGGTGATGGTGGAAACGGATGTGTTAGTTTTAGGCGTGAAAAATACATTGAATTTGGAGGACCTGACGGTGGAAATGGTGGTAATGGCGGAAATGTTTATATTGAAGCCGTTGATGGATTAAATACATTAATTGATTTTCGCTATCAGCAACATTTTTTTGCAAGAAATGGTACCGGCGGTATGGGTAAACAGAGATCAGGAAAAAATGGTGATGATATTGTATTAAATGTTCCTGTAGGCACTGAGGTTCTGGATGAGAGTAAGAACCTTCTTGTTGATTTGATAAGTAAAGGGCAACGTTCACTATTACTTGCGGGCGGATCTGGTGGATTCGGAAATATGTCGTTTAAATCGTCTACAAATCAAGCACCTAGGCGCGCTAATCCTGGATTAAAGGGTAGTGAATTAACTGTTTTATTAAGGTTGAAACTAATTGCTGACGTTGGTCTCGTGGGATTGCCAAATGCTGGCAAATCAACTTTTTTAGCTTCTACATCTAATGCAAAACCAAAAATAGCTGATTATCCTTTTACTACATTAATTCCTAATTTAGGCATTGTGGGGATAGATGATGAAGAGTTCGTAATAGCTGATATACCAGGATTAATTAGTGGGGCATCAGAGGGAAAAGGCTTGGGGGATCAGTTCTTGGGTCATGTAGAGAGGTCTTCAATTTTACTCCATATAATTGATGGTACTTCGGACTCAGTTCAAATAGATTATGAAACGTTAATAGAAGAGTTAAAAAAATATAGTCATTCTTTATATTTGAAGCCAAGAATTACAGTGTTAAATAAAATTGATGCTTTAACTGATTGTGAGATTAAACAAAAAAGTGAAATTTTAATGAAATTGTCTGGATCAAAAGTTAAATGCATGTCAGGTTTTACGAAAATTGGAACAATTGGTATCTTGAGAGACTTAATAAGGGCTATTAAAAATAATAACACATCTAATTCAATAAATAAGACATATAAACTAACTAATTAAAATTACAGCAAAACGTGAAAAAATGAAGCAAATATTAAATTCAAAAAAATTAATAATAAAGATTGGCTCTTCGTTAATTTTCGATAGTTCTGCTAATAAAATTCGAGTAGATTGGTTAAAATCGTTAACTGAAGATATCTTGTCAGCAAAAAAAAGAAAGACCGATGTTATCCTTGTTTCTTCCGGGGCGATAGCTATAGGTAGGAATATATTAGGACTGGAAAAGGGGGGGTTGACGCTAGAGCAATCCCAAGCGGCCGCGGCAGTTGGCCAGATCAGATTGTCACAAGCTTATCAACAAGCATTATCTGTGATGGGTATAACAGCCGCTCAGGTATTGTTAACCTTGAATGATAGCGAAAGCCGGAGAAGATATTTAAATTCGAGATCGACATTAAATATGTTAATTTCTCTTGGAGTTGTTCCAATTGTTAACGAAAATGATACCGTGGCAACTGATGAAATTAGATTTGGAGACAATGATCGTTTGGCGGCTCAAGTAGCTATCATGGTAGGCGCCGACAATTTGATCTTGTTTTCCGATGTGGATGGATTGTTTACTTCAAATCCAAATATTGATCAGTCTTCTAAACTTTTAAGTGAGATAACGGAAATAACCCCTGAGATAGAAAATATGGCAGGTGATGCAAATCATGAATTTGCAAAGGGTGGAATGCGAACTAAGCTTATTGCTGCTAAATCTGCGACTAATGCGGGTTGTTCAGTTATAATAAGCAGTGGCAAAGTGAATTCACCATTATCAAAATTAATAAAAGGTCAAAATCATTCATTATTTTTAGCAAAGACCGATCCTCTTACTTCTCGAAAGAATTGGATTTCGTCAATGAAGGTAAAGGGAAAAATTAAGATTGATGGTGGTGCAATTACCGCATTAAAAATGGGAAAATCTTTATTATCAGCTGGTGTTACGGAGGTTTTTGGAGCTTTCTCAAGGGGCGATCCGATAGAAATTATTGATGAAAATTATAATAGTTATGCTAAAGGACTTGTAAATTATGATAATTCTGAAATTAACTTAATAATGGGAAAACGTTCATCAGAGGCTGCTGAGATATTAGGATATGTTGGGCGAGCCTCGGTGATTCATAGAGATAATATGGTTATGCAATGATCAATATTAATGAAATTGGCTTTATGGCTAAGTCAGCATCAAAAGCAATAGGGGTGGCGTCAACCGCAACAAAGAATGATGCGCTTAAGATTGCTGCCTATGAAATAATTGAGAGAACTGATAAAATTTTAAAAGCAAATCATGAAGATTTATTAAATGCTAAAACAAAAGACTTACCTTCTGCTATGCTTGATAGATTGATGTTAAATACCCAGAGGTTAGAGTATTTAAGTCAAAGCATAATTAATATTGCCAATCAAGAAGATCCAATTGGATGTATTTTATCTGAGTGGCAACAGCCAACAGGATTAACGATAAAAAAGGTAACTACACCAATTGGTGTTATTGGTGTGATATATGAAAGTAGGCCAAATGTTACCGGTGATGCTGCAGCATTATGTATTAAGTCTGGAAATTCTGTCATTCTTCGATGTGGGTCAGAATGTTTAAAATCATCAATAGAGATATCTAAATGTTTTAAAGTGGGGTTAGAAAAAGCAAAGTTGCCGATCAATACTGTTCAATTAATACCAACTTCTGATAGAATGGTTGTTTCGCAAATATTAGGTTTATCAGAATATATCGATGTAATTATTCCTAGAGGTGGAAAAAGTTTAGTATCATTGGTTCAAGAGAAAGCTCGAGTACCAGTATTTGCGCACCTCGAAGGTATCTGTCATATCTACATTGATAAGTCCGCTGATTTATTGAAGTCCAAAGAAGTTGTCATAAATTCTAAACTCAGACGACCAGGTATATGTGGTGCTGTAGAATGCCTTTTGATTGATGATACCATCAAATCTAAGGTTGGAAGGATATTGATAAATGATCTTCTAAAGAAGGGGGTAGAAGTTCGTGGTGATAAATGGGCGCAGACTATAAATGGGGTTACAAAGGCTTCTTCTAATGACTATGGTAGAGAATTTTTGGACAAAATTATTGCTGTCAAAGTGGTTAATGGTGTTCATGGGGCAATTCAACATATCGAAGAATTTGGTTCTAATCATACTGAATGTATTATGGCTGAGGATGAGGACCCTGTTAGGGAGTTTTTTACCAATGTCGATAGCGCAATCTTGTTGAATAATGCCTCTACTCAATTTGCTGATGGTGGTGAATTTGGTATGGGTGCGGAAATTGGAATTGCGACGGGAAAGCTACATGCTAGAGGTCCGGTTGGCGCTAAACAGTTATCTAGTTTTAAGTATTTGGTGTGTGGTAATGGAACAACTAGGCAGTAAACCAATTTTTTATATAACATTATTTAATGTTAATTTACTTACTTTGATGTTTTTTTATGTTATTTCACTAGTACTCTGAATTCAGGTATTCAAAATTAAAAGGTTGATTATGCTTCACACCATCAAAGCAATTTCTGATGCACTTGATATTCCATTTGAAGGTGATGGCTCAATTAGAATTGAATCTATCTCTTCAGCTAAGTTTGCAAACTCAAACCAATTGGTCGTCGCAATAAATGATAAATATACCGATGAATTGAGCAGTAGTGACGCTAGAGCGGCTCTCATGTTTGAAGGTGCTGACTGGCAATCATTTGGATTACAAGCTGCCTTGTTACCAAAACAATCTAGATTAAAAATGTCTGAGGTTTTTAATTTATTTGAAAAAATAAACGATACAAAAATTGAGATAAATCAAACAGCAATAATTTCTAAGTCCGCAAACATTGGGAAGAATGTAGCAATTGGAGCATTTAGTGTAATTGGAGATCATGTTACAATTGAGAATGATACTATAATCGAAAATAACGTTTATATTTCTTCAAATTGTAGCGTTGGAGAGGGATCCATTATTTTAAGTGGTGTGAAAATTGGACCTGGGGTATCAATTGGTGAGAAATTTCGCTGTAGTTATAATTCTGTTATTGGTTCAGATGGCTTTTCATTTGTCTCAGAAGCTGATGACTCATTGGAGGAGATTAGAAGTAGTTTAGGAAAAAGTCGTCGAGCTAATCAGTCCACTTATTATCGAATTGCAAGCTTTGGCTCTGTTAAAATAGGAAGTAATGTAGAGATTGGTAGTAACTGTTCTGTTGATAGTGGTACGATTAATGATACTATTATTGGTGATGGTAGCAAATTAGATAACTTGGTACATATTGGTCATAATGTAATAGTCGGTCGTGATACTCTATTATGTGGGCAGGTTGGGATTGCTGGATCTGCTGAGATAGGAGATCGGGTTGTTTTAGCGGGACAATGTGGTGTTGGTGATCATACAAAAGTTGGTAACGATGTCATCGCTGGTGGAGCTACAAAAATATTTTCAAATGTTCCTAATGGTCGGGTAATTCTAGGTCACCCTGCAATGAAAATGGATGAAAATATAAAACTTTATAAATCACTTCGACGGCTTCCACGCTTTATGGAAAAAATTAATAATCTTATAAGCAATAAAACTTAATTTTGTCTCATCTTATTTATCGTATTAACGCAGTGGAAAATTTTAGTGAATATTAAAATTGTAATAATTGAAATTTTGGCTGAAAAAGCACTTTTACAATCCTGTGATATTCGTATGAGTGATTCACTTGCAGATTTAGGTATTGATAGTCTGGGTATTATTGAGTTCCTGTTTTCAGTAGAGGAGAGATTGAATATAGATTTTGATATTAACTTAAATTTAGAAACTTCTAACGATTTCGAGCTTATCACAGTAGAAGGATTAATTAACTCGTTGGAAGGTTTAATAAGCAAAAAGGATTTGGATAAAAATTGAAACGAGTTGTAATTACTGGTCAAGGTACAATAAATTCTCTTGGAAATAATGTCTCTGATACAAATACCGCATTAATGTCCGGACAGTCTGGAATAAAAAAATTCGATTATAATAATGATCAGACTTTGAATTCAAAGATTGGTGCAAAGATTAAGAATTACGATCCACATGTTTTTTTTGATAAAAAAGATATTAGTATTTTGGACTTTTTCTCTCAATTTGCTTTGATTTCAGCATCAGAGGCAGTTCAGTCTTCAGGGCTTATTTTCTCAGATAAATTATCTGATGAAACTGGTGTTATAATCGGTAGTGCAGGGGGAGGATTGAGCACTCAAGAGGAAAATTATCGGTTAGTGTTTGAGGATCGAAAAAACCGAGTCCATCCATTTATTATACCTAGAATGATGCATAATGCCGCTGCTAGCAATATAGCCAAGAAATACAGCTTAAAAGGTCCCACATATTCTGTCTCTAGTGCTTGTGCTTCATCTAACCATGCAATCACTAATGCATACAATTTGATAAGATTTGGAGAAACCCGCGTAATGCTTGCTGGGGGGGCTGATGCAATGTTGACTTTTGGTGGTATGAAAGCCTGGGAGAGCCTTAGAGTGATGTCTAGTTCGGGCTGTAGGCCTTTTTGTATGACTAGAGACGGGTTGGTCCAGGGGGAGGGAGCCGCTGTATTTGTTTTGGAAGAATATGAGCATGCATCAAAACGCGGTGCTAATATCTTGGCCGAAATTAAAGGGTGTTCGATGACTTCAGACGGGTACGATTTGGTTGCTCCTTCAAAAAAAGGCATGAAAAATGCGATAAGTAAGTCCTTAAGTGATGCTAGACTTTCAGCAGACAAGATTAATTATATCAACGCTCATGGAACTGGGACAAAAATAAATGATGAAATGGAAGCAAATGTTCTTTCCTCATTTTTTTCGAAAAACGATGATATTCCCAAAGTTTCGTCAACCAAATCTGGACATGGTCACGTTATGGGTGCTACTAGTGCCATCGAATTGTTACCATGTATCCTTGCCTTACGAGAGAACATAGTTGTTCCAACGATCGGTGTGGTAAAAAAAGATCCTATGATAGATATAGATTTGGTATGCAGTGAGGCTCAAGAGCGACAAGTGGAAGTTGCAATGTCTAATTCTTTTGCATTTGGAGGGCTGAATTCTGTTATAATTTTAAAATCAGTTTAACCTAAGAGATTATCATTGGTGTTTTACTATTACTCTTCTTTTGTTGAGTTAATTCCTAATTTGGTAAGCCGATTCTCTTTCTTTTCAATAATTTCAATTCTAAAACCATGAAAGTTAAAGACCTGACCAACCGATGGAATGTTTTGTGCTTCATGAATTACTAAACCTGCAATTGTATTTGCTTCAGTATCGGGTAAATCCCACTCTTGCGCTCTATTTAGGTCTCGAATAGTTGTGTTACCCTCTATGATCAATACTCCGTCTTTAGAATTTTCAGCTTCAAGTTCATTTATCTGGTCATGCTCATCATTAATCTCGCCAACTATTTCTTCAATTATATCCTCTAGGGTAAGTAACCCTTGCAGTGCTCCATATTCATCTACTACTAATGCAAAATGTGCACGTCTTTTTAAGAATTCCTTTAGCTGGTCTGCCAACGGAGTGGTTTCTAAGATAAAATACGGCTTCATTGCTACATCTAGAATATTCTTACTGATAAATTTAGAGTTTTTTTCATCTTCTTTAATATTTACCGCTCTCAAAAGTGATTTAGCATGCATTACACCGATGATGTTCTCTTGATCATTTTTGAAAATTGGTAGTCGTGTGAAACTTGAAGTTAAGCATTGTCTAAGTATTTTTTCTGGTGAGGCCTCTGCATTAATCATTTCGATTTCAGATCGATGAAGCATAATCTCCTCAACACTACGGTTTGATAGATCTAAAGTTGCTAAAAGCCTGTCTTTGTCATCTTTTTCAACAGAGCCTTCTAGGTGCCCGAGTGATATTGCGCCCAGTATTTCTTCTTGTACAGAATTGTTATTTTGTAAATTGAGGTTAGTCTTTCCAAAAAGTTTAAAGATTTGAGTTACTATCCATTGTATACTAATAGTTACGGGTCCAAAAATGTATACAACTGGTATGATTATTGGTGAAACTCTTAAAGCGGCCCGCTCAGGATTGTTTATAGCATAAATTTTCGGCATTACTTCCGCAAATATTACAATTAATAATGTCATAATAAGCGTTGAGTAAAATACCCCACTTTCTCCATATAGCTTTGTTAACAAATGTGCGGCAAGAGAAGCCGCTAGTATATTCGCAAAGTTATTCCCCAATAAGATAGCTCCAATTAACTTTTCGGTATTTTCAGTTAATTTTAAAGCTCTCGAGGCAGCTTTGTGACCTTTATCTTCCTTGGCTCTTAAAATACTCCGACTTGCCGCTGTTAAAGCCGTTTCTGAACCTGAGAAAAAACCTGACAAAAATAGTAACATAAATATGATCACGATTGTTAAGATATTAGATAATGTTAAAACGTTTAGAAATTCCATAATAACTTTTGTTTTCCTTTTTGAATCTATAGACTAGAAGACTGATCTATTAGTTTGGGATTAATTTCATACACAATTTATTGAGAACTTGCTAGAGGATGATGCTTTTCTACAAGATCTTTTAATCGATGAGTTAAAACGTGTGTATAAATTTCTGTACTTGATATATCTGAATGGCCTAAGAAAGTTTGAATTACTCTTAAGTCCGCACCGTTAGCTAATAAATGCGTTGCAAATGCATGTCTCAGAGAATGGGGAGAGACGTTAATTGGATCTATATTGGCTTTAATAGCTATTTTTTTGATTAATTTGTAAAACCAAATTCTTGTTAAGTGTCCATTTTTAGATTTTGATGGAAAAAGGTAACTTATTTTTAACCCACTGTTTTTCTTTTCTTTTTCTGCCTCCTTATTCCATTCTAATCGCCATTTTCTTAAACATTTTTGTGCCTCTGTTGATAATGGTACTAGTCGTTCTTTACCACCTTTTCCGATGATATAAAGCATCTCAGTATTTTTATTTGTAATTGATGCTGGTAATGAGATTAATTCTGAAACTCTCATACCTGTAGCATATAATAATTCCATTAAACAATGGTTTCTAATCTTTTCAGATTCAGATTTTCCAATATTTTTTGAAATTTTCAACATATTTTCGACATCTAATTCTGTGAGCGTCCTTGGAAGTTTTCGCGGTAGCTTTGGTTGTTTTATTTGTATGGTTGGGTTATCTGTCCGAACCATTTCTTGGTTAAGAAAATTATAAAAACTTTTTATCGCTGATAGTTTTCTGGCCCGAGTTGAGGCAACCATTCCTTTACGAGCTAACTCAATCAGAAAGTTTTCGACATCTAGTTTCTTCAATGTTGTCAATTTTTTTTCTTTTTTGGAGATATACAAATTGAACTCCATAAGATCTGTTTTATAAGCGATAATTGTGTTTTTAGATGCTTTGAATTCAGCAAATTGTGCATTAAGAAAATCATTAATTAATTTTGTATTTATACTCAAAAAAATAGCCTATTTTCTAGTTAGGAGGTAATTTATGGCTATATCTTTAGCCGTATCCTCTAATCCGGCTTGAATTAAACCCATTAATCCTTTTTGATTCTGATTTAAATTTGTATCGGTAAGGTTAATAATGCTGGATATTATTACCTCTCCAATTTTGCCTTGATCAATTTTTTTACTGTACTCTTTATCAAGGTTAGGCTGTCTAAATGCATCAACTATATTTTGTTCTAGGCGTGATATATTATTTAGTTTTATGAATTCATTTCTCGCTATGCTTTGCGCTGATTGAAAATTACTTGATGCATTGAAATTGCCAAATAATTTTGAGTACTCTTTTGTAAGTAAACGCATTTTTATCGATGTCGGTGTTTCCCATCCATTTTTAACCTCAACTAATGCTGATTCCTGATAGTTTTCGCTGAAACTATACGACAGACCTATCTTTTCAAATAAGGTTAGGCATTTGGTTAGATTTTTTCGAACGAGTTTTGAGTCGTAGATCTCAATAGACATTTCAAGTTCAACTATACATTTTTTTCTTTTTTCAGTTTCAATATTGGATGATGGGCTGTTTTCCAAGTATATAGGAAATAATTTATTGTTTAAGATAATCCCCCTTTTATTAAGTTCTTCTAGTAAGTTTAATTTCTTATCATGACTAAGTGCTTGAGATAAATCATAAAACATTAATGGTGTTGGAGTATCATTCAGTGGTATAACTATTTGTTTTTTCCGTAGTATGATATAATCAATAACTTCTAATTTGTTTTTAAAATTATTAATTTCAATATTCTCTGAAGTATCATAAGAAAGTAATATTTCAATTATATTTTTATCATCATTACTTATAGTTTCAAATAGTTTTCCTGTTTCGAATATAATTTGGGCTTCAGCAAATTTTTTTTCATAAATTAGGCAATATATTTTCTGCTTTAGCGTTATATCTAGATTTTTTTTTATTTTCAATTGAGAGCATGCCAGCGTGTCATTTCCTCTGATGATATTAAGAGTGTATTGCTGATTGAAACTAAACTTTAATTCTGAGTCATGATTATTAATAAAGTTTTGTGCTTCATTATATTGTCCAAATTCTAATAATTTGTTCAATCTAGTTACGTATAATTTAGCCTCCTTTGGTTCCATTAAATTTATTGGCATTTCGGAAGTAAGCACTGCTATAATTAATTCACGAGTTATCGGGTTGGTTGTTGATTTAAGTTGCTCAATCTTACTTGTTAAGTCTTCAGTTTTGGACCACGACCAATAATAATAAGGAAGATTTATTTTCTCTTCCACTAATTCTCCAAGAGCAATTGAACTTACTACTTGATTATTAGTGGCAATCGGGCTGTTTTGATCTTCGTTAGATAACACTTCTAATTTTAATAATTTCTTATTTAACCAGTTCGAACTTTGTTCCTCAGCAATAGAAACTTTCTGGCAAAGGCATAAACAGAGTAAAAATAAAAAATATTTAATTTTGCTCAATCTCTACCTCAATTCTATAGTCCTCAATTTCAGGACTTGTATCGCCAATAAGAGCATATATTGATAAGAAGACGAATGCTAAAAGCATTATAAAGAATATTAACTTGATAATTGTTCTCATTTATTATGCTCCAAGGCCCAGCTGTTAGATTGCATGACTAGTAATTAACTAATCAAAAGAGTATGTGTTCGTCAAAGTCAAAATCTATATTATGAAAAAAAAAAGAATAAGGTTCAAGTGACATACCAATTAAATCAAACAATAGCCTTAGTTGGAATGATGGGTTCAGGTAAAACTGTGATAGGTCGTGGTTTGGCTCGTAAACTTAACGCTTCATTCATAGATTTAGATCAAGAGATTGTTAAATCAGCTAATTTAGAGATTAATGAGATTTTTAATACTTTTGGGGAGGAATTCTTCAGAGAAAAAGAAGAACGGGTGCTTGAGAGATTAATTCTTGGACCCCCGTTAGTACTTGCTACAGGTGGTGGTACCGTTATGTCTAAAAAAAACTTAAGTTTAATTCTTAACGAAACTCTTAGTATTTGGCTGAATTCAAGTCCTAAAATTATCTGGGATCGCATTAAGGATAAAAAAAACCGACCGCTAGTTAATAACTGTAGGGATTTTTCTGATTTTAATAAAATATATAAAGTAAGAGAAAAATTTTATAAAATGGCTAACATAAGCATTTTGAATGATTATGATTTCACTATTGATAAAATGATCGAAAAAGTCTTCGAAAGTTTTAACAATTATGAACAGATCAGTTATAACGGAAGGGATAAAAATGCATAAACTCAAAGTTCATCTTGGGGAAAGATCTTACGATATCTTAATTGATAATTGTTCCCTCGATTTAATTGGTGTGGAATGCAAAAAGCTACTTGTTCGAGATGAGGTTTGGTTGATCTCTGACAAAAATATTATGAAATATTATGAAGATGATCTTGTTTGTGCTTTTGATAAGGTCAATGTTAAATTGAATATGCTTAATTTACCCTGCGGCGAGGCCACTAAATCTATAAATTTTCTAGAAAAAATAAGTGATTGGTTGATTAAATCGGGTGTCGAGCGTGGAGATCTCATAATTGCTTTTGGTGGTGGGGTTATTGGAGACTTAGTTGGTTTCGCGTCGGCAGTTACGTTGCGAGGTATTGACTTTATACAGGTGCCGACCACTCTATTATCTCAGGTGGATAGCTCTGTTGGAGGAAAGACTGGTATAAATTCGAAATTCGGTAAAAACTTGATTGGATGTTTTTATCAACCAAGAAAAGTTCTTATATTTACTGATGTCCTTAAGACACTTTCTGAAAGAGAATTAAGGTCAGGTTACAGTGAGATAATTAAATATGGATTACTTGGAGACAATAGTTTTTTTAGTTGGTTGGAAAAGAATGGCCATAAAGTATTAGCGCTTGAAAGTGAATCTATACACGAATCTATTTATAGATCTTGCAAGATAAAAGCTGAAATTGTTAGTTTGGATGAACGCGAGACTGGCTCGCGAGCATTATTGAATCTTGGTCATACTTTCGCACATGCTTTTGAGGCCGCGGTAGGCTATAATAATAAGTTGTTACATGGTGAGGCGGTGTCAATTGGTCTTATTATAGCTATCAAGATTAGCATTGAAATGGGGTTCTGTGAAGCAGACATTTTGGAAAAAGTAAGGGATCATTTTAAGAATATCGGATTAAAAACACGTTTATCAGACGTTGATTTTTCCTTTCCCTCAAGCGATGAATTAGTTAACTTAATGCTAATGGACAAAAAGGTAACAAATGGTTTGATAAATTTTGTAATGATTAAAGGTATTGGAACGGCCTTTGTTACCAATTCAGTTGATTTAGGTCTAGTTAAGGATGTAATTGACTCTTCAAGGTAAATGTTTCGAGATATTTCTTTATCATAAATAATTTGATCTGCTAAGTTTGTACTTAGCCATTTTTTCATTTAAGGTTCTTCTGGGCAATCCTAACTCCTTCATTACCCCGGTTATTGAGCCCCTCATTCGCTTCATTGTATTGTCAATCAACATTTTTTCAAATGCTTCAACGTGCTCTTTTAAAGGTTTACCATAAATATTTGTTTCTATTTGTTCAGATGCATTGATTTCTTGATATAGTAGTCGGCTTAATGATCCAGAACTCTCTTTATTTTGCAATATAGCTTTTTCCGCTAAGTTGATTAGTTGACGGACATTGCCGGGCCAAGGTGCCTGTAATAGTTGAGCTGCTTCAGTCGCGTTGATCTCTGGAGTGTTGTAACCGTATTCTTCCGAATAAATTTCCAAAAAATGATTGAATAATTCTAAGATATCATTACCCCTTTTTCTTAATGGAGGTAAGTTAAGGTTTAAAGAATTTAACCGATAAAATAAACTTGGCAGTATGTCATTATCTGATTTGTCACTCATATAATTTTCGGAAATTGAAATTATTCTAATATATTTCTCTGGAGTATTGTCGCCTGATTTGATCAGTGATAATAGCTTATTTTGACAGTTTTTGGGCATATGTGCTAAATTTTCTAAACATAATGTGCCGTTTACAACCTGTTCAATAATAGGTTTTTTAGTTTGATCAACCACCTTAGAGAATAACTCATTTTCAATTTCGTTTGGTGAATGTGCTGCACAATCAAATATTATAAACTCTGTTCCCTGCCTGTTTCCACATGCATGGATTGCCTGCGCAATTAAACTTTTCCCAGTTCCGATTTCACCAGTTATAAAAATGTGACCATCTGCTCTTCCAAAATCTAATATGTCTTCTCTTAATTTTACCATTTCTCTTGAAGAGCCAATCAATCTTTTGAGTAAGACAGTTCCGTCAGATAATTCACGTCTCAAAGATCTATTATCTAATACTAACTTACGATTAATTAATGCTCTTTTAGATATTTCTAAAATTTTGTTTGGATCGAAAGGTTTTTCAAGAAAATCATATGCACCTAAGTGCATTGCTTCAACTGCCATTGAAACATCGCCATGTCCTGTTATTAAGATTACTGGAATATTACTATCTTTATTCATTAAT
>MDSV01222546.1_pt1 | contig 18248 bp, 18 predicted proteins | sample 810851 | NCBI WGS metagenome assembly MDSV01 (sample SAMN05326640, study PRJNA326480) | marine metagenome | isolation source: seawater | place: Atlantic Ocean: North East | collected 2012 | reverse complement strand
TTGGAATCTCACTAAAGACATTTATGAATATTCTAATGAGGAGAAAACCGCTACTTATGAAATTTATATTCCTCAGGCGTCGGCATGGCCTTACTCAAGTCCAAACCGAACTATTTTAAGTATAGAAAGTGGATTGATTCCAATCGACTATGGAGATTTTTCGGACCACGATGTTAACGCGGTAGCTATCAAGGCAACAGATACTGACGAGCTTAAAGCAATTGTCTCGCGTGATTTAAAACTAAGTTATCAGGAGCTAGATTCCAGCGTTGACAAGTATAATGAAGGGCAAGGCTTAAAAGTGCCGGCCGTCAAAGCATCGATACTCGAATTGTCTAACAACATGCTTAGCAGTTGGGATGGTATGGATCACGTAACTTTAGGTTCTAAAGATTAATTTGTACGCACGCCTAGTCAGCATGTAGGAAAACAGTTTCACCTTCCAACGCAAGCTCGCAGATCCACAAAGTAATTGAAATACTGAGTTCTTTTTAAAACAATGTTGTCGCTTGAATATATTACCACTTAGTTGGGACACAATCCGCGCCCTTTCAGTCGCCAATTCAATAAAATGCCCATCATCGCCAAACCTATCTCTCTGCGTGTAGGTAGTATCGAGTAGCGCAGTATTTGTTCGATAATGCACATGCTCGCAAACGATCTTGTCCAAATACTTTATGCTAGAACCGGAATAGTAGGCTTTAAATATATCCATTATATGTAAATCCATGAACGCACCTAAATACTGTCGTGGTAATATTTCCGGATATTTTAAAAGAAGTTCCCTATTCAGAATTGGAAAGGTACATAACTTCGGGCCTTTAAATATATCATTAGGATACATTAGATAGATGGAGCTAGGCTGTGCCGATACTTCGCGCAATAAACGTGTGTCCCAACTACTTGTCCTAAAGATGACATCGTCATTGGAGAAAAAAATCACTTCTCCGTTCGCTCTCGAAACACATTCTTGGTTTAACTGCCCCATAGTTCTGCCAGGCTGCCCAAGAAAAAAATGGCAGTTGAGCTCACCAAATGTGCGACGGGTGTAATTCATTTCATCATCGTCATCTAATAACACTACCACTTCAATTCTAGAAAGGTCATCAGAGGTGGACAGTATGCTCTCAAGTAGCTGAGAAAGCCTTTCAGGTCTTCCCCGTGACGGCAGTACAATTGATATTTTTATATTATCGTTCATACTTTGGTGTCATAAAAATACAAGGAAAAACTCACTTCTCCGCATCCTTTTTAATTTTCTCCATTGCTTCAATATAACTTTCTGCCACCTCGTCCATCGGGCCTACATGCCTAGCTTTACCCTCATGCAAACACAGCCCTGTACTACAAATCTTTTGAAGTGTCATAGGATCTTGGGAGACAAAAACAATCGTCCCACCTTTACCAGAAAACTGTTCCATGAAGTCCATACATTTGAGTTGGAACGAATAATCACCAACAGCCAACACCTCATCAACTAAAAAGATATCTGTCGGGACATGGCACAGGACGGAAAAAGCTAAGCGAGTGACCATTCCAGCAGAATAGGTACGCAATGGCGCTGACATAGCGTTCCCCAGCTCGCAAAATGAAACAATGCAAGGCAGCAAGGCTCGCGCGTCACTGATACTAATACCTAATATTGATAAGTACAATATTACGTTTTCAGTTCCTGACAATTCAGGATGAAAACCGGAACCCATTTCGAGCAAACCAACAGATCGCCCGTTAACTTGAATGGTACCTCGATCCGGTTGGAGTACACCTAAGATTAAAGACAATAACGTACTTTTCCCACTTCCGTTATGCCCCAATACTCCAAACTTACAACCTTTCGGGATATTGAGAGTCAAATTATCAAGAGCTACTCGCCGCTGGAATTTAAGAACTTCTCCCTCAGTATCGCGTCCAGTCTCGTGACGTTTCGTCAAAAAATCTTTTATACTAGCCCGTTTAAAGGACGGATAGATCTTTACAAGATCTGAAATCTGAACAATATGCTTGTTCATATCCACTGGACCGCACGCTGTCCGATAAATTTAAAACAGAAATAAGCTCCAACACCTAAGACACATGAGACAGTCAGCGGATAGATCATCAAGTTAAGCTGAACGTCACCAGTGTATAGAACTTGCCGCCAAAGTAATATCAAATCGACAAATGGGTTCAAATTATAAATAGCCTTGTAGGGATCAGGAACCAGATCGAGCGGGTATATCACAGGCGACAGAAAAAACAGCATTTGAATGAACAACTGTATCAAATGTCCTAGATCGCGGAACACTAGAGACAAGCAAGCAATAATACAAACAGCGGCGAAGAGAAAAAGTGCGGTAAGGATAAAGACCAAAGGAAAATAAACATATGCTGCTAACGACAAATGTCCAGAAGAAAATATAACTATAGCTAGCACTACGGGTAAAGAAAAGAGAAAGTGGACAAACTCAATAATAACGACAAAAAACGGCACAATAATCGGCCGTACCGCGCCGCTTTTTAACACCGCCTGATATACCTCAAATCCTTTTGTGCCTCCGTTCATCGCGCTAGACATCCAAAGCCACGGGAACAAACCCGTCAGTAGGAACACTGCATAATTATCAACAGGGATCCGTATGATATATTTAAAAGCAACAATATAAACTAGCGCAAAGACTAGGGGATTCAGTACGGACCAGACGTATCCTAAAACCGTCCCGCGATATCTAACGATCATTTCGCGTCGAACCATTAAAAATGTAAGCTCTAGAAAATGTCTCATCGACTCGCTCTATCTAAGCTCGAAATTTTGAGAAAAATTTGCTCGTTATTCGGACATACGGCTTTACTATACTCTTCGAAATTATTAATAACAGATACTTCGCTATATTCTCTTGAAAAAAACTCCTCGGTAGTAATAGCAATCACCTCAATAGGGTGGTCCTCAAACTTCTTATCTACTATTGGGACCGCGCCATGAAGGAAGTAGTCTCTCCAAATTTTTATGGGATTAGATTTATCCCACGATTCAGATTGTGCTGGTTGGTAGGCAAAGCCATGTAAATCGTTTTGCCCTTGCCCATCAAATTTTATATTCCCACTATATGCAAACTCAAACTCCATGTCTTGCTGATTCACACGATTTAAAAACTCGTCACACATTTTCAATCTATAATTTGTTTCGGTGCCCGAAACTTTGATCTTTGTATTCACCAACTCAGCTACTTTAGGCAAAACCGGATACAAGACGCTATCATTTCGCGTATCAGTCAATCGCTCATGCGTTTTTATCACTAAATCCGCAACAGCTTTAAATTCCTCGTACCCTCGGCGACGAGCTTTCATGTACACACAACGCTTAAAAAATTTCACCTTATCAATAAGAAAGTCCCATCCTTTCCCAGATACTAACGCCGGCAAGAAAAGTAAGGCACCAACACAAGCAGTTAATATTCCTAAAATTTTTATCCTACGTAATACTTTGGGGGTTAAATAAAGCACAAATGATAACCAGATCACTAAAAATGAAATCACTTTATTTTGTTTAGAAAATTCGTTAAAGGAAGGCCCACATGTACTATCAGTCTCAAACTCACTAGATATCAGCACATAATTTACATTTCTATCTTTCTTAATTTTGAGTAACCGCTTTAACTCTGATCGACAGGAAAACTCATCAATAAACAACACAACCTGGGACGAAATCTCATTATTAACCTCAACATTCACATCGTGAGATTCTCCAGCCAATACAATCAGCTTCACGAGATCAGAAATACCAGTAGTTGTTGTGTGATTCGCAGTATAGAGTTGAACCATGATGGCTATACAGATCCTCTAGGTAAACTAATATCTTCCAACCTTCTTAAAAAGTAAAACTCATAGCGGTGTTTCATTTTTAACGAATATTCGCTGTATACCTATACAATCGAAAAGCATTCACCAAAGGTTACAAATTATCTGACATGCGACGTTTGCTAATTTTTTAGCTGACTAGCTCTGGTACTTCTATATCGAAAGCGTCAGGTAAAAAGATTACAAACGGATAAGTGTAGTGCAATCTAGTTTTATAAACGCCAGCAGGCAATTGATTTTCGTGCTTATGATAGTCGACCGAATTAATAACTAATGGCTTACTTAGATCTAGCCCTAACACGTCTCTCACTTCGGTAAGCGCGCCAATCTCACAAGTTGTTTCAAAGTGCTTCAGTACGTTACTACCAACTGAGAAGCCCTCATCAATGTACTGTAGCGCCCCATAATAATCTATAGTTCTACCTATCTCATCAAATGCATATTTAGCCGCACAGTAAAACGCAGCCTCTTTGAAAGTGGAAATCACGGGCATTCCTTTTTGAAACTGTTTCACCTGATCTTGAGGGATACCCAGCTTATCCTTTATTTGATCAAAAGTTATAGGCGTGTCCTTCCCTCTTAACTTTTTATTTAACGGCCTAGTGATAGTTTCAAATAGACTGGAAGCTATAGATTTCTCTCTACGATTTGCGCTCTTAGCAAATTTAGAGCCCTCACGAGCAAATACTGTGGTCATAAATCCCCCAAAATATTCAGTCTCTATAACCGTAACCCCTTTCTTGGCCAAGTACTCAACTGGGTCAATAGCATGATACTTAACCTTATCTTCATAGCTATCATCACCCCAAATCCCAAGTTCAGACCTAACATAGAAAACCCCCTCCGCACTTAGCTTTGTATCAACAAGTTCCATTAAACGCAGAAAATCTGAACGACTTAGCTCGTTATGTACGTGACACGCTAAAATCAAATCAATCGAATTATTTTCGATCAGAGCATAGTCCGTCCATGCGGGGAAGTGAACTAAAGTATTTTCTTGTTGACATACAGACTTTACATCAATCTCCAGATGACTGGATCGAAAATCCAATATGTCGCAAAATTCCAAATCCTGCATGAGGGCAAAGGTATTATAAAATGAGTTTTGTGTGACATAACCATTCAATGACGCGTCAACGCCGATATAGTTCTTGAATCTAGGCAAATTAACAAAACTACCCACTACCTGCCTACCACATCCTGCTCCAAAATCGAGGACGGTTTCAAGATTTTCAGAGTATTTCGCCAAAAAGAGCCAATCGACCGACATTTCGAGCAAATCATATTTATAGTTCGGCATTGAATGTTCGGAAGCCGTGTTTATCGTTCGACCTACCTTATCGAGAGTTTTAGCATGAAGCTTTAATTGGTCTTTTACTGCTTCCAAATGATCCTTCATGTGGAAACTAAGTTCGTAGTATTTTGCTGAATGAGTATTGTGGATACTTAAATAAGACAACAATTCGGTCGTGTTGTATATGCTCTCCCAATCATCATTAACGTCTATATGATATCCAAAACTATCAAGCCTCTTTACTTCATCAAGCTCTTCAATAGCTTTCTCTCTCAATTGTAGGAAAATATCGGGTAAAATCATTTTGTTAATTCCATAGATACTATTTTATCGGATATTTTTGTAACGGTTACTTGCCAATTTTTTTCTTCAAAGTAAGCTTTTACACCCAGCCATCGATAAGAACACACTAACACCTTTTCACCTGGCACTAACTTCCGACCAGAAATAGCCGTTCGCTTAATCCCAAATGGTAAAGGAGAAGTACTCACTGAACTGGTGGCAGAGACCAGTTCACAACCCTCGAATAAATCACCATATTCCAACATAAATGACGAGTTGTCATCGACCCACAAGAAGTCAGCATTTGGCAAGTGCCGCTTGATTTCATCCTTTTCGATAGAAAGAATAGTCTGATCCTTACCAAGGCTCCCGGAATGATTACCGTATTCAAATAAAGCATAATACTCAGAGCCCTCTTTACTCAAGGTGGTAAGCTCATAGTCTCGGCTTAGCACCTCGATGACGTTATTTTGGTGATATGTTCCAAATCCGAATAAATATAGGTTGCTTACTCCACCCTTCTCGATCCCACCCCATATCGATATCTTCGAACCATGCTTACACAGCCTTTTTAGTTCCAACAAGTACTCATTAAAGTCAGACTCAGTCACTTGATCTAAAACGTTGTTAGCAACAATCACATCTGCACACAAATCTACTTTATTTAAATCCCAAGCACTCACATGGAGAACAATGTTCTGCTCAGACTTTGCTCGCAAATCGGCATAATCATCGATCGAGGAACAATAGGTAAAATTATTATTTTTCAGAGAGAAGTATTTCAAAACAGCCTGTTGTAGAACGAGGAGTTGCGGGATGGCCTCAACCACCACAAATGTAGTATTCGATGTCTTAGTATGACTCAAAAATAGCGGCGCAAGTAAACCGCACCCAGCCCCAAGCTCCAACACAATCTCACCAGAATGAATTTCAGACAAAAGGCCTATTTGCAAACCGAAGGAGGAGCTTAGGCCTTGAGCCTCGCTATCGGTTAATTTTTCTTCGAACAAGAACTCATATGCTCCCCGAATGTCATCAGAAAAAACATCACCAACATTTTTTTGCGCGCTTGCATTTTGGGCCGCCAGAACCGGTGCTACAGATTCATTCTTGAAACCATGCTTTAAAGCATTTTCGGTATTTCTTTGTGAATAAACATTAAAAATGTCACCCTGATATTTATACCGCAATCTATCTTCGGATCCATATCTTGTGAAATTCTTTCTCAGTAGAAACTTTCTTTGACTTGCATCAAACATCTAATCACCCAAAACCATGTAAGAAGTCCGAGCGGAAGGCCCGTACCTAGAGATAGAAACAGCATTAATATCGAATTCCTCTAAAAAAGCCAACGTCTCCCCTGGCATGTCTTCATCATTTAACTCATCAAAAGCTAACACCGTACCTTTCCCAATCCGAGGCCTGATAGCCTGGAGAACATCTTTAGTTGGTTTGTAGACATCTAAATCAAAATAACAAAGTGAAAAAATTGTGTGAGGATTGTCTGCTATGTACTGTGGCACAGTTTCTGACGCATCACCTTTCACTATTTGGAATTTTTTCAAATGAGACAAGGGTGAAAACTTCTCCATCTTGGCTAGGCAAGCCTCTAAAAACTCTTCATAGCTCATAGGAACAGCATAATCACCTTTTTTATTATCATTATCTTTTACATCGGTATCAACGAAACCAGAAAAGGTGTCAAATCCAATTATTTTACGGAGCCTATTATAAGGCTCATGAATTCCTCGTAGCGCCATAAACAAATTAAGATTTTGTCCGTACCTACAACCAAACTCGGCAATCACGCCCTGCCGAGTCAAAATTTTCTCATACAAAAATTGTATGAACATTATCCTTCCAAGGGCTCCTGGACTAAGAAACAATCCAAGATTTTTTAGAAGCTCATCATCTGGAATTTCACATTGCCGCAATGCCAACGCTAATTCTCTTTCAAGAGTTTGTCCTTCTTTAGTGTCGTAACGCTTCTTTAGATCACCCGAAGTCATAATATTTACCCCTCACTTCAGAGTCACTCGAATTTTCAGATGCGGCCCACCCGACTAACAGATAGTAATACTTGTCTTTAGCCCAAGAACTGATCGGTCCCACAAAATGTTGAGGCCGCGATTTTTCATCTCTAATCAGGAACGAATTGTTTTCGGGGAAAACTGGGTGAGCCCCATCTTTCGTTACAAAAGTAAGTATCCCACCGTAATCCCATTTCCAGCCCGAGCCAAAAAAGAAAGTATAACCCACTTGCCCTGCATAAGAATCGTTGTGCGCACGAAAATAACAATCTTTATTCATACGAATTATATTAGGTTTCAAAAAGTACCTAATATCAGGAAATGCTTTTTTGAGATACGGGACTACGACATTTTCGAACTGAAAATTGAAAATCTTACAGCCCTCCCGGTCAGTTGCTAGATTAAATTGTGCCGCGTAGGATTCCGAGTCATCGGGCAAATTAGGATCTTCAGACTTAAACACATGACCATAATGGCCGTGGCGTTCCTGACTTACTAGTTCGTAATCTAAGCCATCCAGCTCACTGTAAATGGCCGAGCCAGTTTCTTTATCAAAAAAATTCTTCACATGATTAACATGAAATTTATTAAAATCCATTAAACTGTTCTCACGTACTCGATAAAGTGATGTAATTTTTTATCGCAAAGTATTGATTTATATCGTTTCCGCATTTGCGACTCTAAAAATAGACTTAATCTGGGAATATGTTTTTTAACATAGTTATTCTATATTTATTCGTCTAAAAAATCATAGTTTTTTATGTTAATAAAATGATCAACTACCATGACATAACGTTCTACCTAAAAACATCGCTAGTAAGCAACGAGTCTGATCAAGAGTAGGTTCAAAAAAGTCTACACAAGGAGGTCAGCTAGACAAGATCTAAAACTTCTCCGAATCGTTTATTAAACCGCGCGACGGAATGGTTCTCGACAATGTGCTTCCTGGCTGCTACTCGCATCGCGTTCTGCTTATTGGGGTCGCGTATTAGTGAAATCACTCTCTCCACAATCTGCTCAACAATATCTGCGTCCTCGCTAAACATAGGTTTATAATCTTCACTTAAAACTCCTGAATCTGGATCCACGTGAGAGACTTTTTTTCGTCCGGTAACTAAGACCGAATCGCACCCATCTGTCGCATACTCGCTCACTCCCCAACCATCAGATCCGACTAAGATCATCCCATAGGCCATTGCTTCCAGCATCGATACAATATGAATTCGAGCGGAAGGAATCAGAAAAAAATCCGTACCGCATTTCAACTCTTCCCATTCATCGTTCGGAAGAAAATCATCCACGACACGCACTTTACATTCTGAAATCATTGCACGCGTAGACTTAGGCAAATCAGATGGTAATGTTGCCCTAATCGTTAACTCAGCATCAGGATATTCGGCTTGTATTTTTGAAAAAGCTTTAATCGAGTCTAATCCACCTCGCAAATAAAAATTACTAGGATCTTGATGCCAAGAATTAGAAATTAAAAACCTAGGTGCCAATGAGTTTCTATTTTTCAATGACATAACCTTTCCCCATTTAGGAGCGGCGATCCCCATCGGCACATGAAAAACCTTCTTGGCCATTATTTCCTTTTCAAACAAAATAGATAAACTATCAGCGGTAGACTTAACATGAGTAAAAATAGCTTTACATGATTTATGCTCAACAAGCTGCTTTATAATCGGATAAAATCCTTTATTTCTTACGTTTCCGATATCAAATGTTTTCCCATTCACCATAAATGGGAAAAATAGAGTTGTTGAATCCTCAATCTCAATTACCCAAGACCGCTGACCCATATGCAAGGGAGCACTAGGATAGAAAATAAAATCAGCGCCCTCGCACCCCACATCTTTTTGTAGCTCTAGTGGTCGAGTAGCTAGGAAAGTAGCCAATGCGTCGACACTAGCTCCATCTGCCAAACAAGTCGAGCTAAACTGCTCCCAAAAGAGAGCAAGCTCTTCCAATGAATCTAACGACCGACCAGCCTCAGAAGGCAAAATTTGATAGCCTTCAGGAGGCTCAGAAAGATGCCTAAATTGTGGATGAGTGCCGCATGCACCTATTTGATCGAAAAGTTTATGATGACCAGGATATTCAATCGTCCTACCAACTTGATCAGTAGTTGATAGTTCTAGAAGATTTTCTTCCCTGTAATTCTTTAAAGGTCGAACATCCAGTCTAGAAAAAACCCCAGGCAGACTTTTTACTGAGCCCTCTTGCCATTGCTCTATGGTTATGCTTCCTAAGGCATGAGGCACAACAAACAATAGCCCACCACACTCTAAAATATTTGCTTCATTAGTATAAAGAAAATTAGGAACATCAGTTTCACACAAAGTCACCGTAACCCCTGATTGGCGAGCTATGTTTCCTTCTCTCCAATCTTCTATACTCAATTCACCTAAAGTCTGGGGAACACTATAAATATGCCCAGCGAACTTAACCCTTTTAACATCTTCTTCTACAGCCTGAATCTGCGGAATACTGTGGTAATTAGCTATCAGATAAAAATCATCTGTTAGAGGTTGGACGAATATCAACGGATTGTCAGACAGCTCGGGGACCGTCCACCGCATATCATTTCGAGGAAAAATACTATCAGGGATACAGTACACACTCTCGTTATAGACAAACACATTAAATGTCTCTGAACTAACCATAGATGGAAATATTGAAGTTAATCTACTCATAAAGCCTAATTCTTGTTTGCGCCTGCTACTCCATCTAGATACTAATTGCTAACTGATTTACCTTTAGTCCTTCCTACTTTCGTGAGGAGAAATATGAGCGGTCTTTTTCAAAAGAACAATGAAAATTGCTATACATATAAAAATATTAGACAACATTAATACAACGCGCGGCCAGAGAGTCGGCTGCGTTCTATAAATTATGACTTGACGATCCCCAACGGACAGAGGCGTACTAATGAAGCCCAAATTTGTCCGGTAGACAGGTCTTTCTTCTCCGTCGACCAGTATCTTTATTTTACTGTTCCAGGAGTATCCCAAATATAGCCAATCCTTAGCTTCTATAGAATCTAACAACACTGATATTTTACCCGGATTAAAACTTGTTACCTTTATATCGGAAGTTACGTTTTGTGTCCCGCAAGAGCTTTCCTGAATGAGCAGCCCGTGTTGATCTGCAACATGTAACGTAAACGGAGACTCACTGGAGTGAGCTATGTTGAGTAAGCTCGCGACACTTTCCTGGTCATTGGATACTGACACGTGACACTGGTCCACCAACCGTATCTTGGGGCTCTCGCAACCGATAGACTGTTGCAGCAACGTAGGTTGTCTAGATACATACTGCGTTACCTCTACACCCGAGAGATTGGCTACCGCACCACTTCTCCAACTATCCAGACTTATATTCCCTAGACTTTGAGGAACAGAGTAAACCATTCCGTTAAACGCTATTACATTTTTTTCACTTACACTATAAAGCAAGTTAGGAAAAGAATTTTCCAAAGGTTGAGCAGACTTAACTTGCGAAGATACTACCTGCTCCATTTTTTTCTCGAATGATTCCATCGGATACGTTCGACCATCAATGGCCATCAATGCCTCATATAACGGCTTGAGATATATTGAACTACTGAATCGCCTAAATGCACTATAACAAGGCTCAGTATCAGTAGCACCATAGGTGCTATCGTAAGTAGCTGACACTTGCCAGATATTAGGTTTATTCTCAAATTCATTGATTAGATTAGCAAAATCGGCATCTTGATACGCATCAAAGTATCTTTCACTTTCATATGTAAAGTCATTGCTCGCCCGGAAAATATCATAGCTAGTATCGGAGATCTGGACTGTATACTCAAAGGCTTGCTCGGAATAAAAACTTAAACCATCGACAAGCACTACAGCCAGAATCAATAGACCAATATTTCGGCTTCCCGAAGCCTCTGTCACAAATCGTTTGTAACCAACAAGTAGCGTGACACAAAGGCACCCTAGCAACGCATACCGAGAGTGGCCATAAAAATCCCCGCCATTAGCAGTAGCCCCGAGGCTCAACGAGAGTACTGTGCAAGATATCGCAACAATTAGTACGGGCAGCAGTACATAAAGTAATCTCTTCGTTATTTCCTTCTCTCCGAGTACTCTTAGATGCGCCAAGAACGCTGCCAAACCAATCGCCGCAATAATAACAAGATGAAACTTCGCTATTGGCAGTAATAGGCCAAGATGACGATAAAATGAAAACCCTGGGAAATGAAACACTATTAGAGATACAAATGAAACCGCCCCTAAAGCCAGTCCGAGTATAATTAAAAAACTTGCCAAGTAAGGTACATAAGCTCGAAAATTTGCTGAAAATAGCAAGCCATATAAGGCGAAAGCAGGTACTAAGAATCCAGCGTAAGCAACCCCGTCTCGGCTAGTTGAAACACCATGCCAGAAGCCACTGAAATGTGCCAAACTAGGTGGGGTCGCAAACGTTAAAAACATACTCAAATCAGTTTCGCCAGTGCTCGAACTCCTTTGCCTGCTCAAGAAAAATTGCTCTGTGAATTCGAGATGCAGAAAATATAGGCCGACAAACAAACCTGAGCCTATAACGACAATTAATCCAATACTAAGAGGAGAGTTAAATAGCTGCTTACGCGGTAGTCGAAGACTTTGAAACTGATAAAAATAGCCCAGTAATGCCGCCAAGTACGCTAAAATCGTATTCATTCCAAGATAACCATTCCCTTGAAAACAAGAAAATGTAAGAAAAACAAGACTCAATAATATCCATTTAATTTTGCCTGTCTCTATGAATAGAATCACAAGGTAGTAACACAATGGAAGTAGCCAAACTGCCACAAGATTAAAACTTGGAGACGCAAACCAAGGGAAAAATAGCCCAGCCGTTATCGCTGAGAATATAGCCGAAAACTTGCAACCTGTGATCTTCAGTAGAAGCTTATAAAGCCCAATAGCAAATACGCTATTTACGCAGACGTATACTAATTTAGTCGCCGTAATGGTATTTTGATCTGGAAAAACTTTAGCAAAAATTAATGTAATATATTGAAATGGGTGGAAATTAAAAATATGCTCCACAAATAGATGCATTCCATATTCGCGATATGGATTCCACAAACTCAGTAGACTTTCTGCTACGACCCAGTCTCTTGTAACAAAGTTATAGTGCATTAACGCGTGTAACAGATCATGCAACGGTATCCGATTAAAGCCAAAAACTGGCAAACACATCGCAATAATCAAGAATGCTAGAGCTATCGAGGAAGTAGCTGGTCTCGCTAATAGTCTTTTAAACATATCGCCCTCACGCTAACGAAAAACATATAGCCTCTATCCAACTGCACCTGCGATACGGAGTATCGTTTAACTACCCTACCCCTCAAGCCAAGATCGGCGCACGGCTCATCAATACCTCTCATTTGATTAACGCTCTCAATTTGACTTCGTCAGGCTGGGGAATTACCCCTTTTTCAGTAATCAAGCCAGTCACCAATTCGGCGGGAGTTACGTCAAATGATGGGTTTCTTACGCTAACGCCTTCCGGGGCCCAGCGGAGGTCTTGAAATCCGGTAACTTCGCTACTAGGTCTCTCCTCAATGGGTATTTGTCTACCAGTTGGAATTGTCATATCTATAGTTGACAAAGGACAGGCAACATAAAAAGGAATTTTATGCCTTTTTGCTAAAACAGCCACCATATAAGTACCAATTTTATTTGCGACATCTCCATTAGCTGCGACTCGATCAGTGCCAACAATAACTGCATCAATATTCCCTTCACTCATGAGTAAGCCAGACATATTATCCGTTATTAGTGTAACTGAAATATCTTCCTGAACCATTTCCCAGGCTGTGAGTCTGGCACCTTGCAGAAAAGGCCTTGTCTCATCCGCAACTACAGAAATATTCTTACCCATCTTAACTGCCGATCGAATTACGCCCAATGCAGTGCCATGTCCCGCGGTAGCTAAAGCGCCCGCGTTACAATGAGTAAGCACCGTTGCAGTATCTGGCAGTAGTAAAGCTCCAAATGCTCCCATTTGCTTATTAATTTGAATATCTTCCTCATAAATCTTATGCGCTAATTTCAATAGTTCCGCAGATATTTCTCTCACGTTTAAGTGATTTATCGTCCTATCCAATAAGTCTCTCATTTTCTGAAGAGCCCAAAACAAATTGACTGCGGTGGGCCGGCTGCTTGCTAATTCAACAAACGCCGCTTCAATCTTCTCTAAAAACAAGTCTGTGCCGCATGCTATATTTTTTTTTGCTTCCAAAGCTATACCATAAGCGGCAGCGACCCCTATCGCCGGAGCACCTCTCACCACCATCGTCCTTATTCCTGCTGAAACATCCGCGGCCGAATAGTAACTAAGATAATTAAATTCTAAAGGCAGCACACGTTGATCGATCATTTCCAAATGACCATCAATCCATCTCAGCGTCTCTACTTTCATTATTACTACCTTAGTAACAAGGCTACTCGCCTTCAAACTCGCACAAAGAAAATGATTTATAGTTTAGAGAAGCTAATTTTTGACTCCCTCCAAGATCGGGTAGATCAACAATAAAAGCACATTCGGTGACAATCCCACCAACTTGCTCAATAAGTTTTGCGGCAGCTACTGCGGTGCCCCCAGTTGCAATCAGATCATCCACAAGCAACACCTTTTCGGCGCTAGAAACACTATCGGTATGAATCTCTAATCTATCTGTTCCATACTCAAGTTCATAGTCAATCCCAACAGTATCTGCTGGTAATTTCCCTTTCTTTCTTATCGGAACGAAGCCTACGCCAAGTAAATATGCTAGAGGCGCACCTAGTATAAATCCCCGTGATTCTATGCCTGCCACCTTGGAAATTTTAGCAGTTCTATACCGCTCTACCAAAACGTCGATGGTATCTTTAAAACCTTCGCTATCTTTCAGCAAAGTCGTAATATCTCGGAACATAATTCCTGGAATTGGGTAATCTGGCACAGCTCGAATTTTTGATTTAATCGACATAAATTTTTCTCCAGAAATTAAAGTCTACTTACAATAAAAAGCTAAACAGTTTCGTCATTCCCCCAGTCTCCGTACCCTTTAAACTGTTGAGCCACCTCTCTCATATCATTTTTAGTTAATAGAACAGGTGCCCCTGCTTGCAGTGCAATCAGGTATTGTTCGCAGAGCGATTCGACCTCTATCGCAAGCGCGAGTGCATCCGCAGTAGACGGTCCAGTAGCTATCATCCCATGGTTGGATAATAAGCATGCCTTACGTTTCTCCAGGGCCAGAACAGCATTATCCGACAGCATCTGACTCCCAAATAATGCATACGGCGCACACTTTATAGAATCGCCGCCAGCCACAGCAATCATATAATGAAATGCAGGAACATCCTGTCTAAAACATGATAAAGCCGTCGCATAGCATGAATGTACATGAACAATAGCATTTACACTTTTCTTTTCAGCATAAATATCCTTGTGGAAGCGCCACTCGCTAGAAGGTTTACCATCCGACAACGTTTTACCGCAGAGGTCCATTTCAACTATCTTCTCCAAAGTCAGATCCTCAACACTAACCCCTGAGGGGGTAATGAAAAACCCATGCTCTGAGCGAACTGAGCAGTTTCCAGATGTACCTCTATTTAACCCAAGACTATCCAATTTGCGAGCCAATTGGACTATTTGCTCTGGGTCTGACATCTCTGTGGCGGATAATGACATATTAGTTAAATTACCTAACAATCTCAGAGAACACGACCAGCCACCGCATCCAAGTCGGACACCACTCTCGGGTCTCTAGATTCCGGCTGAGTAATTAAAGCAAACTCCAGAGATTTCTTGCACTCACAATCTAAGCCCTCTGGGTCAGCATAGATAAGAGGAGACACAGCCTTGACTAATTCCCGAGCCTTATCCGCGTTCTCTAACAAAACTTTAACTATTTGTTCCACAGTCACAGCATCATGCCCTGGATGCCAGCAATCATAATCCGTTACCATGGCAACAGTTGCATAACAAATCTCAGCTTCGCGAGCCAACTTAGCCTCGGGCATATTTGTCATGCCAATAACATCGCAACCCCATGAACGGTAGAGTTCTGATTCAGCAAGGCTTGAAAACTGAGGGCCCTCCATGGCTAAGTAAGTACCACCATCTACGCATTTAATTTTCGCCGTCTCAGCCGCCTGCAGTACTAACGCACCAAGCCTACTGCATACCGGATGCGCCATTGAGACATGCGCAACACAACCAGTCCCAAAAAACGATTTTTCGCGGGCTATTGTTCTGTCGATGAATTGATCGACTAAAACAAACGTGCCCGGCGCCAGGTCTTCCCGCAAAGAACCTACGGCGCTGACCGAAATAATATCTGTAACTCCTGATCGTTTTAATGCATCAATATTAGCTCGATAATTTATTTCAGAAGGAGGTATCTTATGACCACGAGCATGACGCGGCAGGAATACGAGCTTCTGACCATCTAGCCTCCCGTGCAGAAGATCATCTGAAGGCTCGCCGAAGGGAGACTCAACTCGTTCCCACCTCACATCAGTCAATCCATCAATATCATAGACACCACTACCACCGAGAATTCCAACTATCGTTTCATTAGCCATAATATTCTCTAAACTCCTAATTACAGATAGATTATACAGTCGGGCTAGGACTCTGTGAAACCACCTAAGTAAAGCGCTAGGAGAGTAACACCCTCACCGCCTGTAACACGTCAGGCACAACGAGTTGGTCTGATGAAGCAGCCTTGGCTTCAATAGTCCCATGACCAGTGAGTACCATTATTGTATTAGTACCTGCAGCCCTGCCTGCATCCATATCAATTATTTTATCACCTATCATCCAAGATCGATCAAAGGCTATATTTAAGTCAGCTGCGGCTTTCGTGAACATACCTATTTTCGGTTTCCTACAGTCGCAATCTCGCACAACTCCAAATTCAGGATGATGAGGACAATAATAATATCCGTCAATCCACGCATCACTCTTCGCGAGCTCGTGAGAAACCCAGTCATGCAAATAGTGAACATCATCGTGACCATACATCTTTCTTGCAATCCCTGATTGATTACTCACTACAACCACTAGAAAGTTATTGTCGTTCAGTAATTTAATCGCGTCGATCGCGCCAGGTATCCAATCCCATTCACTAGGTTGGTAGAGATAATTTTTCTCTACATTGATGGTGCCATCACGGTCTAAGAAAACAGCATGCTTCCCAGATGGGGCCTTTGTCACGACCTTAATGCCCCGCCTGATCAACTATCCATTCATTAAAAGCTAACGAACTAGTAAATGCAGGAGAGATTGAGTTCAAAACATGCAATGTGTCTGAGCCTTTTTCAACTATATAGTCCATTTCCAAGGTTCGTTTTTTGGTATTTATTAGTTGTGGACGGATCCCAACTTTATCGCAGGACTCAAGATCGTCCACTTGGATCTGATTACAGAGCTTCCTCGCCGCCACAACAAAAGACGGTTTATAATATTTTTTCATTTCCTCGTGAACAAGCTTTCGAAAATTCTCCTTATTCTCTTTATACATCGTTAGCAAATTACGACCGATGGAAAAGCCCTCAGCCAACTTAATTCCTTTTAAAATTCCGTAATTCTCTCTACCCAGTGCTGGGATCGCTGTCGGACCTACATAAACATCACCCGATATTACGCGGGTTAAATGTACGCCAAGAAATGGCAATTCTATATCTGGTACGGGATAAATATTACCTTTAACCAAATGCTTCCGATGAGATTTCAACTTATAGTAGATTCCTTTAAAAGGCACTAAGGTATAGTCGGAGGCAAAACCGAACTTTTTTGCGACGATATCTGCGCCAGCACCCGCACAATTATATAAAAAGCCATAGGTAAACTGTCCGTTGCGTGTTACTACTAGCTTCTCACAAGGAGAAACCGAATTTATCAGAGAACCGTAATAAAACTTCACGCCCGATTGAAGGAGCAAGCTGCGCAACTTTTGAATAACCGCGTTACTATCTATCACTGCGGTATCAGGGCAATATATCCCCGCCTCATAAGGAGAGGCTGCCGGCTCTATTTGCCTAATCCCTTCTTCATCTAAGCGCTCAGCATTGACCCCATTGTTTTGAGCATTCACTAACAAACGTTCTAACGTTTCAAGTTCATCGGCGGAGGTAGCAATGATTACTTTCCCAACACGCTGGCATGCGATCCCATGCTCAGCCGCAAAGTCCCTCATTCGAGCGGCACCCAACGAGCAAACTTTTGCCTTTAAAGTTGTGCTCCCATAGTAAACTCCCGAGTGCATCACTCCACTATTACGGCCACTCGCATGTTTGCCAATATCATTTTCTTTTTCTAAAATCGATATAGAAGACTTTGGATATCTACTTAGAAGCTCTTTTGCCACCGTGAGACCGACAATACCAGCTCCTACGATTAAGAAATCCGAACTGATTTTCAAGCCACGGTACCTCTAAGTTAGGTTCATTGATTCAACACTGTATTGAATCAAACGTTGCCATACTTTGTATTTTTCAGCATGGTGAAACCTTTGACCAATTCTGCTATTCCAGCATCTAAGCCATGCACAGCTGAGAAGCCTGTAGCCTCAATCTTCGCATTAGAAACAACGTAGTTACGCTGATCGGGGTCTTTGCCTAGCTCAGCTTCCGGAAAAACAAAATCTGGCAGGTGATTCTTAATCGCTTGGCACAAGCCCATTTTTGATATATTCGCCTCGGATAATCAAACATTGAATATTTCACTTTTCATGGAAGAGAAGTTTTCTATCCCATGAATAAAAGCACGTGTCACATCTCTTACATGGACAT
>MDSV01010403.1_pt1 | contig 18248 bp, 30 predicted proteins | sample 810851 | NCBI WGS metagenome assembly MDSV01 (sample SAMN05326640, study PRJNA326480) | marine metagenome | isolation source: seawater | place: Atlantic Ocean: North East | collected 2012 | reverse complement strand
TGAATTAATTTGTATAGAATTATTTGCATTGTTAGTTAAAGTTAATAATGAATTAGCATCTGAACTTGAACCTGAAATTGCACTTCCTTGAATGTGCATCTTTGTACTTGGTGAGTTAGTTCCTATACCTACATTTTGTGTAGAACCTTGTATTCTCATTACTTCTTGATAGTCGCCACCACCATCACTATCGTCAACTCTAAAAATCCAATCTTTATCTGCTGCTACTTGGTCAAAATAAAAATGATTTGTTTGATTAAATAAAAATCCACCATAAGTGTTACTATGAAATAATTGGACATCTTCTCCTCCACCAGCTATATATGCTTGTCCATCTGCAAGTCTTAAATGTCCTGAAAATCTACCTGCTCCTGCTACATCTAACTTATAACCAGGCGATGCAGTTCCTATACCGACATTAGTTGAAGCATTTGGTATTGTTAAAGCAGTTCCTGCACTTGATTGTAAAGTAACTGCATTTGTTCCTACAATGTTTAAATCAGTTCCTGCATCATTGATTTCTCCATAAGGAAGAACTAAATGTCCACTTGTAATATCTAAATGGTTTCCATCAAAAGTAAGACTACCTTCAGAAGTTATACCACCAGAACCATCATCAGTAAGTAATTGATTGTTGGAACCAGATGTAGTTGCACCGCCGCCAACTTGACGATATGTGCCACCATCGTTAATATATAGTTCAGTTGTACCTGTTCTATATCCTAACTCATAATGCTGTAAATCGCTACTAGAGGGTGCACTAGACCCACGTTTAATTTTAATTATGTTAGACATTTAACTCCTTAATAAGATCCACAATCTATAGTAGAACTTTCTAAAGTTGCTTTAAAATTACCATTACTTACTTCGAAATAATCAGTGGCATCTAACATTCTCCATGCAATTTTTGGTGCACTAGCGTGTGTACCAACAGTTAATCCAGCTCCGTCTACTGCAGTAGTTGTTGTTGGATCACCAGATTGATCACTAGCTACAACAATATTTTTATCTTCTACTGTTAATGTAGTAGATTCAATGGTAGTTGTACCACCCTGTACTGTTAAAGAACCTCCTACAATCCAGTTTCCTGATACTCCACAATTACCTGCTAAAGTTACATTGTCTTCAATTTTATCAGCAGTTACTTGATTATTTTGTATTTTTGCTGTAGTAACTGAGCCAGTTGCTAGTTTATTAACTGATACTGCACTATTTGCTATAGAACTTTCTGTTACTGCATTAGATGCAATATTACCAACAACTACGGCATTATCTGCAATATCTCCAGCTTCAATACCATCAGCTGCAATACTTACTGCTCCACTAGATACGCTAAAGTTTGTGCTATTAAAAGATGCAACACCTTTATTTGAAGCTGTAGCAATTTCTGCTGCTACCGTTGCAGTTCCAGACGAGTAAGAAACATCTACTCCTTCTCCCTCTGATACTATTACCAGACCTTTGGTACTTGCACTAGAGTCTGGAATATTTCCTATAATGTTAGCTTGTATATCTACTGGTTCTGTTACGTTTCCACTAGTTTTACCACCTATATATAATTTACCTCCACTACCATTATTATTTAACCAACCTAATTCACCATAATCTAATGAACTACTTACTCCACTCCCAGAGGGAGCTGTTGTGCTATTGTAAGCACTTTTTTTAATTAAGATTGTATTCGCCATTATTAATATCCTCCTTTAAAAAGCTCCACCATCTACTGTGTCGTTATTTTGTAAAAGAACTTCTGCGTCTTTTACGCTTATTGTTGTTTGACCATCGCTGGTACTTGTTTGTATTCCTAGTCCAGCAACTATATCTGAACTAAAGTTATCTGCTTCTGTAATTACTACATCTGCAGTTCCATTATCTACTTTTAATTTATTATCGTCATAAAAAACAATTTTTTTATAGACGTCTTTAATCTTATTTGGACTAGTTAAACTTCCACCCATAATTATCTCCTATGTATTTTTTATTCGATCTTCATAGATCGGTTCATCTACTTTACCATCTGGTAATGGTATATTTGTAAAACTAGGCACATTAGAATCAGGAACCTTTGTATATCCTGGTTCTGCTACTTTGCCCAATGGTTGCGGTACCATTGTATAAGTTGGTTCATCCACATTTCCATCTGGAGTAGGTATATTTGTAAAAACTGCTAGATCTACCTTACCGTCTGGTACAGGTATATCTGTAAAATTATTATTAATGTCATCATTAAAATGTTGTATTAAATCGCTCAATGATAAATTGTGATCATCAAACGACGTTAAACCAAATTGTCCTACTCTCCAAGTATTAGCCATTAGAAACTGTGCTGCACTATTCTTCTTCTACCGCTTATACGGCCTCTATTAGCAAAAGTCTTACCTTCTTTAATTCCTTTTTCAAATTTAGAATCAAAGTAAGGTGCCATTTGAATCATATCTGGTTTTGTTTCATATCCCATAGATATTGCCTTGTCTACTAAATATTGATGAAACTGAGTAGGCAATTCACTATCTTCAGACATTAATGTCGTAGTATTCAATGTTGAAGTACCAGAAGAGTCTACTCCAAAATGCAAAGCTTTTTTATGATAAAATAATGTTATAGTGTGAGCAGCTGCTACGCTTGTAAATAGCTCTTTATCAGACTTGCTAGCATCGTATAAAGCAATACCAATAGAATCTCTTTCTACCCAATATACATGCTGTTTTGTTTGTCTAGAATTTAATTTTTCGTAATGTCCCATTATGTTATATCCCTATACTCTGGTCTACCTTGTAAACGTTTAATTGATTTTGTATTGCCTTCTTCGTCTTGCATATCTACAGATTTAATTTCTAATATAGAATCTTTTAATCCATAATAACGTTGATTAGCTACCGTAGTAAACTGAGTAGCTTCATCTAATATTAATGTTCTTGAACAAAACTCATCAGAAGCTTGATTTAATAATTTTATTATTTCTACATTACCAAGATCTGGATGGTGCTTTTGTACTTTTTCAATCATTTCCTGCAGCTTCATTCGGTGCTCCTGTTGGTTGCATGTTTACGCTAGAAAACATATTTAAAAATTCTACGAATTGTCTAGACACTTTAAAGTATTGACTTTCGTACCATTGGTATTGACCTATATCTGCTTGTAACTCTGTTTGATAATTGCTTAAATAAGTATTTATTTTGCTTAAATACGCACTTGCTAATTCTACATCTTCATTTTCAATATAATCTCCTACAATATCAAACCATTTATTTTGATCTATTCTATCAGCAGGAGTACTTACAAGGCCCGCAGTTAAAGTTGTTAAGTTTTTATTTGCAGTAGGCTTATCTATTTCATTCATTCTTTTATGCAATACCTGTAAAGCTGCATATAAAACTACGCCTCTAAAATATTCTTGTGGCAATCTACTAATTGATGCAATGCTTAAAGCAGTAATAGTTACTGGAGTTATATGTTTTACTACGCCTTTAATTGTAGCAGAAAGTCCTGTAGGTACTATTTTTAATCTATTTTCTTCTAAATAATACTTTGGATCTGTTACAGTCGCAAAATAGATACTATTAGAGTCTAATGCGTCGTTACTAGCTTCGTAGCTTATACGATTGCAACTTCTATATCTACCTCCATTAGAATCTAACCTAGTTACAGAAACAAGATTTATAACATCATCTAAAGGTAATCCAGTATCATCAGTAAGTTCAGTTTCAAGAGTTAACCTTTCTGCTAGTGCAGAATTTTTAGAAACAACTCTTTGTACAAACTTATTTCCTTCGTTTGCATACAATACAGTTTCTGCAGTAATATCTGAAATACTACCAGTTATTGCTTCTATTTCAGTTTGTAAGCTCATAGTTTCATTTTACCTTTTTTTCTTAATACATCAGCTGCACTCTCTAATCCAGTTTCTCTATACATTTTCTTTTGCACTCCCATCTCTTTAGCTAAATCTAAGTTTTTAGAAGTATCTCTTAGTTGTTTTAAAGTAGGGTTAAACAAACTATTTTTACGTTTTCTTTTACGTAAAGCTAGTACTTGCTTAGCTGCTCTAGTAACCATAGTCATTATTTTTCCTTCTTTTTCTTTTTCTTAGATAAAAGAGCAACACCAGCACCTACGCCTAATGCAGCTGCACCGCCCATAAGCAATTTGCCCATACCTCTACCCGCAGCACTATATTTAGCTACAGAACTAATAACAGTAGGTTTAATTGCATCTGATTTTGATTTATACTTCATATCTCTCTCCTTTTATAAAGGGGGGAATATTACATCCCCCCTTATTATTCAACTTAACTAAAGAACTGCAATACAGTGTGTGTCTCAGGTAATGAAATTTCTAGACCTGCTTCTGTAAGAATCATGTCTTTTCTTCCATCAACGTTTTGATCTTGTACATTAGTGATAATTTGTGTATCTCTTGATACGCCATTACCTACTAATGGTCTGTATGCTACGTTATTTAGATCAACCATAATAGCTGTATTTTCATACGGCCCTCTAAATAGTGGTTCCATTACAAGATTTAAGTTACCATAAATGGTACTAATTCTTGTTACGTTGTGTCCAAATGAACCCTCAACATTTTGAATGTCAAGACCACTACCAACTTGGCTGTTTAACGCCATAGTGTTACCTAAGAACGAAGTACCACCAAGTTTGTTGAAGTATGATATAACTTTTCTAGATGCTAGAACAAGTTTCTCTCCGCTGTTTCCAGACTCTGGTGAGAATACATCTTCCATTGTATCTATAAAAGTATCATAACTTGCATTAGCATAGTCAAGTGTTTTTACTTTACCATACTGTTCTACGAAAGGTACAATACCCCAAGTTCTACGAATAGGACCTCCAGCTGTTGAATCGTCACTACCAATACCAAATAGCATAGCGTGCTCAAGATCCATCTTATGTTCCATAAGTTTTTCTTGATACACTCTCATGTATTCGTTTGATAATCCACGATAACGAGTAGCAAGTGCTGTACCAGAGAATAGAGGCACACTAGTCTTAAAGATTTGTGTGTATCCTTCTCTGTTATAGAACTCGTCTCTCCAACCTTCTGGATCTTGCGAACCTTCAGCAAAAGCTGAACCAACTACTTGTGCATCTGCGTCTGCTCTAAAATGTAATTTAGAACCAGATGCTGGTGTAATTTGTCCTGCGTTTGTTGCTGTAGCTCCATTAGAACCTGTTGGTTTGTAATTAACTCTAATAAAGTCCATTACTAATCTAGCAGCAGTATTTGAATCTACTTTTGCTGGAACAGCAATTAACTTGTAATATGCTATAGCAGCAGTTTCTGAACCTACTCCTGCATCTACACCGTTAGCATCGTATTCACATTCGATAGCTACGATTTGATCTGCAAGCAAAAACTCAGGTGCTGTTGCTGTTGTAATTTCTCTTCCATACTTATCATAAAGTACATCAGCGTCAAGCTCTAAACCAGCTGCTACACCAAAACCACTACTATATACTGTAGTTGATTTAGCTGCTTGAATTTGAAAGCTTCTTCTTTGATATTGATGTCTTTGTTCCAAAAATTTAAATACAGGATCGTCTGTAGGCTTATTTGAAACTTTTGATAAGTAAGTAAGAAAAGGTGATTGTTGAGGTGCAAGCTCAGCTACTCTTTCTCCAAAGTTAAAGATTCTTCTTGAATCATTTATACTTGTTGAAGCTAAAGAACCTTGTGCATCCCCAGGGTTTATACTATAAACTGACATCTTATTTTCTCCTTAATTAACTAAATGGATTCTTGTCTTTGTAAGACTTTATCATAGAATCCATCATTTGATCTTCTATTTGTTTAGATGACTGCTTATTGACGCTTGGCTGAGTACTAATAGGTCTAGGAATTGCTAGTTTTTGTTGTCTTTGTGCCATTTCACTTGTTCTAGGATCTATCACATTTGGTTGACTTACTGAGATGGTTTCATTTTCTCTTGATGTCAATGATTTGTGTAGCTTCACTAAGTTGTCTAAGGACAACGACTCTGGTGCTGACATAGTTTTTACAAAATCAGTAGCTTCATTCGGAGTATATCCGTAATTAGTTTGTAAATCACTAAGCAATTGTTGTTGAGATTGCATCTTACGTTGCTCCTCTAATTGCTTTTGTGTAATCTGATTACGTGTCTCCTCTTGTTGCATTAAATACTCAGTCATATTATCTAAGTATTGTTCCTTGTCTGCAAGATATTTTGCAGATTTACTATTAGGATCAGTTAACGCCTCGGAATTATCAAAGTCAGACGGTCTAGTAGGTTTAACAGGTTTCACTATTTCCTCAGACGGAGTTACTGGTTGTGTTGGTTCAGGAGTAGAAATCTCTTTCGACTTTAAAGACTCTAATTCCCTTTTCAACGTTTCAACTTCAGCAGCTTTTTTATCTGCTTGACTCTGCCAATACTGAAATTGGTCAGAACTTTCCTTTGGATTACTAACATCAGATACTTCGGATGCTTCACTTTCATAAGTATTTTGAACATCTTCTCCAACCCTAGCTACAAAGTTGTCGGTATTTGTTCCAAACACTTGTTTAAAAATGTCATCGTCACTTGTTGTTCCCTTAGCAGTACTCATAGGATCAACCTGTTGTTCTGTGTTTAGTATCTCTTTATTTTCACTCATTTATCCTCCTAACTCTCCATTTCTCCTAATGCAGGTTCTTCATTTAGCTCTTCAGCTAAATCTTTCTCTACTGAGCTAACGGAGTTCATTAGATTGTTTTCAACGTCTGCTATCCTAGCTTTATAAAGCTGTGTAGCAGATTCAGCCCTATTAGATATTTTATCTAAATCGGAACTAAACTTTTCAACTTCTAAACGTTTCTTAGCATGTAGCTCTTCACGTGTAGCAGTTTGTAAGTCACCTTTGACTTTCTTCAATTCTTCTTGTAACATATTCATTTGTTGTTGCATCTGTACTGCTTGACCGCTTCGTCCTAGTACACCGTCAATATCTACCAACTCTGATTTCTTAAGCACTTCAACTTGGTCGATTAATCCAGCTTGATACATTTGCATATAAGTATTCAACATTGCCATTCTATTTGTAGGCAACGTAGATCCAGATACAACTTTCACGTCATATCTACCTAATGTTACATCGTGAAAACGCATAACATCGCCGTTTTCCATTTCTTTAAAAAAGTTAAATCTTTGTTCTTTTTCTAAACCATTTGGTTGCACTAATCTAATAACTTTTTCTTCTGTGTATATTTGCTGCATAAGTGGAACAGCAACTTTAGCACATTGGTTTAAAAAGTTTTCTATATCATCTCTACGAGATTTAATTCTTCGTTGACCAAACTCATCAACGACAAGTGTTCCTCTATAAGTTGAGGGAGAGTTCATACCACTACCTTGCATAAGTTCAAAAATACCAAATCCGTACTCTAGGTCGTATTTAGCATCTCCTTCATTTTTATACAATTCATTTGGTAGGGGTACAGGACCAGCAACGATAGGTGCACCTAGCTCAGCATCGAACTCAATAACACTGGTACCTGCTCTACTCCACTCTTCTTCGATTTGACGAAGATCTGCTGAGCCACGAGGAATCAATAATTTTACATTTGTACTTGTACTTGCATGTGCAATAATTAATGAACGAATTTTATTTATGTATTCCTGCAGCGGTCTATATAGTCTAACATCTGATTCAGGGTATGGATTTCTATGATGAATGTTCATTAATGGTACAATAGGATATTCTTCTATTGGTAATATTCTAGTATAAAGCAAATTATTACCAACCGTTGCTGTTAGCTTTACGCAACATTTTTCAATTTTATTTACCATAATATTTTCCATTCCAGCCATTTCTTCAGCTGTTAATGGAGTAATAACAGTAGTACTACCTGGTATAGCGTCTTCACCTTCTATACCAGAAACCTTAATAGGACTTTGAGGAATCATATTTCCTTCTTCATCTATTTCGGGATCAGGTAATTCAAAGTGAAAAATAGCACCATACTCTTCTACTACTTGCATTAATTCTTCTTTTGCATTTTCATCAGAAATAAATACTTCTTCTCCCGTAGCTTTAGTAATACGCAAATAGTATGTATCTTTGTATTCTTGATATTCTGATGCGTCAAACAAATATTCTTTTTGAGAAAAAGGTTCATACACATTGTAGTATGAATGCATCTCTTTAGTATAACGTTCTATAAATTTTCTTTTAGTATGATAGTTTGTATCTTCATCTGTATTAAATATTTGTCCTTCAGTTGCAGCTAAATCAGTAGCAGGAACTTCTTCGTCGTTATCTATAGCACTATCTGCATCCATAATTATATCCATAAAGTCAGGATACAATTGCATTGCTTGTTCATCTGTAATATACTTTACTACCAATATGTGTGCAGCATCTCTAGCATATACGTCTTTAGAATTTGGATCTATGTACACATCTAAAGGATTTATAGATTTTAAAAATACTTCACCTTTACCTAAATCAGCCATAGGATCTTGATACACGTGCATACATCCCATACCGCCTACATAATAATCGTCTACAATTTTTTTTAGTTCTTCGTTACCAGAAGACTGGTCCCACATCCAAGCAAATAAATCAGAGAAAACTTTAGCTGTATCTCTATCAGAGTCTTCACGTGCAGATGAACGAAATTCAGGAGAGTTGTATGTTAAAAGAGATTTAGCTGTTTCTACGATAGGGTGTATACGATTTACAACAATAGGTGCTTGACCACGTGATTCGAGTACATCTCTTTCTTCCTGACTCCATTGAGCACCAGCTCTGAACTCTATTGACTCTTGAAATTTAACAGCCCATATTTCACGAAGATTATTATACTCTGTTAGAAGCTCAATAGACTCTTGTACGTCATCTGGTATTTCTCCAGATTCTGGTTTTAATCTACCAGGGATATATCCAAATACATCAACAAGATCTTTATAGCTTTGACTTCTTTGTGACTTTTTCGTCTTTTTTATGCTGTCTGGCATTGATTACCCTATACCCTTTTGGTACTTCTACGTTCATATGTTTGTCCAGCAGTTCGACTAGTTGATTATTTGTAATATAATATTTTACTAAATCTATCTGCACCTTAATATAACTTATAAGAATATATAGACAAAAGTCAAGACATATTTAGTTTATCTTCCAACTTTTCTGTGGAGTATAGTAATAGTCTTCTCTTTTCTTAGAAAAAGGTGTATATGAATGTCCTGGTCTATATGAGTTTTTATTTGCATAATAAAACCCATCTAACAAGTCGTCATTCTTACCTCTAGGATATAATAACAATTCGTTTTCTAATGCTTGCATATTTTTTTGTATAAAAACTCTTTTATTAGCAAACAACGGTTGCAAGCTTTCTAATCTATAAGATTTTCTTGTTCGTGGATTTTCTTTAATCTCTAATCCAGGGATAAACAATCCAAGCTTTTCAGATTCTTCTTTAATGTATTGACGTAACATTTCCTGATAACCAACAGACTCAATACGTGTTTTAGTACTGTTATACATTTTAAAATTTCTAATAATAGCATCTGCTAAACGTAAAGGAGTAGATCGTTTTCTAAAGTACGGCAATACAAATCTATTATTTTTATCGTCAATTGCTAAATTAAATACAACAGAATAGTCTGCAGTTTTTTTCGTACTAGATGCAGGATCGACGCCTGTAAAGATGTTTACAGGTCTCCTCTCTTCTACTTCCTCACCATTTAGGTTCGTCAGGATGAGAGTAGACAATCCTGCTTCGTCTTGCTCAAGGTATCCTTCATAATATTGAATATCTTCTTTTTTAAATAAGTTATCTTCATCTCCAACGATTTGACACAAGTATTCCCTGTAAAATACCGAAAGTCTGTTAATACTATCTAACTCTGCTTTCTTTTGAATTAACTTATCTATAGGCCACACTTCATCCCATAAAGCTTTTTTATTTTCAAGATCTGGACGAAACTCTAATGTCTTCCAACCTTTCATATCTTTTAATGTCTCAACCATACAACGCTCGTGCTGCGGAGTACCAATAACACAAATTCTACCAGATAAAGGGTCCAAGGATGGAACACCAGATTGCAACAACCAACGTAAATTGTATTCCATAGCCTCTGCTGTTTTTGTATTGTTTTCATCTTCTGGATCATCAAGTATTAAAAGAGTAGGTCGTTGATTTCCGTGTTTAATACCACGTATCTGTTGTCCTGTTCCTTTACAAATTATCAAGCTACCATCTTTTAGCTCTACTTCTGTGTTTGTCCATTTTCGTGCAGACTGCATTCCCCAGTATCCAAAAAAGTATCGAAACTCTTGGGAATAATCTAATACGTCTTTAATAGTACCTAATAGTTTAGTAGCATGTGATTGCGTACGTGACACAAGCACAATAACCTTAACTCCTTTATTAAACATTAAATGAAACAAAGGAAATATACCAGCAGCTACCGAACTCTTAGCGTGTCCACGAGGTGCAATGATATTAATTTGTTTTTGTCTATCGTTTAACAAGTATTCTGTAAGGTCGTAATGAAATGGAGGAGACTCACTACTAAACATATTAGGCATTACCATTCTACCAAACAACAGCATATCTTTTTGCATTGCTTGTAATATATCTTTTTTATTTTTCATGTACAATAATGGTTACTTCAACGTTCATATCCTTGCCTACCTCAATCATTGTAGCCAAAAATAATAATAAATTATCGTGTTCGCCTTCAAGTATTATCTTCTTCTTGTCCATCACCAAGCTCTTTTGTTTGTGTTGCTTTCAATTTTTTCGTTTGTTTTTCAAATTGATTAGAGATCTGATGACTTATATCCATTTCTAATGTTTCGGTCTGCTGCGTTTTCTGTGGAGCCATATCTAAAAATACAGACATTTCTTTTGCTGCACGAATCATGCTTCCACTATCTTCTTTCATCTTTGCAACAACCACTGCGTCTTTCATCACATCAATAATATATCCTTCGTCTACACCCTTATCAGTTAAAACTTCTTTTAATTTATCTTTTATCATTTGCTTTGTCTCCTTCAGCTTCAATAATCTTTTTGCTGCTATATGCGGTTCTTTTTGATCTGGTCTATACAATGAACCAATTTTGTCCATATCAGGTTTTTCCCCCGCTATCTTATAAGCTATGTATGCATCTACTGCTAACTCTGCTCTTTTAGACTTTGATTCTATCTCACTATAAGACTTTGTAGAAACATTATTTAAATTACCAGAGTTCCAATGCGGTTCAAACTCTAGCTTTCTATTTCTGCCTAACCATTGTCTACCATAAGGAAATGTAAGTAGCGTTCCTCTTTTGTATTTATTCCTGTAAATACACTTACCTATATAACCGTCGTCACTAATCCCGTAGTCTCCCGCATCACATTCTTGCCAATGAACATACTCTGGTATAGCTTTGTCTTCACTTGTATACACTTTATATGTCTTTGGTTTAAAATTATTTATCTTCAGTCTTTTTACTATCTGTATCATCTAGTGGATATTTTTTTTCTAAAAATTTTTTGAACTCTTCTTTATCTTCTTTCATTTCTAAATATAAGTCCAGGGCCCTATCGCCGTTCCAAACTTGCATTTTCAACTGTTCAATCTGAACAGCTAACGTTCCAACAAGTCTTACTATTTCTTTTAATGTAGGTTTATTCTTTTTATTTACTGCCATTACAACTCCTTATTGCATTCTTCGCAACGATCGCCTCTAGTTAATAAATGCTCTGTTGCTGTTTGTACGCCTATTGCTATTTCAACTACATCTTGATACACCATACCAACCGCTTTAATAATTTCTTGCGTTCCTAGTACACGTGTAGCTTTATTAAGTCTTTTCTCAAACAATTCTAATACTAAGCTTTGCATAGAGGTGTAGTACCATTTGTTATCTTTCAATGCTACAATCTGTTCTATGGTATTATGTTTTGGCCCTACTAAATAGATCCAATTGTACTTGTCCCTACTAATTAAGTGTCTATCTTTTTTATCACTCTTATCAAATATTACGTTTGTCGCTATGCTCATTTTTCCTCCATAAACATTTATTATATTCTTATGTATATAGCAATACATAAATGTATGTATAAATGTACGTTTATAAACGTTTATTCATATGTTTATATATATACGTTTATACCTTGCAATACCTACTTATTCTTTAAACGTAGTTCTAGCTCCATTTCTTCTATCCTTACCATAATTTCTAGCTCTGCAGACATTACCTGTATCAGAATATATGTTTCATCATCAGATAGATCTAAATCTACAGTTTCCCATTCACCCGTATTCTTATTTAATCTTTCTAACGATTTAGATTTTTTTAAAAAGGATACTAATTTATTTACGCTTTTCATTAATATAACTTAAGGATATTTACAGCTACCTTGCAATAGTTTTAAAAAATAGCCCTAGATTGTATGTACGTGGTATATATAACACCTACCCCCTACAAATATTGACTTTTCATATTCAATATCGTTGAAATTATTCGTTTGAATATTTCTAAGTCAATATTTGCTTTACGGGCGTAGCTGCACCTTCGTGGACTTTGTCCACTAATTAATATTAAAACAAAAAAGAAAGAGAGTATACTATGTCTAATATGTATAAAATCCAAGATGCATTTGACCAGCTTAATAAGCAAAACATTGGCGGTTCACTTGTATCAATTAAAGTACGTCCTACTGCATCAACTATGCCTGAGTTAGCCGATAGGCAAAAACACACGCAGAATGTTGCACTTAATGCGATCAGGGGCGAGCAATTGTCTCAGTTAAACCAAGAGTCTGAGGGATTACGTTATATCTATATGATAACTATCCGCTCTAAGGATTTATCTAAATGGAAACTTGCGTCTTCATTTAATAAATACCTTGCATTGAGGGACTTGCAACTAATTGCAAAAGCCAAAGATAGCAATGGTAAATTAGTTGACGTCAAGAATGAACCATATGTTAATCAGAACAATAAGTCTGAAACATTGGTAACATTCTACGTTACTAATAAGACAGACGTTATTGGCGGTGATACAGTAGTTAAATAACTATAAAAGTATCATAATCTTTATGGTGTCAGCATTCATTTGTTGACATCATAAGGATAGCTATTGTGCGTTGCACAGTAAAGAATTTTTTTTGATGCATAATGCCATGCTAAAAAAACCAAGGAGAACAAATGACTAAATCAGATAAAAATATTAAAACAACAATTAAAAATCTTAGAATAAGAGTATCAGAACTAAAAGATGAAGTTAAAGAGTTAGAAATAAAAATTGATAGGGCGTGGAGTGATAAAAGTTTAGAAAGATTATATAAAAAGATTGAAGTAAAAAGAAGAAAATTAAAATATCAACAAGAGAGATTAATGATATTTAATATAGTATATTTTATGTGCTATTAGTAAGTGAAATTATTACTATAACTTATGCCGACTGATATCCACACAACTCACATATCATATCAATATACCTTAGTTCAGTTAGTCCACAATATTGGTCGGCAAAGCTTTTATTAACAAAAAAGAGGAAATATAATGCGTAATTATATAAAAGATAAGATTACACGTGTTAAAGCAAGATACATTGGTAAAGGACCATATCTCGCAGTAACAAGTGTAATACAATTCACAAGAAGATGTTTATTTAATAGCATCTTATTTGTATCAATGATAACAACGTCTATTGTGATGTTTTTAAAGTTTGATACAAAATACAATATGTATACTGGAACATATAATAGTCTACTATCTACAACGGCATTAGATCTATCGTTAGTCTTTTTATGGCTAATAACATTTTATGTCTTAGCACGTGTAGTAGAATGGTTATACGACGAGTATACACAAATGAAAAGGGACTTGTTTTATGAAAGATAAGAAGAAAACTATCAGAAAGAAACACGTTCCTAAACCAAAAGGCGTAGATATTAACATATCGTTTAACGATGATACAGAAATACCATATGAATCATATACAGACGAAATAATAGAAACGCTGGTAAATGTTAGAGCTAAAACCGTAAGTATAAAGGTATTAAGAGATGACTAAAAAACAAATGTATCACGCAAAGTTGCAGCATTCAACAGTATTCACTGAGTGGTTTACAAAAACGTACAAAGTGAACTTGCGAACATTGCAAGATGTTGCAACAAATGCGTACGATCCAGCATGCAATAAGGTTTGCAGTAAAATGTCAAAACCTTTAATGTGGGCAATATACTACAATGTGGTGTCTAAATGAGTAGACAACCTATAAGAGTAGTATGTCCTACTTGCAGAACAACGATAGCAGAAAGCAAGTACAACTATGATACACAACAATGGAACTTTGAAACCAAAGAACAATGTTGTGATGATAGTATGTATCTTCTATCACAATCAGTAATGAACGATCTAAAAGAGAATAATGATACCAAAGAGTTAGAGAGAGGCCACAAAGGCGATATAGAGCCTTCTTTCTACTCTTGGGAAATCGATAGATGAACAAGAAAGTATGTAGGGGTTTCTCTTTTCCTCTACATACTAAAAAAAGAGGATAATAATGTTTAAAAAACTATTACATTGGTTAGGTATCAAAAACAGTAACAACGAATCGATACTTGAACTAATAGAAGAAAGACTACACTATGGTGCAATAGAACATGGTGAAGAAGTACCATTAGATGGTACAAGAGATCATTTGCAAGATGCTATAGAAGAAGCATTAGATATGATAGTATATCTTGCAGCAATGTTAATTGAATTACAAAATAAAACGAAGAGGAGAAAGTAATGAGTTGGAATGATGTAAACTTTAATAATCTTACAGTTAAGTTTAATAAAGCTATGAAGAAAACACTTAAAGAAAATAAAGATGGTTCACCTAAAACCGTACACGGTTATAGTTGGTCACATTTAACTGGCGTACAAAATATATTTAATAAATATGCAACTAAAATTGATTTATACAAAAAGTTTGAGCCAATTATAGAGCATACTAATATTAAAACTATTAAACTTGAGTACAACGGATATGGTGATGATGGTTGTCTTGAAAGTTTAGAATTGCGTGATAAAAATGGTGAAGAAATAGAACCTTCACACATGTTAAGACATTTTTATATGCATATAAATCACGAAAATGTTTTAAAAGAAAAGATAACACCATCTAATGTATTTGATTATTCATTATGGGAATCTGATCAATATACCAGAGAACTAAGAAAATACATGGAAGATCGCAAACAATATCTTAAAGATATGAAACCAGAAGAGTTTGCTAATATGGATTTAGAAGATTGGTCTAATGGTCTAATTCAAAGTCTATTAAATATGGGATGGTCATTGCATACTATTGATAATTGTAATAATGGTCAACGTTTCATAACATTAAAAAGAAAGCAGTCATACAACAACCATGATACATTTACACATTTTGATACAAGAATCTTAGAATTAATGTATCCAAAAGTGCATAAAGATATTTGGGAAGAAATTGATGAAGCGTTTTATAGTATGTTACAACCTGGTTGGCAAAACAATAACGGTAGTCAAAACTATTTCTTGGTAGAAATAGATAACAATAAAGTTACACTTGATATTAACGAAGAAACTAATGTAACTATTCAAGAATCTGAACGAACAAGAGTAGTCTTAGATGAATCCTTAAACAAGAGATTTCAAGGATTTATAAAAGATATATTTCCAAAGAAAAAATCTTGGGAGGATATTCAATTAGATATATCTTTAAAGAAAGATCAGTCAACAATAAAACAATTGCACGATTTTGTTAAAGATATGTTAAACGAAAAAGTAGAACGTTCAACTGTGGAGTGTGAATAATGGACCCTTTATATCATAGCAAAAGCAGTGTAAACAAATGGGGAGGTAATGTAGACGATTACATTAAGATACATCACTGGTTTGATGATTCAAAACGTGGTTGTTCATCACCAACTCACAGATCAATGAGACATCATACAGAAGGTATTGGTTGGTGTATTGACGTATTCGGTAAATACATTACTAATTCTGATGGTAGAAAAGTTCCAGTAAGACAAATAGGTGAACAGCATGTCGTAGAAGACATAGGTCAACTTATTTCAATGTCGGACTGGTTATTACATATGTCATTAGAACCTTGGATGATGAAGGTCGGTAAACGACCAAGTGAACTATAGTCACATAGGATGATACATGGAAGAGCTCCAGTAGTTGCCGAGTGACTTAAATTAGAATAGAGAAGTATATAGCAGAGGTCTGTTGATAATCAAGTGCTATTTGTAACGAATAGTTAAATGGTTTCGTAATAGCCAGCTTGAGTATGCTTCTCAATTCTGAATAAAATTAGTCACATTACAGGTTCCGAAAGGAATATTGAGTGACTTAAATCGGAATAGAGGTAACAACTTACTAACATGTGATTTGTCTTGTTATGGTTACCTCAGTTCTGAATAACAGTATTAATTAAGGTGAGCACGATTATGGTAAGCTCTTAAATTGATACCAGCTAACAAAGCCTTAATAAATACTGAAAGGAAAAAATAATGAATAATAGAGAAAAAGCTTGGTTAAATCGTAAAAAAATAATACCAACTGAAACCATAAAAGATAGAATGCAAAAGATGAACTTTGTAGATCCTTGGAGTAAAAAAGGTATACAAGAAAGAGAAGATTTTGCTAATAAGCATGGTAGAGCTTGGTGGTTGTTTACCGATAGTCCAGGAACTAATAAATATAAAAATCAATGGATATTTCAATATCAAAAGATTGAGGAGGAATCAAATGAGTAACGAAGTTGCAAGAATATTTCGTCCTATTACAAAAAAGCTATATCCAAGAGAAATAACAAATCTAAATACAGAAAAAGATTGTATGGTAAAAGCAATCGATGAAGAGTATTTAGGTGATTGGGTATGCAATTGGTGTGGTAGTGATCAAGTGTATGAAAAAGTTTTTATTAATATGAATACACTCAAAAACGATTATAGCAAAGAAACAACAGAACCAGAATATGCTGGTGATTGTTGTGGAGAGTTTGAATATGCTATGCATCAGCAAGAATGGGAAGAAAAAGTAATTGAAGATTGCAATGGCAATAAAGATAAATACATGAAGATACTAGATGGAGGAAGAGCATGATTAGAGTAAGTAAAGAAAAAATGCAAAGAACAGAAGCTTGGCACAAAAAAGCTTTTGCATTATTGCAAGGACAAAAAATAGAAACAATCCTATGGAAACAATGGGATGAAGATAGTGAAAGTGGTTTAGTATTAATACTAGATAGCGGTACTGCATTGTTTATATCTCAAGATGACGAAGGTAATGGCCCTGGTGCTATTCATTGGTCTACTGGAAGAGTTAATACTCTAAAAGTAGAGATAGGTGGAAATGAAACCGTTATGGTAGAACCTCACGGTATATTACCAGTCGGTGTAATGGAAACAGCACGATGGAGAGAAGAAGAGATTAACCAAGAAGTTGAAGCCAATAAACAAATGATTGCTAATAAAGTTGATGAAATCAATAATTTAGCAAATGAAGTGGAAGGGGTAACAAATGGGTAAGCTATCTGAAATGGATGCAGTAAGACAAGAGTTGAATCAATTAGAAGATTCTAGTGTATCAGATCTTGCATTACAAGCACAAAAAACAATCAGCGATCAAATATCATTGCTTGACGATTTAGGATATGAATTTATGTATATCCAAGATGGTAAAGGCGGTATGATAACATCAATACGTAGAAAGAGAGGTGTCTAATGTCAACACGATCAAACATCGTATTTAAAAGAACCGACGAAGAAGGTTTTAAAACACTAAAAGCAGTTTATTGCCATTATGACGGTTATCCTGGATTCACAAGAAATAGTGAGTTCGTAGGTGGAGTTGGCTATGAATTGCTTAATCATCACAACACTCAATCAAAAATAGATGAAATAGAACTTAAATCTATTCGTTCTATAGAATCAAAAATTGAGTATATGGGAGAAAAGGAAGAATACGATTCATACGAAGATATAAAACAATATTTTCGTATGACACAAGGGGATATATTTATTGAATATATCTACTATTGGGACGGAGTTCAATGGATGATGTCTGAATTAACTTATCTAGATACAGATATGAATAAGTATCAAGATACAGCAGTATCAATCAGAACAAAACTCAAACCATTGCAAATCGTAATAGATGAAATAACTGGTACAATATCACCATCTGATGAAGAATAAACATTATGTGGTTTCAGTAGCAGAAAGTCATCCAGATCCAAACTATATG
>MDSV01203211.1_pt1 | contig 18249 bp, 21 predicted proteins | sample 810851 | NCBI WGS metagenome assembly MDSV01 (sample SAMN05326640, study PRJNA326480) | marine metagenome | isolation source: seawater | place: Atlantic Ocean: North East | collected 2012 | reverse complement strand
AATCAGGATAATCCGTTATGGGTCAGAGTTGCCGTGGGATATATCCTTGGGTGTGTCCTAGTCTACGCTTACGGAAATTTCCTCACGATTGATTAAAAAGTAGGACCCATAGGGAGAATAATCGTGGAGGGAGTGGTCCTGCTATTCGTCCTCTTCCTCACGGCAATAGCTGTAGGGGTATGGTAGGTATAGGTGTAAGGGCGGGACCCTGACACACGACCAGACGCCTAACTCGGCAGTATGTCAGAGTGATATATGCGTTCGGGTATACGCTGGTATGTGGAGTACGTCAGAGGATGGCACTTGGGACGGTGATATACGTCAGTGCTAAACCAGCGTTAGGGGGTCGAACGATTACTGAAGTTCAGGAACTGTCAGGGTGCGACTTACTGCATCCCCCACAAGAGGAAAAGGCCAACGACAAATAAGACAACTGTCACTTTCTGCCAGAATAAAATCGACTTCAGCGTCCCTGCCATCTCCAACGAGGTGTCGCTCGCTGCCTCACGCTTGTCTTCCATTTTTTACCTCTCCTTGTGAACGTGGACCTAGATCATCTTCTGCCACTTCATGAGTTCTGCAAGGCTCCCCAGCTTTGACAGCCTAGATCCCCGTCAGTCATTTACTGGCAGGTTACACTGCGAACGTGCTGTTGCACGCCGACGCGCCGACGGCGGCCCCGACCCCCCTTGCCCAGATCACGCATGCCTCGATTCTCAGCAACACCCAAGTCGAAGAGGTGCACGAATCTCAAACGGTCTCCCGCAACGGTCGCCTGGCTTGCTGTCCTTGTGGGGCTCGGAGTGTCCACCCAATCGGCGTCGTCGCAGGACGTCGAGACGGAAACGCCTGCACGGCTTGCCATATTCCTGGACTGCGATTTCTGCGACGAAGCCTTCGTCCGACAAGAGCTTACCTATGTGGACCACGTCCGCGACCGCGAGGTCGCCGGTGTCCACATCCTCGTGACCCGAGAGGACACGGGCGCGGGCGGCGAGGCGCAGACGTTCGACCTCATCGGCCTGGGTCCGTTCCAGGGGATGGACTTCTCGACGCTTCACACCATCAACGTGGACGCGACGGAGGCCGAGGCACGAGATGGATTCCTCCGCACGCTCCGAGCGACCCTCGTGCCGTACCTGATGCAAACGTCGATGCGGGACCGACTGCGGGTCGACGTCGCTCCTTCGGAGGAGGACGCAAGCCAGCAGACGCAGCCCGAAGACGATCCATGGGACAATTGGACAATCGAGATGTACTGGGACGGCAGCGCAGATTTCGAGTCCCAGCAGCGGGCCTTCGACACGCGCTACGGTGTGTATATCAACCGCGTGACGGAGGACTGGAAGCTCCAGTTTCGGCCGTTCTTCAACTACAACTACGACCGCTTTGATCGAGATGACGAGATCATCGAGAGCTCGTCGCACCGAGACGGCTTCACCAGCTACGTCGTCCGGAGCATCTCGCCGCACTGGTCGATCGGGGGTTACGGGGACGTCTTGACGGAGACGTTCGCCAACGTCCACCTACGCTACCGTCTGATGCCCGCCATCGAGTGGAATTTGTATCCGTATCAGGAGGCGACGCGACGCCAATTCACTGTGGCCTACCGCGTCGGTGCATCCCACATCCAGTATCGGGATTCGACGATCTACAACGAGACCGAGCAGCTGCTTCCGGAGCAGATCCTCAACGTGGGCTACCGAGTCATCCAGCCGTGGGGCGATGTCGACGTCGGCATCGACGCGTCGCAGTATCTGCACGATCTCTCGCGCTACAGCGCTCAGTTCAGCGGAGCTGTAGACGTTCGCATCACCCAGGGGCTTTCGATCGAGATCGGAGGCTCGTTCGAGCTCATCCGCGACCAGCTCAACTTGCGGAAGGGCGACGCGGACCTGGAGGAGGTTCTCCTACGCCGCACGCAGCTCGAAACGGACTACCAGGCAGGGCTCAGCTTCGGGTTCCGCTACCGATTCGGCTCAATCTTCAACAACGTCGTCAACACACGCTTCGGGGGCATAGGGAATCGGGATCGCTTCTGACCCGAAGCGGCTCCGCTACCTTGATCGGGCCCTAACTAAAAGAGGAATGGATATGACTACTGGAGCTGGGATTGGTATTGGCTCAGCGATAGGAGTAGCACTTTATGTCGCCACAGATGAACCAGTTTGGCTAGCGGTAGGTATCGCTCTTGGTGCAGCTCTTGGTTCGCGAAAATCAAAAGATCAGGATAAAGATTGTGAGTAGTCTATGGACTTGGTTCGTGGAGATGCCGTTGGTGACCTTTCTGCTTCTCATCGGCATCCCTTTGCTTCTCAGCTTATTACACGACCACCTCTTCGGTGATAAGCGTTAGGAGGAATAGATATGACTACCGGCGAAGTGTTTGGTTGGGCATGGAGTCTCATAATGGCCATACCGCTATGGTTGGCGGTGCCGTTGTTCGTATACTGCGCGTTCAAACTTTACCAGGTCATAAGGGATAGGCGTGGTGGTGGTGCCCGATGAAAAAGACGCGGGAACGGATTCCGGGGGTTCATATCAAAAGTGATATGGGCTAATTGCACCCCTGTATTTTCAAACAGCAGATGCGCCCTGCGAAAAAGACGCTAAAGAGGTCTAACGTGAAGAAAATATCTCTGTTCGCCTTGGTTTGACCATGCGATACCTGGCGACAAGGGCTCTGCTGTTGAGCACGCTGCTCTTGGGCTGTTCCGGTAGCGTAGACAGCCGAACCCGGCTGTCTATTTTTGCCGCTTCTTCGCTCACCGACTCCTTCCAGGACCTCGCTTCTGAATTCGAGGCCCAGAACCCTTCAATTGCGGTTGAGCTGGCATTTGCGGGAAGCCAAATCCTCCGGTTGCAAATTGAGCAAGGAGCTTCAGTAGACCTCTTTGCCTCGGCCAACCAGAAACATCTTCAGGAGCTCGTAGACGACGGTTATATGGGTTCTCCTAAAGTCTTTGCGTCAACCGATCTTGTTATGATCGTCCCGATAGCAAACCCTGCGGAGATCGAAACCTTTCAGGACCTGACCAGGGCATCGCGCATTGTACTGGGCAATGAATTTTCTCCAATCGGGCTCTATACTCTCGAGGTCTTAGAGAGGGCAACAGCTGACCTAGGAGCCTCTTTCGGCTCAGTCGTCAGTGAGCGCATCACTTCTCTAGAGAACAATGTTCGTATGGTTCGTGCCAAAGTAGAGCTTGGAGAGGCTGATGCAGCACTCGTCTACCGACCCGACGCTATCACCTCTAGCGGAGTCCTGACTCTTCCGATCCCCGACGCCTGGAACGTTCTTGCAGATTTTCCTGTCGCGGTCTCGACTGAAGCCCCCAATGGCCCCGAGGCGGCACTATTCCTTGAGTTTCTCTCTTCGCCAGAGGCCCAAGCGCTTCTTACGCGGCATGGCTTCGTGAGCGATTCGTGAGGGGAGGCAGTTGGCGCCAGTCTTCGCTGACGGGCATAGGGGTCCTCTTTGGCGTGACCCTCGCAGGGCTTCTGCTGCTCCCTTTTTTTGCTCTAGCGATCTCGACCCCGGCGAGCGATCTGCTTGAGGGGGCCACCCACCCCCTCTTTGCGTCGGCTTTGCTTCTCAGCCTTCGAACTACACTGACAAGCCTATCGATCACCGTCGTTCTCGGAACACCTCTAGCCTGGTGGCTGGCCTCCTCTAGCTCAAAAACAGCGCGTGTGATCGAAGTTCTGGTGGGCCTTCCCATCGTCATACCACCCGCCGTCGTCGGCGTAGCCCTGCTGCAGACGTTTGGACGCGAGGGCCTTCTTGGTCCCGCTCTCGGGTCGGTCGGCATTGCTCTGCCCTTCACGGAGATTTCCGTCGTACTCGCGCAAATTGTGGTATCCGCCCCGTTCTTCGTTAAGGCTGGCGCTAGCGCCTTTCGCGAGGTCAGGCCAGACATGCTGATCGTGGCGCGAACCCTCGGGGCCTCTCCCCCGGTTGCCTTTTTTCGGGTGGCATTGCCTATCGCACTGCCCGGCCTTCTGGTTGGTGCCTCGCTTGCTTGGGCCCGTGCCTTGGGAGAGTTCGGGGCTACCCTCCTGTTCGCGGGCAACATGCCTGGCCGAACGCAAACCATGCCCCTCGCGATCTTTTACGCACTCGAATCTGACGTCCGATTAGCAATCGTGTTTTCTCTCGTGCTCGCTGCTGTGGGCATGCTTCTCTTGGTCGCTCTGCGCTTTTTGCCGGCCTTGAGGAATTTCATGCGAGGTGGCAACGCATGACCTCGTGGCAAGTCATAGTAAGAGCCCGTCGAGGGGAACTTGATCTTGACGTCACTTTCGAAGGTGATGAGCAGCCTATTGCTCTGGTCGGACCCAACGGTAGTGGCAAGACCAGCGTACTTCGCGCGATCGCGGGAGTGCTCGACCTTCGCGATGCTCGTATCACTGTGGGTGACACCGTCCTCGAGGATACAAGTGCGGGCGTCCGCGTGCCTATAGAGGAGCGTCGGATAGGATATGTCCCTCAGGGCTTCGGTCTATTTCCGCACCTGACAGTCTTGGAAAACGTGGAGTTTGGTCTGTCCACCGGGAAAAACCCCCTGCAATCAGAAGAGCGCTCCCGCCGCGCTCTGCAGATGCTCTCGGAACTAAACTGTGCGTCGCTATCAGAACGCTCGGTGAAGCACCTTTCCGGTGGAGAGAAACAACGCATAGCCCTCGCTCGCTCGCTCGTGCTAGAACCCGCACTTCTTCTCCTTGACGAACCGCTTGCTGCCCTAGATGCAACACTTCGTCGGACGCTTCGTCAATTTCTAGCGGAGCGGCTTCGCTTGTTCCAGGGGCCCTCTATCACCGTGACGCATGACGTGCGCGACGTGGCCGCTCTCGGGGCTCAGATTGTCGCACTCGAAAACGGTCGCATAGTTCAGCAGGGCCCACTCTCCTTAATCCAGCAGAGTCCTGCGACTGAATTCCTAGCAGAGTTCGTAGGAGCCGACTGAGCTAGGCCGTTAGTAGGCCACAAAAGTTCCGCGACCTGTCGTCGCGATCACTGTAACTACGGAGATCAGCCGCCCTGCCTCTTCGCCGTGAAAGGCATGGCCATCCCCATGTCGGGCACGTAGGCCTCCCCGGACATCTCGTCCCCGTCGACATCAGCCTCCATCTCAACAGTGAACCATTGTCCCTCTAGCCCCACATGCATAAGAAACGAGAGGACGCCGTCCTCATATACTCCGTCGCTGATCTCAACCCCGTCTACCATCTGAAGCTCAGCCGTCCCAGAAACATCGGTTCCGTCTTGCTCGAAGACGAATTCCGACTCCATGGTTCCAACGTCTGGTGAAGAGATTGTTAATGTCCACGTGCCGGCCACTCCTTCCTGTGCGGAAACGGGGATCGCAGCCAGTGCAAGTGCGGCAAAGAGCAAGCCAAAGCCACGGACAGTGCGTTGCATGTGGGTTACCTCTGAATGGTCCTGAAGAGTTCGGGTCGCTGCACGATACATGTGATGGAGCAGTGTTACAACTCGTGCGGGCCAAAAACGTACAATCTCGACAAGCTCCAGCAGGAACCTCTTTAGTCCAGCCGACGAGCAATCCATAGAGTTCTATATACAGCCGTCCCTATAGTCCCGATGGCTACGAGAGCAAGAAGCCAAAAAAGAAAAGCCCCGGGGTCCCATCCCTGCCAAGACGTCAATCCCGGGTCCAATACCGCCCCTAGCCCAACGAACAGAAGCCGCTCAGCGCGCTGCATAACACCTACCTTGGCTGTTACTCCCAAGCTTTCACCGCGGGCCCTCGTGTAACTGACGAGCAGCGACCCTCCAAGCGCAGCAACCACTACCGCTAGCTCTGGGACGGACTCCATATAGAGCACTGCGAGCCCTACAAATGCCCCCACCTCTGCGAAGCGGTCTAGGGTTGAATCAAGAAAAGCACCTCTCAAGCTCGCGAGCCCCCGAGCCCGGGCAACCCGACCGTCGAGAACGTCCGCTACGCCCCCGAGTAAAACAAGCCAGCCCCCCATGCTGACCTTCCCAGTACCAAAACAGTATCCGGCCAGGCAGCCACACAAAGCCCCTGCGACGTTGTACGCGGTTGGTGGCAAGCCGGCGATGAGCGATACGCGCTCTATAGGGCCAATGAACCAGTAAAACCAGTTCCGGACAAACCCCCCGAAAACGAAGCTTCCACGGCTCTCTATCTCGTGCGGGTCGTGCCTGTTCTTCGAGAGCAAAGCGTAGACAGGCATAGACGCAAACATCCCCGCCAGAACCACGATCAGAAGAACCATGTAGCCTCTCGTGTTTCGCTAATTCTGCTGCAGAGGATCACGGCCTAGCCCCTCGGTTGCTTTTCGTGAGCATAAAATGTATCGCACGAGGCCATAGGAAGATCAGTGGCATCCTCTTTTCAAACGATGTGAGCTTGATGGATCGGCCAGTATGGCGTTCAGCCTTTCTCACGACGTACGGGAGCCACTTAGCAAAAGTCATCATATGCTTGAGCCAGCGCATCGTTGCCCTTCGCTTCGACCGGCGGAAGTGTCGTCTCCAGCGTCTTCGATCTGCTGCAGAGGCTGGAGCAGCTAGCGCATAACGTCCTTCGCTGGGGCCCAACACTTTCCCGGACACGGCGCCTGCGCTGAGGACGGGATCTAGGACTTGAGCGAAATGGTCGGCTTGAGCATCGAAGACCATTCTAGCTCGACCTTCAGACTCTGGCCGCCACTCTCCCTGGTAGCAGACCTCTAAGAGCCGTCTCCCCACGTCTGCGGGGCTAAAGTCACCCGAAAGATAGGGGGCCATCCATTCAAGCACTCCCCGGTGGGCTCCATCTATAACGCCCCTAACCCATGCGTCTTCAAGCGGAGACTGCGACCAAACAATTTCAGTTCGCTGCACCATGCGCCCGAGAAGAAAATGATCCTTTGGGGAGGATCCTAGCGCCTGCTCAAAATCTTTCTTGGAGACGACAGCACACTTGGCCATGGCTAGCGAGCCGTCTCCCTCAACGTAGGCGATCACGTTCGGTGCGAGGATGCGTGCTAGTCCATGCATCAAAGATACAGGACGACCAAGCTGGCGGCAGTTTGCAAGCCCTTTATAAAAGGCTTGATAGTCATCTACGATTACCACGAAGTCGAGGGCGCTGTGTTGGTCGGGTGCAGTTTTGAGCAGGCGCGAGCCATATAGCAAAACAAGCTGCACAGAACCGTCACCCTGTAATGCTAATTGTTCGGCGAGGCGCTCAGCCTCAGGCCAACGCCCTTCAGCTAATCGCGTCACGGCGCAGACGTATTGCTGGACCGCATCTCGGCCAGGCGCTCACTCATGATGTCTCGCACTTTTGTTATGAAGGGGCCGGGGTCTGCTTCGGGGTCTGTCCACTCTAGGGTGGCTGCGTGCTCCACTCGACCGTCCAGCGCGGATAGGTCCGCTAGAAAGTCTTTCACATGGGACTTCTCCCAGTACCCGTCAACAACAAAAATGTACACTGTCCAGGGGCGCCCCTTTAGAACCTTCGCTAGGCCCCGCTTCCTAAAGGAGCCTATCTCTCCATCTTTGGTTCTGGTGCCTTCCGGGAAGATTGCTATGGGCACATCCGAGTCCCGTGCCTCTCGTGCCATGGCCCTTGCCATTTTGAGGACTTCCCTAGGGTTTGCTGTTGGGTCAACTGTCGGGTATTGATAGAGCCTGACCAAATGCGAAATTAGCGGGATAAAGCGGCCGTAACGGGCCCTAGTGACAATGCGGGGGTAGCCGTAAGCAACCGATTTCACCACCAAAAGGATGTCTATGACCGATTGGTGGTTCATTAGGATTAACTTGCCGGGGGCGCAGGGAACGACTTGAGGCGGAAACTGAAGAGAGGCGCCCCCTACCGAGCGCAGCGGAGCAGTACCAAAATACGCCATTGCTTTGATCCATCGGCCCAATACAGGGATACGAGCCTTAGGACAAAGCTTAACCAACGGCGAGACGAGGGCCCGCTGCAAAACATCGCATACAGTGTACAGGAAGCACACAAGCAGCAGTGCAAGATATCCCCGGAGTTTAGACACGTTCCTTTTAGCGACAGAAAGAGAAGTAACCGTAAATCTCGAAGCGAAACCGCCCCCGCTGAACCTACAACTAAAAGATCTCAGACATGAGCGATTCGGAGAACACCTACTACGGCTATGACATGTGTATCGGAGGCTATTTCGAGATGTCGACGGAGGACGCTAGAAAGCTGTTGCCGCCGCATCTTGAGCCACTCGAAGTTCAGCATGAGCGCAGCATTCTTGCTATCACTGCCTTTCACTTCAGCGAGAGCATGGTCGGTGAGTACGACGAAATCGTGCTTGCCGTAGTTGTCCCGCCGAGAGTAGAGCCGGGCAAGCCGCTTCCCAAGGCAGCATTCTTCCCCTTCATGGTGGGCACATCCACCCCCGAATCAAGGGCTCACGCTATCGAGCGCTGGCACCTTCCCCACTACATGAAGGACGTAGAAATCGGGTTTGCCGAGACAGAAGCCGAGATGAAAGTCACCGTGAAAGATGAAGGCAGCACCGTCCTCGAGATGGTGGTAACCTCTCACGACCGAAGCGCGGCAGCCAACAATTACATGTGCTTTACTGTGGATCCAGAGGACCGCTATAAGGTCAACATTCTCATGGAAGCCGTGCACGCAGAACACGAGGAGGAAACGGGCAGCCTTATTCTAAGCGAACACCCTATGACGGAGGGCCTCACGATTGATGAGGTGAATACTTACCCGTTCCGCGAGGAGTGGTATAGCAAAGGGCTGCAAACGTTCGACAAGATGGTGAACTTCTGACCGCTCGTCGTCACTTCGTCATCTTCAACCCGGCTTCCGGAAGAGGAGGGGGTGGGAAGCGAACTGACGTGTATCGGTCGCTTCTGGATGAGGCTCTCGAACACGTCACTTACTCCTCAACAACTCGTCCTGGCGAAGAGAGAGATATAGCCGAGCAAGCCCTCTCAGAGGGGTACGACGTCATCGTGGCCGTCGGTGGTGATGGCACATGGAGCAATGTGGCTGACCGCTTAGTCGCGAGCGGGCGAGATGATGTGGCCCTAGGGATCCTGCCGAGCGGAACAGGCAATGACTTCGGACGCAATTTCGGGCACAGCCTCAAGGATCCCCGCGGTGCGGTTCGCGTTTTGGCAGAAGGGCACATGCGCCGTATCGACGTTGGGCGCGTCGACACGCTAAGCGCATCTGAACACCAACCCGACCTCTGGGAGCGCCGACACTTTTTAAACCTCGTAGGGTTTGGCTTCGACATAGCGGTCATTGACGCAGCCAAGCGCGCCCTCTTCCTGCGAGGAGAAGCTCTCTACAAATTTACTGCTCTGCAGCAGCTCTTTAGGTTCCCCGGGGTTCACGTTCGGGTTGAGTCCCTCGGGCACGAGGCGAGAGAGTTACATCACCTGATGCTGACAATTTCTAACGGCAGGTACTTCGGGGGTGGCTTCCCTATTGCTCCAGATGCTCGCGTAGATGATGGCTGGCTCCACGCTTGTAGTATCGGCGACGCAAGCGGGTTCACCCGCATGAGGCTATTCAGCTTAGCGGAAAAAGGCCGTCATACTTCATCCGACCGTGTGACCATAACGGGCGACAAAGCTTTTCGGCTTCGGTTCCGAGAAACACCACGATTTGAAATGGACGGCGATCTACGAACGTCGAAAACGGAGGCTGTTGAGGTGCGCTCAATACCCGGGGCCCTGAAGATTCTGGCGCCAATGTAGAGCCTGAGCTCTGCAGGAATGAGGTGTGTGGGTGGGCGAGCGAATCCTGACGCAGGGCGCCGTGTTAAGGCTTGTACTGGAAAACCTTTTCGAACGGCACGCTGAAGACATCAGCGATCCTGAAGGCGAGTTCGAGGCTGGGAGAGTACTTGGCACCTTCAATTGCGATGATCGTCTGACGTGTGACTCCAACGTGCTCGGCCAGAGTCTGCTGGGTCATTTCGTTCGCATCGAAACGTAATCTCCGCATGTTGTTCTTAATGGACGTCGGCGCCATGTCAAAAGCCGCGTCTGTAATAAAACAGCCGGGTAACCGTCACCGTCACTTCAGCGATAACGAAGAGCAAGAGCAATACGACGGGAACTAAGGCCTCTGGAAGAGGATTTTGTATTGCGCCTAACCACACCCACCAACTGGGTATGGTCGTATGGCCAATCCAGGTCCATATACCAACCGACAAGCAAACATACCCGTTGCGAAAGGATATACGTTCGATCAACAGATCTCTTTCGTCGTCTCCTTGAGAACTACTTAGAGATGCGAGCAAGCTCTGGACGATGATTTCTAGAATAATGACCGAGATCACAACGTTGACGAGGCTTTTGCTAATGTTAGCTATCGGCTCGTCGGCAAGTGCAAGTTCTAGGGTATTGAGAAAGAAATTACCGAAGACCAGTAGGGTAATAACCAGTGATGCCAGAAGGCTCTTTTCTTTGGTTGACATGTTTGTGTGCTCATATCTGAGGAGTGAGCCGTAATGTATGATATCTCTTACATGATGTAAATTATTCTTTACATTCAGGGGGCCACTGGTTCTAGTCCTGCAGCGCCCACTAGGAAGAAGGCTCGTCCGCCTTTCGAGCAATGACCAAGCTGGTCGATCCAGCGATAGCACCCAACAAGGGCAAAAAGATTAGAGCTTCGGTTACCCCAGTAAACTCGTTGCCTGCGAGCTTCGTTCCGCTTATCAGAAGTATTGCTAGCAAGAAACCACCCAGCGCCCCCATGATCGCCACCCTAGAGATGGAGAGTTTTTCGAACACAAAACGACTCCCGGTTGCAGCCAACACCGCCGAGAATGTTACACCAATAGCAAAACCCCACACTGTACCGGCGGCTATCCCGAAAAAAGGATCTTCCTCTTCAAGCCGTCCAAGGGCGGCGGCGGCGGCGGTCAAGATGGCAAAAAGAAAGAATCCCGCTGTGGCAAAAGTTACCCCCAGGCCAAGAACCCCTCGCGCTACCCTTTTCCATCCAGACACCAAGGCCCCCTTCCCCTTAGGTCAGCAACCCCCTCAGGCTGGTAAGTGATGGATTACTCGGGCAGAGGTCAATCTCCCAAACGGCTTGATGCCCTGCTGTCAGTCACCATCTTTCGGTATGGGTATCAACCAAGAAAAAGAGGTTCCAGTATCACTCACGAGGCTCACAGTCCGCACCTCTGAGCTGGATTCTTTTGGGCACGTCAACCACGCGGTGTACCTCTCCTACCTCGAACATGCGCGCTTCCAGGCACTTAAAGAGGCCGGGTTTGACTGGGCCGTTCTGGATGATCGAGGCTGGGCAATCTTTGTGGTTCGAATCGAAATAGACTATGTAGCAGAGGCGAAAAGGGAGGACGACCTGCTTGTCCGTACTTGGGCCGAGTCGTTTCGCAGAACCAGCATGACCCTTTGTCAGGAGATAGCCCTCGACAACAATCCTGCCGCCATCATCGCTCGCGCTAACGTTACCGCCGTTTGGATAGGCCCTGACCGAAAACCAATTCGAGTTCCAGATGAAGTGCGTGAAAGGCTAACTGGTGAAGACCGTTAACTTTTCATCTACTAAACGCTCAGCCTGCACAGCACCGCTATGACCGCCAAAGACGAACTTCGAAAACTCCTTATCGAACGCTCCGTCCGCCTTGGTGATTTTACCCTGGCCAGTGGAGCGAAGTCTGACTACTACATTGATGCCCGTCGGACTACGATGTCAGCGGAAGGACAGAAACTCGTAGGGAGGGTCGCTTATGCGGCAATTCAAGACCATGGGCTTGATCCTACTCATGTGGGCGGCCTGACTATGGGGGCAGATCCTATCGCTTACGCGATTGCGCATGTAAGCGCCCTGGAGGGTTGGGTCATCGATGGCTTTTCCGTCCGAAAAAGCGCCAAAGACCACGGAACCGGGCAACGTATAGAGGGTGGACTCCCAAAAGATGGCAGAGCCCTCATGGTAGAGGATACAATGACAACAGGACTGAGCACTTTAAAGGCTATCGATGCTGTCCGAGCCCATGGCGCTGAGGTTTTGGGGGTTATCACCCTAGTGAACCGGTCCGAAGATGCCGGAGCCCTATACAAGGCTCAGGGGTTGCCGCTCATCTCGTTGTACACTGGAGCAGAGCTTTTAGAGGCCGCTCAGTCGAGTTAATCGATCAGCCTGAGTGGCATTACTAGGCATAAGTAGTCCGCAGCGTCCTCTCCTGCCGGTTCAATTGTCGCTGCCCTCTCTGGTGCCCTAAAGGCCAATTTCACTTCTTCTGAGGGTATATGACGGAGAACCTCCAGCAGGTAGTTGGCGTTGAAGCCGATCTCTAATTCCTCTCCGTCATATCCAACCTCCATCTCATCATGTCCCTCTCCCAGGTCCGGTGTTAGGACGCTGAGATGGACCCGGCCGGGTTCGAAACGCATACGAATTCGGTGGGTCTGGTCTGAGGCAACCACTGCCATTCTGCGGACAGCCGAAGCAAGAGCTTTTTTCTCTATAAACGCCAGCTTGTCATTATCTTTTGGTATCACCTGCTCGTAATTCGGATACGAGCCTTCGATAAGGCGTGTGTATACCTCAGTAGTGTCCGCCCTAAACCCTAGGTGGTTTCCACTACGTGCCACCTCGAGTTGATCCTCATCCTGAAACAACCGTTGCACTTGGGTTAACGCTGCGGGTGGGACTATAAAGTCTGCTGAAGTCGTTCCCGTCGCTTCAACCTTGACACTCATGCGTGCCAGTCTGTGTCCATTGGTCGCCACCATTTTCATCTCACCATCTCTCAGCTCCCACAGAACACCGTTCAAGATAGGCCGGCTTTCTTCTGTTGATACTGCAAAAGATGTATGGTGAATCAATGCATTGAGGTCTTTTCCGGTCACAGAAATACCCTCCGAAAAATCAACCTCTGCCAGGGTCGGAAACTCATCTGCTGGCAAACCATTTAATTTGAACTGGCTAGCTCCGCATACCAGTTCGATCTGATCTCCTCGGGTCGTAATTTCCACCGGCTGATCTGGTAACTCTCGAGTGATCTCTTGGAGTTTTTTCCCGGGTGCCGTAAGGCTGCCGGATGTTTTTACGTCGGCGAGAACCTTAACTCGCACAGCGACATCTAGGTCCGTGCCACTCATCCATACGCCATCCTCAGAAGCCTCAAAGAGGATGTTCGATAGCACCGGAAGAGTCGTCTTTGATGGAATGCTTGCTGAGACCGCAGCAAGGCCTTTGTGAAGATTTTGCCGAGTTATGGTGAAATTCATCGGGATGATACTCCTGATGGTCTTTAGCCGTGTGACCTTAAGGTCAACAAGATTTTTCACATAGCCTAGATACTATCTCTTATTACTTATAAAAAATATAGTCGTAGTAGGCGTTGTGGATTTGTTGAATCTTATACTCATGAGACTCTGTTTTCTTATGTCCGGTCAATAAAAAAGACCTGTTTCGTTCTGATAAAGCGGCAGTGGAAAGGCGTTTAAAATTCTCAAGCAGCAGAAGTCTTTGTGTTCCTGTGCGTGGAAAAGCGCGGGGTTTTCCACATTTGTCCACACTAGCCGTGGAAAACACGATCGTGGTCACTTTTTAGCTCCGCCATCACCTCTTCTACCCGATGCCGGAAGGCTTCGTCGCCATCCATCCTGGATGCCACTTTACGAATCGAATACAAAACGGTGGAGTGGTCCCTTCCTCCATAGAGCAGCCCAATACCTTGAAGGGGGGTCCCAAGAAGCTCACGTACCACGTACATCGCTACGTGACGGGCCTCGGCTATGGTTTTAGACCGTGACTTCGAAGAGAGGGCTTCGGGACGCACGCGCCACTGATTGGCAACGAGTTGGGTAATTCGGTCTGGAGACGCAACGGGCCCTCTTTGTCTTTTCTCTAGCCTTCTGAGCGCCAGAACACGTTTAGCAAAGGAAAGAGTTATCTCTTCGTTCCATACCGAGGAAACAGCGAGAAGCTTAAGGACCGCACCCTCTAGCTCTCTAACAGAAGAGGAACAGGCATGGGCAATGTAGTCTACGACGTCTCCGGCGAGATCTAACCCTTCGTCCTCGGCTTTGGTGCGCAGGATCGCCATGCGAGTCTCGTAATCAGGCGGGCGCAGATCTACCACGAGACCCCACTCAAACCGGGAGACAAGGCGCTGCTCCAACCCCTCCATCTCTCGAGGAGGCCTGTCGCTCGTGACCACTATCTGGCCTTGAGCGTCGTAGAGAGCGTTGAAGGTATGGAAAAACTCTTCTTGGGTACTCTCCTTCCCCTTAAGGAAATGGATGTCGTCGACTAGCAGTAAGTCGATTTGCCGATACCGCGCGCGAAAACGATCTGTGGCGCCCTTGCGTATTGCTTGGATTAGTTCGTTGGTGAACTGCTCGGAGGATACATATGCAACGCGCCGGCGTGGGTCGATCCTTAGGGATGCATGTCCGATGGCGTGCATCAGGTGTGTCTTGCCCAGGCCTACTCCACCGTAGAGGAATAGCGGGTTGTATAGCTGGCCCGGGTTGTCCGCAACGGCGCGGCCAGCAGCATCCGCCAACTGATTGTTGCCACCCACTACGAACCGGTCGAAGGTGTATCGACTAAATAGGCCGGGATCTGCGAGTGGTGGAGATGGCGGACTCGCCGGGCTTGGTGCCGGGCCCCTGCTCACTGAGCCGCTTTGCAGGGTCGTCCCCGCTTCTGGTCCGGCGAACATGCCCGCCGATGGCTCGAGGAGGACCGCAGGCAGGAGGCCTTCTTCTTCGGAAGGACCACTACTAACCGACAGGCGGACTTTGTAACCCAGGACGCTTGCTCCCGCTTCCTGGATCAGGTCTCCATACTTGTCTTCCAGCCACTCCGCATGGAAGGGGCTCTGCGTCTCGACCACAAGCTCGTCTGCCGAAACAGCGACGCACCTAGCTCCAGCAATCCAAGTTTGGAAGGCGTGCTCCGGTACGATAGCGCGGACCTCTTGAAGAATTGCCGCCCAGACGTCTTGTGTGGTCAGCTCCATGAGGCCTTCCTTGCGCCGATCTTATCCCTGCCGCTCGAAAGAGGGGCGGCTTCGAATCGGGATCGGCTGAAGGGCATGTCGGGCTGTTTATCAGGTCTGTCAGAGGGGCCGCTATACAGACTGCTTAATAGCGAGGGGGGTCGAACCTACCGAGCCTTCCCATAAATGTCAAAATGCCCGAAAAGGCCCCGAATCAAAGGGGTTAAAGCGATTTAAAAGGCAATCGGCGTTGACCGTTTTGGGGCCTCCCGACTATCTTGGTAAGCTCGTCTATAAACGCATTACAACCAAGAATCGGGCTGGCAGGAATGAAGCCGACATACAAACCGCGAAACCGGAAGCGGGTGAACAAGCACGGGTTTCGCGCCCGCATGAAGACCGCCGGTGGCCGGAAGGCTTTAAATCGGCGCCGGAAGCGTGGGCGTACCCAGCTGGTCGTCAAGATTGGCAGCAAGTAGGCTCTACGAAAGCGCTCCCGGGTAGGGCCGAGAAGTTACCGCGAGAAACGCGGATCCATCGAGGGTCTGAAATTCGTGAGTTGCTTAAGCAGGGGAAAAGAGAGAAGAAGGAGCACGTGGAGATTTTCTTCGGTCCCGCCCCTGGCTTACAGTCTCGGCTGGGACTCATTGTTCCCAAGTACGGACGCAGCGTCGTGGAGCGTAACCTCGTGAAGCGGCGGCTGCGAGAAATAGGGCGCCGTCTGGCACTGCCGGCACTTGGCGAGGGAGGTGCCCCAGCGGATTTACTCGTGCGCGCGAAGCGATCAGCATATGGTGCGGAGTATACGGTTCTTGAGTCGGAGATCAGGACAGCGGTGGAGGCATGGTGCTCAGACAGGGTTTGATAGCGATGGTTCGTCTTTATCGGTTGGCAATTTCGCCGTGGACACCTGCCGCGTGCCGTTTTTCCCCTAGTTGTTCTGGCTATGCGATAGAAGCCTTAGTTGAGCATGGTGCGCTACGGGGGAGCTGGCTTGCCCTTTTGCGAATCACCCGCTGTCACCCTTGGGGTGGCTTCGGAGCCGACCCGGTCCCGCCGGCCAGGATCGGGTCGAAGGACCGGCTCCGCCTGGCTCAATGCCCAGAAACAGAAGACAGAACGTAAATGTTAGAGCCACGAGCTAAACGAGCGGTATGTCGATGAAGACAGAGATGCGCTTTGTTCTAGCTATAGGCCTCATGCTGGCTGTCTTGATAGGCACGAACCGGCTCTTCCCGCCGCCCCCCATGGAGGATGTGGCTGTTACGAGTCCCGTCGAGACCGGTGAGGCCCTTACGGGCCCTGATTCGGGGAGCTTGCCGCGCTCGCCACAAGTGAGCGACGGTCAGCCTTCTGTGGTTCCGGGAGGTGACGAAGGAGCAGAAGGGGAGCCCTTAGGGGCTGAGGACGAGAGCCTGCCGGTTCTGAATGTCGTCGTAGAGGGCCCGTTATACCGCTACGTCTTTACGAGCCGCGGTGCACAACTGATCTCAGCAGAGCTTCTGGACTTCCAGGCCATCAACAGAAGCGGGCCGGTTCAGGTAGTCCCGGATGGAGCGTCTGGCTACTTGGGTAGCAAGGTGGTTGTGGAGCAAGACACGCTCGATCTGACGGATGTCGTGTTCCGTGTAGAGCCTGCCGGCGGTCTTAACTTGACCGCGGAGAGCGGGCCGAAGCCTCTAGCTTTTGTATACGATCACCCAAGCGGAAACTTCACCTACCGGGTCAGCTACACATTCGATCCCGACGATTACACCATCGGTATTCGTGGTTCTATGGATGGAGTGACTAGGGCGCTTCTGGTCACGGACCTTGGCGAGGGTTTGGCGTACGCCGAAGCTGACTCGGCGCTCGAGCAGCGCTCGATGGCCTACGTATATAACCACCTCCAAGATGGCATCCGGTCTACGATGCTAGACAAGGCCGATCCCGAGATTATAGAAGGGCCGCTCGTCTGGGCTGCCTTTCGGAGCAAGTTTTTTGTTACGGCAATGCTGTCGGGTGCGAGGGACGAAGACGTGGATGACACCGGATACTTGGGAGGCTTGCTTGTGCGCCCGGCCGACCTGCCGGAGAGGGTCCGCGTTGGGGTGGCTCGAACGGTGTCAGGTGGGGAGGAGTACGCCTACCGCCTGTTTATCGGACCGCAGCAGTACGCGCTGCTTTCGTCGCTCGGTGACGGAATGGAAGAGGTTAACCCATATGGATGGCGCTTCTTCAGGCCGATAATACGCCCGTTCGTGTCCATTATCATGACAGTTCTAACCTACTTGCACACCCAGTTTAGCATGGGGTATGGCTGGGTCTTGATTGTCTTCGGTGTCATGATGCGAGTGGTGCTTTTCCCGCTTAACCACAAAGCAATGAAGGCGCAGCTGAGGAACATGGCGGTCCAGCCTTTGGTGAAGCAGATCCAGGACAAACACAAGGACAATCCGGAGAAGCTTCAGAAAGAAATGATGAAGCTGTACAAGGAGCACGGATTCAACCCACTGGCCGGCTGCCTCCCAATGTTGCTGCCTTGGCCTGTGCTGATCGCTCTATTCTTCGTCTTTCAAAACACAATCGAATTACGCGGGGTCCCGTTTCTCTGGCTCCCAGATCTTTCTGCGAAGGATCCGTTCTATGTCCTTCCCGTCTTGCTTGCGGTCTCAATGTTTCTGATGCAGTGGATTAGTCTTCGGTCACTCGATACCGACAACCCGCAGATGAAGATGATGATGTACATCATGCCGCCAATGATGCTTTTCATTTTCATGAATTTGGCAAGCGGGTTGAACCTTTACTACGCCACAGCAAACATCGCGACTCTCCCGCAGCAAATTTGGATTGCTCGCGAACGTAAACGGATGCGCCAAGGGCCAGCGCTTACGCTAAGCGATGGCGACTAAGCTGCGCACCTGGGCTTTGTGCTGAGGTGACCATGGACGTCGACACGATAGTGTCGCTGTCGACACCACCCGGGGTGGGGGCTTTAGCGGTAGTCAGGCTAAGCGGCCCGGGTGCAGTGGATGTGCTTAAAGCTCTTTTGGTGAAAGAGGCCACCATGCCTGGTGTTCGAGAGCCTTCGTTGCGGCGCCTAGCTGATCCTGACACGGGCGAAGTGATAGATGAGGTTGTCGTTACCCGCTTTCAGGCTCCAGCGAGTTACACTGGAGAGGATATGGTGGAGCTCTCGTGCCACGGGGGATGGTTGGTCCCAGAGCTGGTTGTAGAGGCATGTCAACGGAGCGGGGCCAGGATAGCCGATCGGGGTGAATTTACCCGAAGAGCCTACTT
>MDSV01162222.1_pt1 | contig 18250 bp, 10 predicted proteins | sample 810851 | NCBI WGS metagenome assembly MDSV01 (sample SAMN05326640, study PRJNA326480) | marine metagenome | isolation source: seawater | place: Atlantic Ocean: North East | collected 2012 | reverse complement strand
ATTACTGACTCTGAAGACGAATTCCCAACAGACATTACTCAATGGAATGACACAGACGGTGATGGATATGGTGACGAGATTGCAGGGAACGGTGGTGATTCCTGTCCAACAGTTTGGGGTAACTCTACTGCAGACAGAAGAGGTTGTATTGACACAGACGGTGATGGATGGAGTGATGAAAGAGATGACTTCCCGAACGACCCAAGCCTATACCTAGATACCGATGATGATGGAGTTCCCGATGAGTTAGACATGTTCCCATTCGACCCTACCCAAACTGAAGACAGAGACGGTGACGGTATGGGAGACAACCCAATGGGTATTGGAGCTGACAAATTCCCAGATGATGCTACTCAGTGGGGCGACATTGATGGAGATGGGTACGGTGACAACAGTACTGGAAACAATCCTGATGCATTCCCAACCGATGCTACACAATGGTCTGACATGGATGGTGACGGATATGGTGACAACCCTACTGGAAGATTGTATGACTTATTCCCAGAGAACCCTACACAGTGGGAAGATGCTGACGGAGACGGATTGGGAGACAACCAATCTGGAACAGATGCTGACCCATATCTGAACGATTTCGATAATGATGGTTTCAACGATACTGAAGACATTCTACCTCGCTATGCATCCCCTGGAAACTTAGATGCAGACAAATGTATGGATGATGTTGATGCGTTCAGGGACAACCCTCTGGAATGTCTAGACACAGATGGAGACGGTATTGGCAATAATGCTGATGCTGATGATGATGGTGATGGGTGGACTGACGCTGACGAAAGTCGAGCAAATACAGACCCACTAGATCCAAATGATACACCTGTAGATAGTTTCGAAATTCAAATCGGAAACATAGGACTAGGCGCTTGGGACTTAATCGGTATCTTTGGTGGAGTGCCAATATTCGGTTGGATTCTCTTTGGATTCGTTACCCGTAACGCACGTTGTGCAAGATATGAGGAAGATTTGGAGAAAGCGCAATCTCGTGATGAACTCGAACAAGTAGCACTGCGCTGGGAATACAGCTTGATGCTACGACTACTGGGGCCACACCAAGGAATACGTCTTGAGCGTCTGCGCTCAGAATTAGATGATAAGTTCGAGAATGCTGAATTGCTGATGTCCAGCGATGGATTTGAGCCAATGACTGAAATCGAACAAGCACCTATCGTAGAAGCTGAGGAAAAGAATATTCCAGCAATCGAAACTACTCCTTCTCCAGATACTCCTGCTGACCAAACCGATGAACACGGTTACTCTTGGTTAAACTACAACGGGCAAAACTGGTACAAGACTGCTAACGATACTGAGTGGACAAGGCACGATTGATTACCACTTAGCAAATGCTTCAGGAGGCGGAGGCAGCGAAGGTGCCCCCGGAACTGTTGCGTATTGTGATTGCATTGGTTCATACTTTGGATTAACAAACATAGATTGCTGGGCTTGTGGAGGTTTTTTACGGCCTAAAACAAGCATTCCAAGTAAGATTACAATTAACACTCCTAATCCCAAGAAAATCATTTGATTTGTTGTTACATCAAATTCCGAGAAGGCATCATTAGAATCTTCATCTTCATCTACTGGTTCAGGTGGCTGCCAAACCTCGTATGAGATATACCAAGTTGCATATATGTCCTGTTTTCCATCCGAAATTATTGCGTTGATTATCCAAGGGCCGATAAATCCTGTATGATTACACAAAGCAATTCCTAATTCTGCAGTTTGGTTATCACAGTTCCATGCAGGCTCTGAGAATGAGGAGCCTTGACCTATTATTGAATTATTTCTAATCCATGTAATTGATAGGTTAAGTCGACTCTTCTCTTCCTCTGTAAGGTCTACAAATACAGATAATTCAAGATCGTCAAATGTAGCATTCAACAGAATATCGGTATTATCTGGCGACCAAGAAATATACTCTAGCCTATCGATTACCTCGTCGATTTGCTGATTACAATTATCATCCAAGCCGTTCCACAATTCATCCTGATTTGGGCTAATCAATGGATTAGAATCATCACATTCCTCAAACCATCTAAAGCCATCTGAATCCTCGTCTAAGTCGGGAACAAGTGGATTTGTTAGCGTTTGAAGAACCTCTACTCCGTCTTCAAGTCCGTCCAAATCAGAATCTTTGTCAAGAGGGCTAGTTGAGAGGTTTATGTATTCATCACCATCGCTCAATCCGTCGCCGTCAGAATCTGGCTCAAATGGATCTGTAGAGATATTATTGAATTCAAATAAATCAAGTAAACCATCTGAATCTGAGTCTTGACCAATGAAGTCCTCGTCGATTTCATCATTACAATTGTTATCGATTCCGTCTAGCGATTCTATGATGTCAGGATTAATCGAAGGATTGCTATCATTACAGTCTTGGAACCAATACCAACCATCAGAATCTGAGTCGTTATCCTTTACGAGAGGGTCTGTAAAGTAAACTAGAACCTCATCACCATCAGAGAGAAGGTCTCCATCTGTATCCATGTTCGTCCAATTTGTACCGTATCCATGATATTCTGAATAGTCGGATAAGTTGTCGCTATCGGCATCGCTTGCGTTGTAACCCTCATCCCAAAATGTGTCACAATCGTCATCGATTCCATTCAATAATTCAGGAGCTGCAGGATAAATCATTGGATTTGAATCATTGCAGTCTTGGAACCAATAGTAGCCATCAGAATCGTCATCAGGGTCGGCAATGAGTGGATTAGTGAAGTAATTGAGAACCTCAAGACCATCGGTTAGGCCATCATCATCAGTATCGTTGTCAAAGGGGTCTGTATTGTTTACATTGACCTCGATTCCATCGTTTAGGAAATCGTTGTCTGTATCAGCGTCAACAGGATCTGTTCCTGTGGCAAATATCTCAACATAATCGCTCAAACCATCCGAATCAGTATCTGGATTGTCTGGATTAGTTCCGTATACGTCTGTTTCGTTGGAGTCAGTTATTCCGTCTCCATCACTGTCTAGGTCAACCTCTGTTCCATGAATTACAAGTTCCCAGTGGTTCCATATTCCTTCATCTTGATTACCATCGTCATAGACTTCTAAGGTCCATGTTCCCTCTGAAATTTCGCCCCAATGTTGAACGCTATTGAACTGCCATTCGTTGTAGTTGTTCCCACTGTCACGGTTTGCAAAATAGTTGACTAATTCTGATTCAGTGCCATCTGGAGAAATTAGTGTAACATCCAAATCGCTTCTGTAGTTGTGGTCTGCATCAAAGATTACGTCTACGGACTCAACACGTATTGAATCTGAAACTGTGTAACTAGAAATTACAGGATTATTTGGCTCATTGTCCGGAACTGTTTGGGACACTGTGATTGTTCCGCTGGATAAATTGACCTCTGGGTCAAGATTTGTCCAGGTAGTGGCTAAATCGACTGCGTGTCCAGCATCTACGACACCAAATCCATACTTGTGGTTGAATTCATATCCCGCTCCATTTGTGTTCCAACCAGAATCATTAGGGTCGTTTTTTCGGGCACTTTCAACTAGAATCTCTTGGACATCTCTCCAAGTAAGATTTGAATTCGCTTCAAGCATTAGTGCAACCACACCCGAAACTAAAGGTGTAGCACTCGAAGTCCCCCCGAAATTGCTTGTATAATCGCCACTCGTGTATCCATTATTGCCTGCATTGTCTGTAGTGGTTATCCCTACACCGCTTCCATCTGATGGGGCGCTAATCAGAACATTCGCACCTGGTTCACCGTAGTCTGTTTGGTCTCCATCATGGTCTACAGCGGTTACAGATATTGTAAATCGGCTGTTAGCATAACCATCAAGATTTGAATCATCTTCATTCGATAGACCGTTGCCTGCTGCCCATGTAATTATATTTCCAAGACCATTTCTGCCATTGTAGGTATCATCTTCGAATGCTGCTAGCATCAATGGACCCGGTGCTGAAAGAGTATAGCCGTTGTCTGAAGGACCCCAACTATTACTGTAGATATCTATGTCATCGTTTAGATGAGAGAGTGCATTTGCTTCATCGTTATCAGAATTTCCGCAAGCGATCAACATGAGACCTGCCAAAGAAGCATCCGGGGCTGCACCGCTGACTCCAATTCCATTATTTCCTGTAGCAGCAGCAACTCCAGCTGCCGCTGTTCCGTGTGCATCCCAGCCTACAGGATTTGGATCTGTGTCGTAATTACAGTAGTCATAGTCAAGTGTTGATTCATAGTTGGTTTTCAAATCATCATGGTCCCATTCAAGGCCATCATCAACCACACCAATTACGACTCCAGTTCCTCTTACACTGTTCCAAGCACCTGTTATGTTAACGTCTTCTCCTGAAACTCCGTTATCTTGCCCAGTGTTTTGTAAATGCCATTGATTAGAAAAATAAGGGTCATTAGGCATCCAGCGAGGATAATGTTGCCTCTCTACAAGCGGATAAGCCACTTCAATTTCACCATTTGACTGTAACTTTCCAAAGTGATATGGAGCGTCTTTGGAATTTAATTCTACAAACCAGGTATTTGCTAAAATGCCTGTAGCCTCACCCTGTTTTGATTTACTCACGACTACCCATTTACTTACTGAATCTAGTTCATCTCCGGAGTATTGTGAGAGGTCGCTTACTCGGGCAAATGCGGCTCTAATTGCGGGTGAAAATGAGTATGTAATCGGCGCATCTTCTTGGTTATCGCTCAACATTGCACCATATGAGTAAATTTCTTTTGATTGAGCAGAGACAATAGGGACTATAATCGAGGAAAAGAGCAAAACTAAAATCGCAAAGGAAAGAGTGAAACGATGCCTTGGACCTAACATACCTACCGGTTTACTCGGTCCAAACATAAGCAGCATTGAGAGTTTAACGTATATCAAACCCTGTTTAAGATGCAGTGCTAATGGATTCTATCTGCGAGAATGATTGTTACGCGATTTGCGCTTATTGTCGCCACCGCGTCCACGGCTTCGACCTGGCCCTTTTGGAGGCCTGTTGTTTCGGTTGAAACGGGGCTTACCGCCGCCTCCTTGTCGGTTGGATTCTCCTCCACCTCTCTGGCCTTGGTTGCGACCTCGGTTATCCCCTCTTGAGCCTCTACTACCACCACGGTTGTCATCCTTACCGTTTCTTCTTCCGTAGTGTTTCTTCTCCCTATTGCGGTTACCACCGTCATTTGGTCGGCCTCTGCGATCCTTTCTTTGACGAGAATTACGACCACCTCTTCTAGGAGGTAGAATGTGAGATATATCTTCGTGCTGAATCAATTGATTGAATTCTGGAGTAGAGAATTTGATGTTCAGACCGACTTCTTTCTGAATTGTTGACCATTTCTTCTTTTGGGGATTCTGTACCAAACTGATTACGTTGCCTGAGCCACCTGCACGAGCGGTTCGGCCTGAACGATGCTTGAACGCTTTACCATTCTCCGGTGGATCGTAATGCACAACACAGTGAACTCCCTTGATATCAAGACCTCGCGCTGCGACATCCGTAGCTACAATTGCATGACTTCTGCCCTCTGTGAAATCTTCAACTGCTTGAGAGCGCTTCTTCTGCGGCATACCGCCATGAATACTAGTAACTCGTAATCCCTCATCTTCCATCTCATCAGCAACTCTTTCCACTCCTGCACGCGTTCGACAGAAAATGAATCCTCGGCCTGATTTTCGAATCGCTTCTGCGCTGACACGGCTCTTCATCGAATTAGGCATCAACCAAAAGTGATGATTCATTTCTGTAACGGAAACTTCCTCTGGGCCGATTTCTATAATCTGAGGTTCTGTTTGATATTTATCCCTGATTTCTGCTACTTCATCATCAAGTGTAGCGCTGAACATCACAGTCTGTCTCTTTGGAGAACATTCTTCCAAAATTTGGCACACAGGTTCTGTGAAGCCCATATCTGCCATTCTGTCTGCTTCATCAAGAATTACGATTTCGACCTCATCCAAGAATACATTCTCTCTGTCGATTAGATCTAGTAAGCGACCAGGGCATGCAACAACAATATCCACCCCTTTATCCAACCTTCTGATTTGTTTGGAATAGGATACGCCGCCATAAATAGCCATGATTTTGAGATTCAATCCCCAAGCAATTGGGTCAAGTACTCCATGAATCTGTTCTGCAAGTTCTCGTGTTGGAGTCAAAATGAGCGCTTTAGGAAGGCTTGGCTCGCCTCTTCCTACTCTTTCTAGCATCGGAATTCCAAACGCTAGGGTTTTGCCACTTCCAGTTGGAGCTCGACAGCAAACATCTCTGCCCAGCATCATGTCAGGAATCGTTTCTCTTTGAACCTCAAAAGGTTCATCGAAACCAGCACGCTTGAGTTCATGGCACATTTGTGGACTGATTCCCAAATCAGAAAAACGCACGTTCATTCCTTAACCTCCAAAGCAGGGCCGCCAGCGCACCCTATTTAGCATGGTCAGTATACTATTGAAGAAATATGCATTACTGACACATTTCATACCGTTACGGAGCCATTTGTAATCAGATAGGGTTTTGTTCGAGAGGAGTTTAACAAATCGTTAATAGCAAATTATCGAAGCGACACCCATGAAAAAGAAGGGAGTGCTTCTAATCAATGTGGGCACTCCAGACGAACCTACTGTAAAATCTATCAGGAAATACTTGAGGGAGTTCCTTCTTGACCCAGACGTAATCGACGCCCCGTACATCATTAGACAATTGTTGGTGAGGGGAATTATACTACGATTTCGTCCTAAAAAAATCACTCCATTATACCAAAAAATATGGATGGAAGAAGGTTCGCCACTCAGAGTTTATTCTGAACGTATTACAAAATCTCTAAACTCCATGACCGATGAATTTGAATTCGAATTCGCAATGAGATATGGAAACCCTTCTATCCGGTCAGGATTAGAAAATTTGCGCTCAAAAGGCGTTGAGGAATTGCTGCTGCTTCCTATGTTCCCACACTATGCCCAAGCCACTACTGAATCTTCATTGAAGCATTCATACAAGCAACTTAAGGCCATGAAATGGGAACCAGAAATTATAGAAATGGGCCATTTTGAGACAGAACAGGAATACATTATTCCATTGACAAAATCAATACAATATCACATAGACGATGATACACATCTATTGTTTTCATATCATGGATTACCAGTCTCGCACGTGAAGAGGATTGACAAATCTAAGTCCCACTGCCAAAAAGTCAATGAATGCTGTAGCATCAAAACTGATGCAAACGAACTCTGTTATGGGCATCATTGCATGGAAACTACTCAAACTGTTGTTGGATTACTGGGACTGAATGAGGAACAATGGTCAATAAGCTATCAAAGCCGAATTGGACCTGTGAAATGGTTGCAACCATCTACGACTGACAAAGTCGAAGAACTGGTAAAAAGAGGAATAAGAAAAATCGCTATTGTTGCACCAGCATTCTTAGCAGATGGGCTTGAAACACTCGAAGAACTTGATATTGGAATAAGAGAACATTTCATGGAATTAGGTGGTGAAGAATTAACAGTGGTTAAGTGTCTGAATGATAATCAAGACTGGGTCGAAGGTTTGTACAAACTCGTCGAAAAAAGATTCTCAGGTGCAATAATCGGCTAAAACAAATCTGCAATTCTTTCGGATTCGTCCACCACATGAGTAATAGAAACACCACTGTAACACCATCCGGCGTAAGAACAAGAGTGCTCTATTCCCCCCAGCTTTGACAGATGACCTGGTTCATATTTTGGAATTTCTCTCTCCCCTATCTTTGCAAAAATTTGGGGGTCTGGGGCAATGAGAGATTCTGCACATTTCTTGACAGATGAATCCTCTTTATCCCAACGATTGTGAGGAACCATTAATCGAAACAATCGATGACCATTAGGGCTACGTTGTGATTGATGGACATCACTTTCATGCAAAATACCACTTATTGGCAATTTAGAATCAGGGATCAAAGTGCCATACCCTTTCTCGATGTGAGAGACTTGTTCATCGCTATATCCAATAGCGAAGATTGAGATGCCCGAAGAACGCTGTTGGTCTTCTTTATTTGGAACGGTCCACAAGACCGATTCAACACCAACCTGGCAGTCATCTACAATCGATTCTGGAGAGTTTACACCGCTTCCAAAGATTATTGTCACGTTTTCTAGTTTAGTAATTTCAGATTCCAATGCATCAATGAGAGTTTTCATACCTCCTTCGATAGAAGCAATCGAACCTTTCTTGGGATTGAAAATTGGGTAAGTTTCAGAAATTAATTTGTTGAGATTTGATCTTTTTATAGGCGGACTTTCTCCAAATCGGGTTAATGATGGAAACAAAAAATCAGCATCTACATTTTCTGAAGTATCGTTTACAATACCAAGACACATTGCATCCGCAATTTGTTTATTCGGAATCAATTCAGATACCGACAAACCGCCATTTCTAGAACGTTTGATACTCCTGAGCAATTTGATTGGCCCTATCTTGAATATCGTTCTCCAAGATAACTTGTGTCTTTTTCCATCCAGTATAACCCATCTTGATTTAGCAACGGGATTTGATGGCTTGAAAAACGAATTCAAATTCAAATCATCGATTAATCGCCAAAAAGCGGGATGAGGACGCGTGGCATTAACTGCAACATCACAGAGCCATTCATCTTCCTTCCATGTAGCAATCACTCCTCCTAATCGCGAAGATTTTTCATGGACAATGATTTCGACATCTGGTCTCTTTTTTGCAATTCTATATGCACAACACAGACCACTCAATCCAGCCCCAACTATGACCAATTTAGATGACTCGCTGATTTTAGGATTAACGAGTAAAGGGCGGCGCATCTCATCGCCATGAAGAACCCATTCATCCAAATTTGACATAACAAATCACAATCTACTCATTAATCCAGTCTTTAGGCTGCCTCAAGAATTCAAGCAATCTATCCTCTTCACTACCGCTAGGAACTTCGTGACAATATTCCCATCGTGCTGTTAGTGGCAAAGACATTAGGATACTCTCGATTCTGCCATTGGTAGTCAATCCAAATGTAGTGCCTCTATCATAGACAAGGTTGAACTCAACATATCTACCTCGCCTAATTTGTTGCCATTCTTTGTGTTCGGGAGTAAATTCCATGTCTTTCCTTTTTTCAATAATTGGAAGATAAGAAGCAAGGAAAGATTCAGCACAATCTGTGACAAATGAGAAGCAATCTTCTCTGCTTGCACCATTGATGTCATCGAAAAATATACCTCCAAGACCCCTTCTCTCATTTCTGTGTTTGATGAAAAAGTAATCATCACACCATTTCTTGAATTTGCTGTAATTACCAACTTTATGACGATCACATGCTTTTTTGTGCACAGTGTGAAAATGAATCGCATCTTCTTCAAACAAATAACTCGGAGTCAAATCAGCACCTCCACCAAACCACCAACTTCCTGGCTTTTTGCCTTCACCACGCTCGAAATAGCGGTAATTTGCATGAACTGTAGGAGCCATCGGATTTATTGGGTGAAGTACCAAACTAATTCCTGTAGCGAAGAAGTCCAAATCTGTGCCTTGTAGTTCATGCCCACCTCCCATACTTGCTGCAGCCTGTGGGCTTAATGTTCCATGGACCACGCTTACGTTTACTCCAGCCTTTTCGAACACCTTTCCTCCTGAGAAGACACGGCTTCTACCGCCACCGCCTTCTTCTCTAGTCCATTCATCTTGACGATGATCCACATCGTCGATTTTTTTCAGAGCATCACAAATTTCATCTTGAATACGATGGACCATGTCCACCATTTTCTGACGCATGATTACTCACCTACTATTTCTCTGAGGACCGTTTCAACACATTCGATTCGCGCAGATGGAGCAAACCCATGACCTAGATTGAAAATGTGACCTGGTTTATTTCCTGCTGCATTCAAAACTTTGCGGGTTGCTAATTTTGCCATTTCAGTTGAGCCATGTAGTAGTGAAGGATCGAGATTACCTTGGAATGCATATTTTTCACCAAACTTTTTACGATTAGCGGCCAAATCATCTCTCCAATCAAGAGAAATTGCATCTAGGTCAAGGCTTCTAATATCTGAATGTAAATGACCAGAGCCTTTTGCGTAGTGAATTATAGGAACGTTTGATTCTACTTTCTCTCTGAAGACTTCAATGGTCTTTGCAGTAGCAGGCTTCGCAAACTCCTGATAAATTTCAGGAGATAACAATCCAGCCCATGTGTCGAAAATCTGTACGGCATCAGCGCCTCCATGAATTACCTGATCTGCAAGTAAATCGCCAACGATTTCTCCCATTTTTAGGAACATATTTTTTGCTTCCTCGGGGTTTGAATAGACCTTAGCTCGGGCATTATGGAAATCCTTGTCACCTGTGCCCCCCGAAAGCAGATACATACAAATTGTCCAAGGTGAGCCTACAAAACCAAGCCTAGCAGTAGAATCACCTATTTTCTCTCCTACAGATTTCAACCCATCTGCTGCCCACGGCGCGTGTGTTCTAGCACTAAATTTAGTCCAGTCATCTACATCATCAAGAGAAAAGTCGCTTATTCTGATTCCTCCTCCGTATTCGACATCATATCCTAGACTTGGCAAGGGAGTGAGAATGTCACTGAATATTATTGCTGCATCTATTTTTTGATACCTTTCTAGGGGTTGTAGAGTTATCTCTGTACACAGATCAACATCCATGCACCTTTCCCAAAAAGAGTGCTCTGCAGCAATCTTTCGATACTCTGGTAAATGTCGTCCTGCTTGTCTCATAAACCAAACTGGAGTTCTGTCGACCGGTTCTAAATTCAGGGCCGAAACAATTCTCTGCTTACCGTTCATGACTACAACTCCATTGCTGTCAGCACTTCATCGAGTGCTTGAACCATACCCAAGATATGATTCTTGTCATGAACGGTTGCAATGAAACCAATTTCATAGGCAGATGGTGCTAACATGAATCCCTTTTCGAGCAAACCTTTGTGCACATCTGAATACAATTTACCAGCATCACTAGGAATCAAATCTGCTCGTGCAGGTGGTTCGCTAGAGCCTGGTGAAAACCAAAACAAACTTCCCATTCTGACTAATCTCATGGGATTTCCGTGCTTCTCCAGAATTGGCTCCACAGCGTTTTGAAGAATCTGTCCTAGTTCCTCTAACCTATCATAAGCCTCACTGTCAAGCAGATCCAATGTCATTATTCCGGCAGCCATGGCAAGAGGATTTCCTGATAATGTCCCAGCCTGATAAACAGGCCCAAGAGGCGATAAGTTCTGCATTATCTCACTCCGAGCTCCGTAGGCGCCAACAGGTAGTCCGCCCCCAATGACCTTGCCTAGAGCAGTAATATCTGGAGCTACTCCACAGAGATCTCCATAACTACCGTCTTTGAATCTAAATCCACTAATCACTTCATCAAAAATCAGTAATGCGCCATGTTTGTCGCAAAGTTCTCGCAACTTTGCTAAATATTCATTCCTTTGAACGAGTAACCCGTTATTTGCAGGCAATGGTTCGATGACAACTGCCGCAATTTCATCTCCATGCTCATCAAATAGGTATTCTACAGCCTCAATATCATCTAATGGCGCCACCAATGTTGTAGCAACTGTATCCTTGGGAATACCTGGGCTACTGGCAATACCAAATGTTGCTAATCCGCTTCCGGATTTAACCATCAGAGAGTCTACGTGCCCATGATAACAACCTTCGAATTTGATGAGGAAATCCTTGCCAGTGTAGCCTCTAGCCAATCTAACAGCGCTCATAACGGCTTCAGTTCCGGAAGAAACAAATCGTACTTTATCCATGTAAGGAAATCGATTTTTAACCCTCTTTGCGAGTTCAATCTCACCGATGTGCGGGGCCCCGAATGAAGTGCCCTTCTGCATTTTTTGGTAAACCATTTCAATTATTTTTGGATGAGAGTGGCCATGAATCAATGGCCCCCAAGATTGAACGAAATCTACCAACTCATTTCCATCAACATCCGTTACTATGGCACCCGAAGCACTCTCAAAGTAAATCGGATTACCATGCACAGATTTGAATGCTCTAACTGGAGAATTAACTCCCCCTACCAAGTGGTTCAAAGCCTCTTGATGTAGAGAATCTGAATTAACACGTTGCATGAAAACACCTCAGTCAAACCATTTTTGCGACATTGCTTCTCTGGTGTGATAACTGACAATAATGTCAGCCCCTGCTCTATTGAACGAATAGAATATCTCTTGAACCATTGCTTTTCTCTCTGAGATATCTTTTGATGATGACATCACCATGGAATATTCACCGCTAACGTTGTACACTGCCACGGGCTTATTTACCGCATCAGCAACTTTTCTAACTACATCCAAATACGAAATCGCTGGCTTAACCATGATTATATCTGCGCCTTCTTTTTCATCGCCATTAGCTTCAGAAATTGCTTCTTTATAACCAGATCTTATGTCCATTTGATGGCTTTTCCTATCACCGTGACTAGGGGATGAGGATGCAGCATCTCTGAATGGGCCGTAAAATGAACTTGCATACTTAACCGAATAAGAAAGAATACCGGTAGTCGTATATCCTTCACTTTCGAAGGCCTTTCTGATTGCCTTGACTCTACCATCCATCATATCTGATGCAGAGATGTAATCTGCTCCCGCTTCTGCATGTGACAAAGATATTCTAACTAATTCTGGAATAGTAAGATCGTTGTCTATTTCTTGATTGTGGATTACTCCGCAATGTCCGTGATCGGTAGCTGTACACAGGCATACATCTGTCATCAAAACAATTTCATTTCCATATTTCTCTTTCAGTTGTAAAACTGCCCTTTGAAGAGGCATTTCGGAATCAGAAGCTTTGGAAGCCATTGGATCTTTTTCGTGAGATTCAACAACGCCAAACAACATGTGTGAGCAAATACCATTTTCCATATCACCAGCAATAGTTTCCAAAAGAACATCCACTGATTGGCGACTAATTCCAGGCATACTCTCTATGGCTTCATTAACACCATTTCCTGCTACCACGAAATGTGGCTGAACGAGTGAAGACTTTATTGTTGGAGAAAATATCAAATCTCTTCTAGATTGTGTCCAACGGTTTATCCTAGGCCTTTTCTTCATTCAACCACCACGTTTTGTTTTCCACCAATTTGACACGAATTCCGCTGTAGGGCCATTCAAGATTTCAACTGTAGATTCGCTAAAGTAACCTAGAGAATCAATCTCCTCTAATGATGACTTCCCCATGCACAGTATACTTTTAGGTATGGGTAAGGAGTTTTCAACCCATGCTCTAGCAGATGATGGCGAAGATAGAAGGAGGACGTCATCTGTCTGGATATCAAAAGAAGGAACGGATTTACTACGATTCTCGTATCCAATCCAACTATCCGCACTGAAGCCTAATTCTTCTAAGGATTCAGATAAATTCCTATTGGAAACATTAGACCTAGGAATCATTAGTCTAGTTTTACGATCAATATTCTTGTCGATATAATCGATTAATTCATTGGAATCTCTTGCTTTTGCACAAATTGATACTGTTACACCTCTCAGAAAACACGCTCTAGCGGTGCCTTCTCCAATTGCTAACCATTGTATTCTATTCAAATCAGGATTTACCTTTGATACTTCTATTGCGCATTTAGCAGCAAAAGGAGAGGTTAGAACTAGATAAGGCCAATCTGACCTTGATGAATCATTATCAATGAAGGATTTAGGCCAATTTTCTGGCTTCGAAATAAGTTCAATCACCGGTTTGTTAACAACATTGATTCCATCATTCTGCAAAATTGTTGCCAACCTATCAGAATTTAATGTTGAGACTAATTTTGGGCCATTATTTTTTGGTTGATTATCCAAAATTTCGGTATTTGGTAACTTTGATTCAAATTCGGATAATTTTCCATGATAGATTGAACTTGGGAAAGGTAATCCACGAGAAAAAATTTCTTTCCAATTCATTGGAGAAATTTGTACATTTGCATAGCCATCTCTGACTTTTATTCCCGCAGGATAAAGGCAACCACCACCAATAGATTGCAATATTTCTCTTTCCATGTTAACATCGGTTTCAGTCTCTTCGTGATTTAGAATTTCTCTAATCTCACTCAATTTTTCATATTCTTCTGTTCTGCAATGTATGGAAATAGCACCCTGACCAGGGGCTGTAGGCCAATCACTATCACTAATCCTAATAGCACTAAATTCTAAGATCCAATCTTCCAAGGCACCGATTTGATGTAGCCTTTGCAATCCAATCTCTGCAAGAATTATTGCATCCACTCTACCTTCTTTCAATCGCTTTAGTCTAGTCTCAACTTGCCCTCGAACTGCAATAGGGATAATATCTGGACGCTTTCCTAACAAGAATGATTGACGTCTTCCTGAAACCGTTCCGACCATACCAGAACTAGGAATTATTGCTAGGGCATCAACTACTGATGTTTCTTGAGAAGAATTTAGCAAATTTCTGAGTGTAGTATGCTGTTCACTTTTTGGGAAAATTAGCAAATCATTGGTACAACCGCGCTCCAAGTAAGCTAAATTAGAAATTTGTTCATCAAAGGTAACTGGAACGTCTTTACTTGAATGGACAGCGAGGTCTATGTTGCCCTCGATTAATTCTGAGTCAACTGCATGAATAAATTGGCCAACGGATGATGCCAAATTTCCTCCCAATGATTTGTCACCTTTCGATTTGATTCCGACTATTTCTGTCGTTATCCCTCTAGATTCTAACAACTGACAAACCTTGTTTGCTTGCCACATTGCAAGATTTGAAGTCCTAGTTCCAATTCTCATAATCAAGAATTATCACCCGGAAAAGTTGGCATTTCGTTGATGCGATTAACCGTCTCGTTTACGTCATTTGCCACCTTTTTGAGAAGAACTGAATTAATTGGTCTGTTAGTTGACATCATCATATTTTGTAAGTCAACTTTAGTGAAGGGGCCGTCTTGATTGCAAATCCATGTTGCAATCTCCCGTGAAAATGCTCCCATTTGTTCTACTGAATCCTCTATGAATTCTGATTTTTCCCAATCCCTAGACATCTCTTCCAGTGTTTGATACATGAAAGAACGGAACTTCGCACGTGATCTATCAGTCAATGCACTCATGAATTTATTTTGAATATCGGAGATGAGTATCTCACTCTTTTCTATGGTCGAGGTATAATCCCATTCCACTCCTAACCTATGTGCCACTCTTATCCAATGTTCCATCCCAAAAAGTTCCATATTGGCTGAAACTCCACTTTCATCAATCGAAGGCGGCCAAGAAAAATCCATTACCATTGCAGAACTTTTGCTCGGAATTGGATTTAATTCATTGAATGTTGTTTGATTATTTCTGATAGTTGAGATAATCAAATTAGGCTCGATTGTAGCCGATTTCCATTCATCAAAGGTCATTATTTCAACACTTGATGCCAACTTAGGATTACGAACAATAGCCTTTTCGGGGGAACGAGAAACAACATAGATACTGGTTTGTCCTAAAGATAGTAAAACTTCAACTGCTTTGCAACCCATGTCGCCAAAGCCAAGAACTACAGAACAGGTTCGTTCTTTATTTGATAACGCCTCTTCCAATGCAGTTGTAGCAAGGTTCAGCATTGATTCTGTGGTTTGGTTAAATCCGAATTCACGTCGTATGACCCGATTTGCTGAAACAACATGGTCGAAAAATGAACTATTAATGTCACTCACCAATTCGTGTTTCCTGTGTAAAGCTACGGACCCTCTAAACTGAGACATAACTTGGAGTTCACCTATGATGAAGGAGTCTAACCCACTGCAAACCTTCACTAGTTGTCGCCAGACATCCAATCCAGAAAAGTGTTCAAACGGAGCGTCTTTCAAAGATGTAGTTTCCAACACACATGATTCAAGATCCCAACTTGTTACGCCGAAACCGACATACAAAACACGATTGCATGTCGACATTTCGAAAATATCAGACTGTAAACTATCACGAATTTTACCGATGAACGTTAAACGGTCTTCCTTTGAAAGACCTTCCGTTGTAAGATATTTCACGTGTTCAACATTATCTGAATTGATTTTCATGGAAATCATACTAACACTATTGATTAGTTCTTGGGGGTTGACTGAGCGCCCATCGATCTCGTGTACATACGGTTTTGAGAAGAATCTCGATAGATCAATTTTAGGGACCCCTAAATCTGACATCTTCCCACCTTGTGTGGCCAACGGCTTATCCTTTATCAAAAGGAGTATACTACTGTTTGATTTACCTTGTTAGATTTGTATTAGAATTAGTTCCAATCGGACATATCTGGCGCTTGAAGAGGCTTTTCCGAATCCCATAATTCTCCCTTGTTTTCAGGTGGTCTAGATTTCTTGAATAAGAAAATTCCAACCAAGACAATTGTTGTAATTATGATAAAACTAACTATCACTCCAACCCAAGAATCTAGGCCAGGGTTATTGGGGAAAGCGTCAACTGAGTCAGCCACTCCATCACCGTCACTATCTCTTTTCTTGCTCGAATCAAGAGGCCAGAGGTCTTCATTATCTCCAACACCATCTCCGTCGGTATCTTTCGTTTCTGAGGCATCAAATGGATCGAAATCTGAATTATCACCTACTCCATCAAAATCGCTATCCATCCATTCTCTAGCATCATTTGGCCAAGGGTCTCGATTGTCGCCAACACCATCTAAATCGGAATCAAGACATTCCATAGGGTCTAGTGGGAAGGCGTCTCCGTTATCTCCACAGCCATCAAAATCACTATCCAACCATTCAGTTCCATCCATTGGGAACACGTCTTTGTTATCTCCATAACCATCCAAATCAGTATCATTCCATTCGCTGGAATCAGCAGGGAAGAAATCGTTATTGTCACCGTATCCGTCCTTGTCTGAATCAATCCAGTCATTTACATCATCTGGGAATTCGTCAACACTATCAGAATAACCATCACCATCTCTATCAGGACATCCTTTGGGATATAGTGAGTCTCCATTTTGAGAAGGACAATCATCTGCATTGTCCCCAATCCCATCTAAATCTGAATCTTCCCATTCAGTTGGGTCTTCAGGAAACATATCTGAGTTATCTCCTAAGCCATCATTATCAGAATCTTCCCACTCTGAATTATCATAGGGAAGTGCATCTGAATTATCTCCATAACCGTCTCCATCAGAATCTTTCCATTCAGAAGGGTCCAATGGGAATGCGTCTTGTCCGTCCCATACTCCGTCGTCGTCACTATCTACGTCGAAAGGATCGCTGCCTGCTCTAGCTTCATCCTCATCTGAAAGACCATCTTGGTCGTCATCAGTATCTTCATCATCATGACAACCATCTTCATCAAAATCATTAGAGTGCAAGCCAATTTGTCCTTTGGGACAATAGTCTTCGGTATCGACAACTCCATCGTTATCATCGTCATTATCAACTAAATCAATGCAGCCATCCGAATCGTAATCATCTCCAGAATCATCATATGGACAAGGGTCAATATCGTCGCTTAGGCCATCTTCGTCAGTGTCTTTTTGATAATCGGCACAACCATTGGCATCTACCTCATACCCCGAATTTGTGCCGAGACATTCATCGTTTGCATTCACTACACCATCTGAATCTTCGTCCTGTTGATTCCAATCGCAACCTTCTGAATTTACTGTTGATGCATCCTCTGTCCAATCGCACAAATCGTTAGAATCGAGAATTCCATCACCATCGGTATCTGGATCGCCGATGTTCATAACAGCAAATTGACCGATTATCTTGTGCATTGTCGCACTAGGGTGTGCTTTGTCAAAGAAAAGATACTCATCTACATTGGATACAACATTTGCACCACTACCACAGATAGGCAAAGGAACTAGCGGCACAGTTGCCCCACCCGAACATGCTTGGTCTTGTGTATTTGTTATTCCAACATGTTCGGCATTATTCACAATATCATTGAAGATTGACCAGGCGTCAATTAGAGTGATATCTATGCCCAAAGTGCTTGTTAAATTGTTAACTTCTTGAGCCAATTTAGAGTTGTATGAAACTACATCTGCTGCCATAGTAGCCTGTTGCGAAGCAGAACGTGACGCTCCCTCAGGCGTCAATTCCAATGGCGGTAAATTAGCTACTACAAATCTTGTTGCGCCCGCTAATTCTAGTGCTCGAATATGTGAAGCCATATTCTGGCTAATCAAGTCGGGATTTCCTACACCGTAAAGGAAATCATTTCCTCCTGCCCATAAGAAAATCACATCTGAATTAGAGAAACTAGATTGGACATTAGCAAGATAATTATTGATTTGAATACCAACATTT
>MDSV01100374.1_pt1 | contig 18250 bp, 23 predicted proteins | sample 810851 | NCBI WGS metagenome assembly MDSV01 (sample SAMN05326640, study PRJNA326480) | marine metagenome | isolation source: seawater | place: Atlantic Ocean: North East | collected 2012 | reverse complement strand
CCTAATAAAGGACAATATTACATCTATTAAAATAAATGTTAATAATTTGTTTATATGTTAAATATTTTTATTATATTAGCTATATAAAAGCAATTAAAATTATGTCAAAAAGCAAAGAACAATTTAAACACAATTTAAAAAAGGTAAAAACTTTAAAAGAAATTTTAGAAGAAAGAGCTAAACAAAATAAAGAAAACAACAAAAAGATCTTAAAACAATTTTATAGAGAATCTGATCCTGATAAAAAATGGAAATTATTTAGAAGTATAGAGCCTGAAGATTATAGCTTATTAAATAACCATTTACATCATCCAGATAATTATTAACCAAAACAAAAATTATGAAAATTAAATTAAGAGAATTAACACCAGAAGAAAACAGAAAAAATTTAATAATAATATTAAAAGAAGGATTAAGACTTATGGTATTAATATTTGCTTTTGTATTATTCTGCAAAGCAAGTTGGAAGTTTTTAATATGGATTTGGTAATACCTAAACATATAGAAAAGAAATATCCTGATTATAAAAAGAAATTAGCCTGTTGGAATAAAAAATATTTTGTAATAGTTAAACCAACAGAAAGAGGGTATAAAAAGGGAGGTTACCCTGTAAGATTAATAATAGATTTTGATGGTACAAAAAAATATGGAAAAGAAATTTATGATCAAAATAGTAATAAATTAGAAAACAAAATAACAGATATATATAAATATTTATGGTATAATTATATTTATGAAAAATAATTAGGTTAGTTTTTAATAGTTAAAAAAGGGGGAATTAGTTACTTTATACAATATCTCCCTTTTTTTATTGTATATATATGAAAGTTGAAATACTGGTTCCCGATAAATTAAGTGAAATAACTTTAGGACAATATCAAAAGTTTGTAAAAGTAAATACTGAAGAAAATAAAGATACTCCATTTCTATTAGAAAAGATGGTAGAGATATTCTGTAGTTTAAACCTTCAAGATATATTAAAGATCAAATTTACTTCAGTACAAGAAATAGCTAATAAGCTAAATAAACTCTTTGAAGAAGAACCTAAGCATGTAAAAACATTTTCATTAAATGGAGTTAATTATGGATTTATTCCTAACCTTGATGATATGACACTTGGCGAATATATAGATCTTGATAGCAATTTAACTGATTGGGAAAAAATACATACTGCAATGGCTGTATTATACAGGCCTATTAAAGTTAAGAAAAACAACAAATACAATATAGAAGAATATACAGGGCCTAACAATGCTGAACAAATGAAAGAGATGCCATTAAATGTTGCAATGGGTAGCATGGTTTTTTTTTACAATTTAAGCAACGAATTGCTGACAACTACCCTGAACTTTTTAGTGAACGAGATGGAGGAATCAATGACTTTGGAGCAACAGCAAATTTTGGAGCAAAATGGGGTTGGTATCAATCAATCTATGGACTTGCTAAAGGGGATGTTGCCGAGTTCGACAAAGTAACTAAATTAAATGTACACAAATGTTTATTGTATTTAGCATTTGAAAAAGAAAAAGTAGAATTAGAAAAAAGATTAATTAAACAAAAAAGCAGAATATGAAAGGGTTCTATAATTTAACAAGTGAATTAAAAACAGCTTTATTAGCAGAACCATTTTGTAATACAGTTACAACAGGGAGTTTAGATGATATAGATTTAAACAAACAAACTATTTATCCACTTGGTCATATAATAGTTAATAATTGTACTGTAGCTACAAACGTATTTACTTTCAATGTATCTGTATTATGTATGGACATAGTAGATATTGATAAAAAAGAAACTACAGATATTTTTGTAGGTAATGATAATGAGCAAGATGTTTTAAATACTCAATTATCAATAATAACCAGAGTAATGAATAAACTACAAAGAGGGGATTTATATACTAACCTTTATCAAATAGAGGGAACAGTATCATGTGAACCTTTTGTAGATAGATTTGAAAACAAATTAGCAGGATGGGCTGCAACATTTGATGTATTAGTTCAAAACGATATGACAATATGCGACTAAAAGAAACAAAAGAAGCATTAATAAAATTTAGGGATTTTGTAATACAACAAAGTAGATCAAGATTAACTAAAGGGAAAAAGAATGTAAATAAGGATTTATATAATAGCTTAGAAGGGGATGTTAAGGTTATGCCTAATTCTATTAATGTACAATTTAGCATGGAAGATTATGGGGTGTTTCAAGATAAAGGGGTAAGTGGAAAAGAAAAAAAATATAATACTCCCTTTAGTTATACAAATAAAATGCCTCCTTTAAAACCTTTAGCTAATTGGGCAAAGTTTAGAAATATTAGATTAAGAGATAAAAAAGGAAGATTTTCTAAAGGTAATTATAATACTATAGGATTTTTAATAGCAAGAAGCATATATAAAAAAGGCATTAAACCAAGTTTGTTTTTTACTAAACCATTTGAACAAGCATTTAAAAAATTACCAGAAGAATTAACAGAAGCTTTTGGATTAGATATTAGAAACTTTTTACAATACACAACAAGACAATGAGCACAAAGATAAACGCAAGAAGTCCTTTTTATTTAAGCTATACAGAACCTACAGTTCCAACTCCGGCTTTTAGTTGTACTGTAGCAGGAGCAACAAGTGCTTTAGATGGTTCGGCAAATAAATTTGATGTTGACCAAGCAGGAATTATAACACTTCCTTTACTTGCTTATGGACAAATTGAATCTATATCAAGTTCTGATTCAGGGTTTGCAAATGATAAATATGCTACAGTAGGCACGCCAACAACAAGAACTATTACTTTAAAAATTAGAATGCCTGATGGTTTTTCTAATACTTCTGATGTGTTTTTTAATTGTGATGTAACTGCAACCCAACCTGCATTTAGTTCAGGAACTTCATGTACTGCTAACACAACCTTAAATGGATCAGTACCTACTCAAACTATTACAAGAGGGGGGTCTACAGCATCAGTTACTTTATCGAGTTATTTTACAGCAGGCAGTTCTGCAATAACAGGATATACAATTACAAATAACCATACAGAATTTGTAACCACATCTCTAAGCGGATCAGGGGCAAGTCAAACATTAACATTAAATTCTTCTGATATTTGTGATACCAAAGTTATTTATGTAACAGCAACAGATGCTTTGGCTAATAGTTGTTCTGCGGTGCAACCTATAACAGTTACAATTAACGGATGTGGAGCAGCTTCATGTAGTGATAATAGTTTTTCAGGAGGCTCAATAAATCAGGCGGGAACAACAATTACAAAACCTTTTGCTTCTTTTGGAGCAGTAGGAAATATTTCTTTAACAGATGGAGGAGGTGCTATTACAACTGTAGCAGCCAACAGTGGAGCAACCTCCCAAAATGTAACTTTATGGTTTACCTTAACAGTACCCGCAGGATATTCAAACGCAGGATCTTCTATAAATTGTTCATTTGTTTTATCACAAGATGGAACAGGTCAAGATGCAGGAACTTGTGCTTTAGCTAATTTATCAGGTCAATCAATTTCTACAAGGGGAGTTATTGATGCAGGGGTTGCTAATCATGATGCTTTTTATGCAGGAACTCCAATTGCGGTAGGAACAACATTACCTAATGTTACTGATAGATATGAGGAAGTTTCTGAAACAACACCAAGAACCCCTAAAATAAAAGTAACTGTAGGTTCAGGCTTTTCTAATTCAGGAGCAATTTTAGAATGTCCTGTAAATTTAAATCAACCTGCAGCATTACCAAGTTGTTTTGCAACAGGAGGAAGTACAGATTTTTATTTAAGTCAAGGTTTTGCAAATCCTTTTGATGTAACTACAGTTTGTCAAAATACTTATTCAATAACTACAGCAGTTAAAAGAGACAGCAGTTTAGAGATTTATCAATTAGGAGTTAATAATGGTTTGGTATGTCAAGGATCTACCCCTTTTAGAGGTGGAAGTTTATGGTATATAGCTTCAAGTTTTTCTTTTGCAAAAGGGGGAAAATTAGGGTCAGCTAATATAATAATTAGAATTAATGACAATGGAATGTGTATTGGAGCTAAGTTTTATGACTGTAAAACATTAACAACAGGAGATTTTTAAAATAATATTATGAGTTTAAGAACAGCAGTTTTACAATTATACGTTTATTCAGGAACAGAAGGAGCACAAACATCAAGTGATCTAAAATATACTATTGAAAAAGAAATTATTGATGGTGATACTAAAATACTTTTTGAAATAGGTGAATTAGTAAGAGATTATATAGACATAACTTTTAATGATGATTATGTATGTAATACTAAATGGGTAACAGCAATTACAACATTATATGATGAAAATAATGAAATATTTACCTATAGCAATCCTGTAACTAATCATTATTTAGCTTTAAATGGTTATGGTTATTTTGAAGATGAAATAAATCCACAATTATCTACAGATGCTTTAGTAAGTAGCAATTATATGTATATACCTGAAAGCACAACATCTAAAATTCCTATTTGGGCGGAAGCAGTAGGAAAAGTAGTTGTTGATTCTACTACAACAGAAATTACAGATAGCGGAAACTCAAATCAAAAAATTCAATATGTTAATATTCCCGCAAATAGTTCTTCAATAAAAGTTTATGATATACATGACAGTAGTATATTAAAAACAATAACTATAACTAATGTATGTGAGCCAAAATTTACTCCTTATAAAATAACATTTGTAAACAAACTTGGAGCTTATGAAAATATTTGGTTCTTTAAAAAATCAACAGAAAGTTTAAGTGTAACTGATGAAAAATTTAAACGTAATACTATTAATAATTCTACAGTTACTTACAACACTTACGAAGGCCAACAAGAAAGATATAATGTCAATGGACTTACTTCACTTAGTTTAAATACAGGATTTGTAAATGAAGATTTAAATAAAACTATTGAAGAACTATTTTTAAGTGAAAATGTTTGGATCAGATACGAAAGTAAAACACAACCTATAATACCAAAATCAAAATCATTTGTTTTTAAAACTAAACTTAATGATAAACTTATAAATCATACAGTAGATTTTGAATTTGCATTTAATAAAATTAACAATGTTAGATAATGGTAGGATTAGAGCTTTATGTAAAAGATGAAGAAAATGTTTTTCAGCGTATTGAGTTATTTAAAGATGAAAGCGTTACAATTACCCAAAGTTTACAAGATGTAAAAGATATTGCTAAAGTCTTTTCAGATTATTCTCAAACTTTTAATGTACCTGCTTCTAAAAAAAACAATAAAGTATTTGAACACTTTTACAATTACCACATAAACATATTTGATGCCAGAAGAAAAAAAGATGCTAAATTATATCTTAATCATCAACTTTTTAAAGATGGTAAAATAAAATTAGAAGGCACTACATTAAAAAACAATAAAGCTCACACTTATAAACTAACTTTTTTTGGAAGTGGAGTAAATCTAAAAGACACTTTAGGAGATGATAAATTAGATGCTTTAGTAGCCCTTAGTAAATTCAATTTTGAATATACATCCGCCAATATTAAAACCTACATGACAACTGGTTTGGATATAACAACAGCAGATGAGGTTTTTGATGATGCTATTATTATGCCTCTTATTTCTGCTAAAAAAAGATTTATTTATGATTCAGTAGGTAATACAAGTAATACTGATTCTCTATGTAATTTAGGAACTGCGGGTAAAGGAGCGGAACTGACTCAATTAAAACCTGCCATAAGGGTTTACGCTATTATAAAAGCAATAGAAGCTCAATCAAATTACAATCTAACTTTTTCTGATGATTTTTTCAATATAACTAATCTACCTTTTTACAATCTTTATATGTGGTTACATAGAAAAGAGAATTTAGTTTTTGATGATCAACAGCCTGCTACCTTTTTCTTTGAAGATTTTCATGTTTCAACTTTAGATAAAGCAAGTGTGGTTTCTTTAAATAATGCAGGAACTTCTTTTACAAACCCTCCAGGAAAAGGAGTAAATAAATATACAAGCAAACAAAACAACGCACAAAGAACCTTATTTGTTGATTTAACTCCATCTGTAGCAACTGCTGATAATAAATTTAATTTCGTAATTTTTAAAGATGGTGTTCTTTTTAAAGAATACAAAGATCTTACTGGAGATTCTGTAGGTACAAGTCAGCTCATTAATAAATTAAAAATTCCTAAGGGAACATATACTTTTGCTATTCATGGAAATTACCCAAGTACATTTACAGCAGATATTTTAGTAAAAAGAGATAATACAAGGGGAGGTTCTTTTTTAAAAGGATCAAAAACCCAAAAGAGATCTTTTACTGCAACAGCTACAGTAAGTGCTACCTCTGATTTACAAGCTACAACACAACTTCCTGAAATTAAAGTTTTAGACTTTTTAACAGGACTGTTTAAAATGTTTAATCTAACGAGTTTCCAAAATGAAGATGGTACGATAGAGATTAAAACCCTTGACAGCTTTTTCAGAGGAACAACATTAAAACCTGTAGTTACTTATGACATAACTAAAGAAATAGATAAAACAGATTTAACAGTAGATAGTGTTTTACCTTTTAAAACAGTTACTTTAAAATATAAAGGGCTTGATAGTTTTTTAGCTAAAAGCCATAACGAATTATTTAATGTGGAGTGGGGATCTCTACATTATTCAGGAAATGAAGATTCTAAATTAGAGGGTCAAACTTATACTGTAGAAGTTCCTTTTGAACATTTTAAATACGAAAGGTTTATAGATGTAACAGGAGGAGCAACAAAAAACGCTCAGTATGGGTGGAGTGTAGATATAGATCAAAATTCTTATTTAGGAAAACCTCTACTTTTTTATGCAGTAAAAGCTTCTGAAAGTGTTAAGGTTTTAGAGCTTGATGGAGTAACTTCTTCAACTGTATTAGCTCCTTTTTGTCCTTCAAATTCTTACTCATTTAGTCCTACTGCACTTGTAACAGGAACAGATGTTTCATGGAATATTAACTTTAATGCTGAAGTTAACGAATATACAGGCAGACCTTTTGAACTTACTTTATTTGAGCAATTTTATAAAACATATTTAAAAGAAATATTTGATCCTAAAAGAAGATTAACTACAACTTCTGCTTATTTACCCCTTAGCACAATACTCAATATTAAGCTAAATGACAGAATAAAAATTTCTGATAGGTTATATAAGATAAATAAAATGACAACTAATTTTGAGACTAACAAAACAGTCTTTGAATTAATAAATATTGTTGTTTCAAGTGGATTAGCTCCATCTACAGTTTTAACAGATGACAATACAGAATTTAAAGTTATAATTCCTCCTGTTATTTTACCAGTTGAAAATTGTATTACAGTAGATACAACAGCTTATACTGCTGATGATACAGTTTTAAGAGCAGATTTAGCTTGTAATACAGATGGAGTGGAAGAATTTAGTATTAGTCTTCCTGTTCCTGATACTATTGAATCTAATATAATAGAGCCTATAGTAGAACCTTGTACAGTTGTTGCCCCTACTTTAACAGTTGCTACTCAAAAAACAAACACCGCTACAAGTGTTTTCTTTACTCACAATTTAACTACACTTGGAAGCGTATGTAAAAAGAACCAAGTAAGTGATTACGGATGGTTAATTGCAGATGCAGATGCTACATTAAGGGGGAGTGATGATATAGACACATTAATTGGAACAGGTGGTGTTACAAATAGAGCCTTTACAAATGGTTCTGTAGGAGATTACACAACAGAGGTTACAGGACTTTCACACCCAGACGATAAATATTGGAGATTTTACGCAAGAACAAATACTGATCCTGCTTACGATAAAGCAGATGTAATTAGTGATATATATGGAGCTTCTACTTTTACTGGAGTTAGCTATACAGAAACTACAGCAGCTCAAACGTATCATATTTATGACTGGGAAAATATAAGAACAATAAGAATTAAAAGTTATGCAGGAGATATTTATGATTATCAAGGAGTGTATGGAGATATGCTTATTTATTCTAAAATCGTTCCTTATGTTGTAAAAGGAGCACCGCTTCCCGCTACTAATTGCACAAACATAACAAGCTTCACTCAAAGCCCTCCTTCTTATTGTAGTTTTGGAGGTTATACAGCAAGTACAGTAAGTACACATTTTGGAATAACAAACTGGTTTAGTACAGGGGGGTTTATAGCTTATCATGCTACGGATAGGTCAAGCGCTGAAAAAGATGCTATAAAAGCGAAATCCCCTCCATATAATTATGGGGCTTCATGGCCTGTTTATTATATGCCTGTTGCTAAACCAAATTTGCCTGTTAATGGAGTTTGGTATAATGGCCCAGTAGTAGAAGGAACATCAATGTACACTCAAATGATAGGGGGTATGACTTTAGCTTCTGATGGGTATTATGCACTTTGGAGAGTAGATTTAGATGGAAAATCTTCAAGGGATACAGGACTTTCTATTAGGATATTAAACGGATATATACAAGATAAACAATTATTTTATAAAACATGATAGAAAATATATTAACGCTATTAAGAATAGCAAAAGAAAACAAAATTAGAGGTACTTATATAGATATAGCCCTTGGGAAAAATAAATTTCCTAAATCTATAAAAGAAGCCTACCAACACTTTAAAAACTTTTAACAATGGCAGAAAAAATTAATATAGATTTGGATTTAAAAACAGGATCAGCAATAAAAGATACTTCAAAAATTGCTGATAACATCCAAGATATAGGTAAAGCATCCAAACAAACAGAAAAGGGAGTAAAAAAATTCTCTACAACACTTGGCAATATAGGAAAAGCTACAGGTGTAGTTGCTTTAGTAGTAAAAGCATTTGAAATATTGCAAGAAACGTTTAATAAAAATCAAAAAGTTGTAGATATTTTCAACACTGGGATGGAAGTGTTAAGTTTAGCATTTAATGATCTATTTAGTTTTTTAAGTAATAATGTAGGAAATGTTATAGGATGGTTTCAAGGTATTTTTAGTGATCCTGTTGGGGCTATAAAAGATTTTGGTAATGCTATAAAAGATAATTTAATAGAAAGGTTTAATAGTTTTTTAGACACGCTTGGATTTGTAGCAAGTGCAGTTAAAAAAGTGTTTAGTGGTGATTTTGCAGGAGCTTTAGAAGATGTTAAAAGTGCAGGTAAAGAAAGTTTAGATGTTTTAACTGGTGTTGATAATACATTTGAAAAAACTACTGAAACAGTTAAAAATATAATTCCTTCAATTAAAGAATATACTAAAAGTACACTAAGCTCCGCAACAGCTATAGTAAAAGCTAATAAAGCTGCGCAGATTGGTATAGCACAAAACAGAATTATATTAGAACAAAAAGACAGGGAAGCAGAAAAGCTAAGACAAATTAGAGATGATGAATCTAAAACAATAGAAGAAAGAATAAAAGCAAATGATGATTTAGCTAAAGTTTTACAAGAGCAAGAAGATTTAATGACTGCAAATGCAGATGCACTTATAAGAGCAGCACAATTACAATACGAAAAAAATGCAAGTGATGAAAACTATATAGCTTTATTAGATGCTAAGGCAGAAAAAGAAGGAATATTAGCACAAGTTGAAGGTTTTAGATCAGAACAATTAACAAATCAAATTTCTTTACAAAAAGAATTAACAGAAAGAACAGGAGAAGAAGCAGAATTACAAATAGAAACTCAAAAATTAAAACAACAAGCTATTCAAGATACTTTAGATGCTGTTATTGGAGCTGCGGGGGCAGAAACAAAAGTAGGTAAAGCTTTATTTTTATTTAAACAAGGAATGATTATTAAAGAACAAATAATGGCTGCTCAAGCAACTATGGGAAAAATTTTATCCAAGGCAGCAGAAGCAACTGTAGATGGAGCAACAGGATTTATGAAAGCAGCAGCAGCAGCCCCTCCACCTGCTAATATTCCTCTTATAGCTATATTTGCCGCTCAGGCAGCAGGGATTGCTATGAGTATTAAAAGTGCTGTTAATGCCGCTAAAGGAATTGTAGGAAAATCAGGAGGTGTTGCTTCTGGAGGAGGTGGAAGTACGGGAGCCCCTTCAGCACCTGCAGCCCCTGCATTTAATGTAGTTGGAGCAGCACCAGAGAATCAATTAGCAGAAGCTATAGGGGAAGATAATAAGAAACCAACAAAGGCTTATGTGGTTTCACAAGAAGTAAGTAATGCACAAGCTTTAAATAGAAATATTGTAGAAGGTGCATCAATAGGTTAAAATTAAAATAAACAAAATCATGAAAGAATTAAACGAAGATTCAAAATTTCAAATAAGTATTAAATCCTTAATAGCAATAGCTGTAGGTATATTCACCTTAGTGGGTTTTTACTTTGCTTTACAGGCAGATATAGAAGAAGCTAAAGAATTACCAAAACCTGAAGTAAGTAGAACTGAATATGATTTAAAAGATCAACTTATTAGAGAAACTATTTTAAATACAGAAAAAAAAGTAGATAATAATGGAAAAACTTTAGATAAAATAGAAGAAAGATTATATGAAATTAACACTACAAAGAAAAAAAGATGAAATATTTAGCAATTTTAATGATGTTCTTGTTTAGTGTTCAACAACCTGAAATAAAACTTTTAGAAATAAACGCTGAATGGAATAAAAGAAACGATGTAAAATTAAGCACCCTACCAAAAGAGTATAATGGTATTCCAATTAAAAAAGATTATGCATTGTTAGAAAACCAAGCTCCAAGTTTAAAAGCAAGTATTACTGCAGTTCCAGTTATTATATTAATTATAGATGGTAAATTAAAATCACAATGGACTGCCGATTTATCATTTGAATTAAAATTAGATAAAGAAGAAGTAATAGAAGCTCTTGATTGGCACTTTAAAAGTTATACAGGAACCGCAGGAAATACTATAGTTGCTCCTAAAAGAAGAAAAACAACTAATAATTAAAAAAATAACAAATAATATTAAAATTATTGTATATATATGGACATTATAGAACTTTTTATAGATGAAGAAGATGAAGTTTCAGGAATTGAAGCTATATCAGTAGTAGAACAACCCGCTATAGAAGAAGATTTTATAGCTTTAAAGAACCAAGAGTTTAAACTTGCAGAGGTAGATAAAGAAAAGCGTATTTTAATGGGCGCAGCACTTATTCCTAACAAACCTATATATAGAAAAAGCGGAGATCAAGAATATTACATCTATTTTTCAAGAGATACAGTTAGAAAAGCAAGTGAATTGTTTTTTATTAGAGGGAACCAAAGTAATTCAACATTTGAACATAAATTACCATTAGAAGGATTAACAGCAGTTGAATCATGGATAGTTGAAAGTGAAAAAGATAAATCAAGAATGTACAATTTAAATGTTCCTGTTGGAACTTGGATGGTTTCTATGAAAGTTAACAATGATGAAGTTTGGAAACAAGTTAAAGCAGGAGAGGTAAAAGGATTTTCAATAGAAGGATATTTTGCAGATAAATTAGAACGACCTAACGAACCAAACGAATTAAAAGCACAAGAAAAGATTGAAAAATTAAAAAAATTATTAAATGGCAACTAAATATCCAAGTCCACAAAACAACTCAAGGGGATGCCTTTGTAAAGATAACGAAACATATAGCGTTGATTGTTGTGATGGTAGTTTAGAAGCTCAAGGTGTTGGAAGTGTAACAATGGGGGCAAGTGATTCAGCAGGAACAATAAACAACACAAATTCAGAAAGAACTATAACCTCAACAAGCAGTTAAAAATATAACAAACTAATAATAAAAATATTGTAATAATATGAAAGCTACAGATATGTTAAATCAAGTAAAAGAAATTCTTGGTGTATCTAATAGTGAAAAAGAAGAAAAAGTAGAACTTCAAGAAGAAACTAAAGAAGAAACTAAAGAAAATTCTACAGAAACTTCTAAAGAAACTAAATTAGAAACACAAGAAACAAAATTAGCACAAGCAACCCTTAAAAACGGAACTGTTATTGAAAGTGAAGACTTTTCAGCAGGTCAAGATGTTTTTATAGTTACAGAAGATGAAAAAGTTGCTTTACCTGTTGGCGAATACGAACTTGAAGATGGTGAAACTTTAGTAGTTGAAGAAGAAGGCATTATTGCTTCTATTGGTGCTGCTGAAGAAGCTCCTGAAGAAGAAGTAGAAGCTAAATGTGGTGAAATTTATGCTACTAAAGAAGAATTAAAAGAAGTTTTATCATTAGTGGAAGAAATTAAATCAATGTTAAAATCTAAAGAATTATCTAAAGAGGAAAACAAAGAGGAAGTACAGCAAGAAAAAGAGGAAAAACAGGCCCTTTCTGTACAAGAACCTGTTAAGAAAATAACGCACAACCCTGAATCAAAAAATCAAATTGATCTTAATATTAAAAGAAAAAGAACAGATAGTACATTGAGTAGGGCTATGGCAAGAATAGCAAATATTAATAATTAAAAAAAATAAATAATGGCAACAACAACGTCAATAACTACTACTTATGCTGGGGAATTTGCAGGAAAATATGTGAGTGCAGCAATTCTTAGTGGTTCTACATTAGCAAATGAGCTAATTACTATAAAACCTAACGTTAAGTTTAAAGAGGTTATGAAGAAAGTAGCAACTGATGATATTGTAAAAGATGCAACTTGTGATTTTACTGCAACATCAACTGTTACACTAACTGAAAGGATTTTACAACCAGAATTTTTTCAAGTTAATTTACAATTATGTAAAAAAGATTTTCAATCAGATTGGGAAGCAATTGAAATGGGATATTCAGCATTTGATAACCTACCTCCAAGTTTTTCAGATTTCTTAATTGCTCATGTTTCGGCAAAAGTAGCATCAAGAATTGAAACTAACATTTGGAATGGAGCAAACGCAACAGCAGGACAATTTGATGGATTCAAACAAACTTTAGCAGCAGATGGAGATGTTAATGATGTAATTGCTACAGATGTTACAGCTTCTAATGTTATTACTGAATTAGGAAAAGTAGCAGATGCTATTCCAAGTACAGTTTATGGTGCTGATGATTTAACAATATATTGTGCTCCTAACGTAATAAGAGCATATACGCGTGCGCTTGGGGGATTTGCCTTAGGAACTGGATTTGGTGCAGGTTATAAAGATGAAGGACAAATGTGGTATAGTGGTCAAGCATTATCATTCGATGGAATTTCTGTCGCAATGGCAAATGGTTTACCTGACAACATTATGATTGCAGCAGAAAAATCTAACTTATTTTTCGGAACTGGTTTAATGTCAGATCAAAATGAAGTAAAAGTTATTGATATGGCTGATTTAGATGGCTCACAAAATGTAAGAGTTGTTATGAGGTTTTCAGCAGGAATTCAACATGCTATTGGTGGAGATATAGTTCTTTACACATAATAGTTAAAACAATTAATTAATCATAAAAGGTGGGTAAGGTAATTATAACCTACCTGCCTTTTTTTAAAACTAAAAATTATGGCATGTTTACTAACAGCAGGAAGAAAAGAACCATGTAAGGATGTAGTAGGCGGGATTAAAGCCGTTTATTTCGCTAATTTTGGAGATATAACTATAGCTTACGATTCAACAGATACAGATGTAGTTGAAGATTTAGGTACAGTTACAGTTTATGAATATGAGGTTAAGGGTAATTCTTCGTTCGAACAAACAATTAATAGTTCAAGGGAAAATGGAACTACGTTTTTTGAACAAACATTAAATTTAACTTTAAAAAAATTAACTGTACAAGACCATAAAGAGCTAAAACTTTTAAGTTATGGCCGACCACATGTAATTATTCAAGATTACAATAATAATGCATTTTTAATGGGTGCAGATAATGGAGCAGAAGTAAGTGGTGGAACAATTGTTACAGGTGGAGCTATGGGAGATTTAAGTGGATATACACTAACTCTATCAGGACAAGAGCTTAAACCCGCTAATTTCTTAGAAGGGGCTACAGCAGCTAATCCTTTTGCAGGACAAACTGGAACAGTAACTATAACACAAGGTACTAACTCGTAAAAATTTTCATTTGGTTACTTTTAAAAGGGTGCTATTTTAGCACCTTTTTTTTGTTTTAATAATAACAAAATAGAATTTTTTTTATTGTATATATATGATTGTATTAAAAGAGACAACTGATTCACAAACTATAAAGTTTATTCCAAGAAGATGGGTAAGTGGTAATAATTATAATATAAAAATTATAAACGAAACTACTAATAAAGAGGTATATAATCAAAATAGTACAGCAATTACAGAAAATTTATATTACAATCAATTTAGTGCGGTGTTTAGTTTAAAAGAAGATACTTATTATACTATAACAATTACAGGAGTTACAGTAACAGGCGTAGTATTTGAAGGTAAAATTTATTGTACAAATCAAGTAGATTTACCAGAATACACTATAAATTCAGGAGAATATACAGAACACTCAACAACAAATGAATATATTATAATATAAATATGGATAATTTACACATAGTTAATTTAGCATCATATAATAGACCTAAAATTACAGAAGATAAACGTAAGAATTGGGTAAACTATGGTGATGACAATAATTATTATCAATACCTAATAGATTTATATACAAATTCCACTACAAATCATTCAATTATTAACGGAGTTTCAAATATGATTTATGGAAAAGGTATAGATGCAACCGATAGTAATACTAAAACTGAAGAATATGCTGCACTAAAATCAATATTTAGTAATACTGATTTAAAAAATGTAGTATTAGATTTAAAATTATTAGGTGAAGGATCTTTTCAAATAATTTATGAAAAAGGCAAAGTAATAAAAGCAGAACATTTTCCAAGACAAACATTAAGAGCGGAAAAGATGAATGAATATGGAAAAATTGAAGCTTATTATTATTTTTATGATTGGTCAAAATTAAAACCAAATAGTAAGCCTGAAAGAATAGCAGCTTTTGGATGTGGAAATGGTAAAGAACCTGAAATTAAAATTATAAAAAAATATGTAAGTGGTTACGATTATTATTGTCCTGTAGATTATCAAGGAGGTTTAGCTTATGCAGAATTAGAAGGCGAAGTAGCAGATTATTTAATTAATGATGTTCAAAATGGGTTCAGTGGGACCAAAGTTGTAAACTTTAACAATGGCATCCCTGACAAGGAAAAACAATTAAACCTAAAAGGTGATGTAATGTCAAAACTTACAGGATCCAAAGGTGAAAAAGTAATTATAGCTTTTAATAATAATGCTGAAAGTAAAACAACAATTGATGATGTTCCTTTAAATGATGCTCCACAACATTATGAATACCTATCAAGAGAATGCCAAAATAAATTAATTGTGGCCCATAGGGTAACAAGCCCGTTATTACTTGGAATTAGAACTGAAAACAATGGTTTAGGTAGCAATGCAGATGAAATAGAAACCGCCAGTTTGCTTTTCGACAACATTACAATAAAACCCTACCAAGAACTTTTAATTGACTGTATAGATAGTATTTTAGCGGTTAATAGTATTAGTTTAAAACTATATTTTAGAACATTACAACCCCTTGCTTTTATAGATACAACAAAAACTATTACCGATGAAGCAAGAGAAGAAGAAACAGGTGTTAAAATGTCAAAGGAAGAGTTAAAAGATTTTGATGATGAACAAATATTTAATGAATTAAGTGAATTCGGAGAAGATGAAGATTTAGAAAATTGGGAACTTATAGATGAACAACCTGTAGATTATGAAAAGGAAGATGAATTAGATAAAGAAATAGAATTAAAAAATACAGAGTTAGCTACACAATTAGCATCAACAGGAAAAGCAATACCTAATGCTAAAAGTGATCAGGATGAAGTTACAAATGAATTAAAAGCTTTTAGAGTAAGATACCAATACGCTCCTTTATCAACACAAGCAAATAGCAGAGAATTTTGTAAAAAAATGGTTTTAGCAGCAAAACTATATAGAAAAGAAGATATAATAGCAATGGGTAATAAACCTGTTAATGCAGGATGGGGTCCAAGAGGAGCTTCTACTTATGATATATGGTTTTACAAAGGTGGAGGATCTTGCCATCATTATTGGATGCGAAAAACATACATGGCAGTAGGTAGTTTTCCTGATGTAAAAAATCCAAATGCTGAAATTACTGTAAATAAAGCAAAAAAAGAAGGATTTAAACCAGAGGTAAATGATAAAAAGGTAGCAAAAAGGCCTGTTGATATGCCTAATAATGGATTTTTAAAATAAGATAGAACATGGCACAAGCATTATTTATAACAAGAAAAGATATTGTAAGACACACTTCACTTTCAGGTGGAACTGATACAGATAAATTTATACAATATGTAAAAATTGCTCAAGATATACATTTGCAAAATTATTTAGGAAGTGATTTATACGAACATATAGAAAGCTTAATTATTGCAGGTACTTTATCAGGCCATTATCAAACACTTGTAGAAACATATTGTAAGCCTGTTTTAATACATTGGGCAATGGTAGAGTATTTACCTTTTGGAGCTTACACTATTTCAAATAAAGGTATATATAAACACACAAGTGAAAACGCAACAAATGTTGAAAAAGATGAAGTAGATTTTTTAATAGAAAAAGAAAGAAAAACAGCACAATATTACACAAATAGATTAATTGACTATTTAACTTTTAATGCACCAAGTAAATTTAGTCAATATTATACATCAAGCAACGAAGATATATCACCAGATACAGAAGCAGATTTTGGTGGATGGGTATTGTAATTAATGCTGTTTAAATTATGAGATATAAACCAAAGGAAAATAATATAACTAAGCTAAAAAATTATTTAGCTAAAATAAATAAAAATATAAATAACAAAATTGTAAAAAAATTATTGTATTAATATGGCTAACAACATAAATTGGGGAAAAATATATTGTGAAATGATCACAAATGGAGCTTTTGGGACAGATGTAGCTTCAACTACAAGATCAATATATGACCCTTCAGCACCAACTTGTTGGGATACGTTTTCAATAACAGCGGATAGAACAACAATTTCAGGAGTACCATTTTTAGCAAGTACAACAAATTATACAGCAGACATAACACAAATATAATATAACATGGCAAAACAAACGATAAATATTGGAACAACCGCTAATGATGGGACAGGGGATCCTATCAGAACGGCTTTCGATAAAGTAAATGATAACTTTACAGAACTCTATACAGATGATGCAGGAGATGTAAATTCAATAACTGCAACAGCCCCAATAGAAAGAGATTCTGCAACAGGAGCAGTTACAATTTCGTTAGCAGATAACGGAGTTAGTTTAGCTAAAATGGCAGGTATTGTTAGAGGGAAATTTATTTATGGAGATGCTTCAGGAGATCCAGCTTATTTAGCAGCAGGAGCAAACGGAAAATTATTAGTAGCTGATGCAAATGGAGACCCATCTTGGACTACTGTTTCAGGAGATGCTACTTTATCAGCAGGAGCAGTAACTATTGCAAACGATGCAGTTACTTCTGCTAAATTAGGAGTAGAATATACAGAGTCAGGAGCTTTAGTAGAAGGAACAGATGTTACTGTTGACTGTTCTACAAAAGACATATTTACTTTAACACCTGCCGGAAATAATGCAAGTGATTTAGATTTTACAAATGTAGTTACAGGAATGACAAAAACTATTATTATAACTGGAGCAGGTGGAACTAACACAGTAACTTTTGGAAGTATAAATGGAAGTACAGGAACATTTAACCGAATTTCAGGAACTTATTCAGATACAGGATCAGCTAAAAATCTTGTACAAGTAAAATTTATATCTACATCAGAAGCGTGGTACACAATTAGTCAAATAGCATCTTAAAAATAAAAATATGAAAGCATTGAAAGCATTAAGTAAAAACGGAAAAATAACAATCTATAATAGCGTGCCTGATGCATTTAGTTCAAGTATTGGAGAAGTTATAGGTGGTGGTAAAAATTTATCTGAAGAGGAATTATTGGCACACGGAATTTATGATTGTAACCATCCTGAAGGATATGATGATAGAATACATAACTTATCTAAAAGTCCAAAATTTGATTCAGTTAATCAAGTTTACAACTATACAAAAACTAATAAGACTTGGACGGAGACATTAGCAGAATTAAAAACTCGACAAATAGGACATTTAAAATCATTAGCAAATAGCAAATTAAAAGAAACAGATTGGTATATAATTCGCAACGCAGAATTAGGAACAGAAATACCAAGTGATATAACATCAGCAAGAGCAGATATAAAATCAAGTGTTGACACTAAAGAAAGTGAAATCAACGCTCTTACTAAAAAAAGTGATG
>MDSV01029871.1_pt1 | contig 18251 bp, 21 predicted proteins | sample 810851 | NCBI WGS metagenome assembly MDSV01 (sample SAMN05326640, study PRJNA326480) | marine metagenome | isolation source: seawater | place: Atlantic Ocean: North East | collected 2012 | reverse complement strand
AATTTGATATACCAGTTAATTTGAATAATATTATAAATAAAAAATTTAAAGAAGGAATGAAAAAATTAGGGAAAAGATCCTTCAGTACAAGTATTATTAAATTAATAGAAAATGAATGTAATGTTAACTTTAGAGCAAAAAATTTTCCTAGACAATTAGTTGATGATAATCCTAAGCTTAAAAGTATTAAAATGATTTAATATGAGTAAACCAAATCTATTACCAGCTGATCAAGATCCAAGAAATCCGAGCTATCATTATAAGCATATTGAGAATGAAGAAATTCAGAATTCTAATCATTTTAATCAATACTTAAAAACTAATGAAGTTAAACCAATTTTTAATGGCAATTTATGGGCTGAAGGGCCTGCATTTATTCCACATAATAACACATTAGTTTGGAGTGATATACCAAATAATAGAATGATGAAGTTAATAAACGGTAATGTGTCAGAATATAAAAATCCTTCTAACTTTTGTAATGGAAATACAGTTGATAATGATGAAAATTTAATTTCATGCTCTCACGGAGGTCGGTGTTTATATAAAACTTATGATAATTTAACTACTGAAATTTTAATTGATAATTATTTAGGAAAAAAATTTAATTCGCCTAATGACCTTTGTGTAAAATCCGATGGAACAATTTTGTTTACTGATCCTCCATATGGAATTATTAAAGAGTATGAAGGATATCCTGGAAAGCAAGAGTATGGTGGTTGTTATGTTTTTTCTTTCAATCCTAATACGAAAGAACTGAATGTAATTATTGATAATCTTGATAGACCAAATGGTATTGCATTATCACCCAATGAAGATAAATTGTATGTTGCTGACACCGGTCAAAATATAAAACACTTATACTCCTATAATTTAACTAATGGTAAAGTTTCAAATAAAAGACTTATATATGATTTTAAACCGTTTTTTGCTGATGGTTTTAGATGTGATAAAGATGGAAATATTTGGACTAGTGCTGGTAAAGCAATTAAATGTTTTAATAAAAATTTAGAATTAATAGGTCAAATTAAAATTCCAGAATTAGTATCAAATTTAGAATTTGGAGGTACTGAGGGTAATATATTATATATAACAGCTACAACAACTTTGTACTCATTAGAATTAAATCAACAAGGTGCTAAATTTCGTGATAAATAAATTATCTGAAGGTAAGTGTGAGCCATGTTCAGGAAATACGCCTAAACTAGATATTAATGAAATTAGTAAATATCTATCTCAATTAAATGAATGGTCAGTTAATGAAAATCAGGAAATGATATTTAAAAAATTTAAATTTAAAAATTTTGATAATGCTTTAAAATTTACATTAAATATTGGAAATTTAGCAAATGAAGAAGGTCATCACCCCGATATTTCAATTGGATGGGGTTATTGTTTAGTAATGTTACATACACATGCTATTAAAGGTCTTTCTATTAATGATTTTATCTTAGCATCAAAAATCGATAATATAAATGAAGTCTAGTTTTTTAGATAGAAACTTAGCATTAGAAGCTGTAAGAATTACTGAAGTAGCTGCACTTGCAAGTTCTCTTCACATGGGGAGAGGTAATGAAAATATAGCGGATCAATCTGCTGTTAATGCAATGAGAAGTTTTCTTAACAATATGCCAATCTCAGGAAGAATTGTTATAGGTGAAGGTGAAAGAGATAAAGCTCCAATGCTTTATATAGGTGAAAATGTTGGAAAAGGTGGTCCTAAGTTAGATATTGCTTTAGATCCTCTGGAGGGAACTACTATAACTGCAAAGGGTGGAGAAAACGCCTTATCAGTACTTGCAATGGGAGAAGAGGGTAGCTTTCTTCATGCCCCAGATATTTATATGTTTAAAATTGCTTATGGTAAAAAATATCAAGATCTTGATATTGATCCTGAAGATCATCCTGAAAATATTATTAGAAAATTTTCAAAATTTTCAGGTATAAGTATCGAAAATGTTTGTGTATGTATTTTAGATCGACCAAGGCATCAGGAATTAATTTCTAAAGTTAGGGCAACAGGATCTAGAATTATGTTAATACCAGATGGTGATGTAAGTGCAGTTATTGCCACATCTATGGAAGATAGTGGAATCAATTTATATATGGGAATAGGAGGCTCGCCTGAAGGTGTTCTAGCAGCTGCAGCATTATCTTGTATAGGTGGCAAAATGTATACTAAGCTGATTTTTGATAATGAAGAAAGCTTTCAAAGAGCAATCGAAATGGGTATAAATGATAAAAATAAAATATACTCTATGAAAGATTTAGTTAAAGGCGATGTTATGTTTTCTGCAACTGGGGTAACAAATGGCACCTTATTGAAAGGAGTAAATTTTAAAAATAATACAGCTACAACTAATTCTGTAGTTATGCGATCTAAAACTAAAACAATTAGATATGTTGATGCAATACATGATTTAAATATAAAAAATATAAAATTTTAAACAATTGTTTGAAATAATGTTAAAAAACTTTTAAATAAAACTTTATGAATATAACTAGTAAATTTAAAGAATACAAAGAATCTATCAACTTTGTACTTACTAATATTTCTGATAATTTTTTAAAACAAACAATTAAATTGATTGATCAAACTAAAAAAAATAAAGGCAAAGTATATATTGTTGGAAATGGTGGAAGTGCCTCAATAGCTAGTCATGTGAGTGTTGATTTTGCAAAGGTTGCTCGAGTACCTTCATCTACTTTTAACAATTCAAATTTAATTACTTGTTTTGCAAATGATTACGGATACGAAAATTGGGTGGTTGAAGCAATAAAAGCATATATGACAAAAAAAGATATGATTATATTAATTAGTAGTAGCGGGACTTCAAAGAATATTGTTAATGCTGCAAAATATTGTAAAAGAAATAACATTCAATGTATTACTTTTAGTGGATTTAAAAAGAATAACCCACTTTCAAAGTTAGGTAAAATAAACTTTCATATTGAAAGCACACAATACAATTTTATTGAAATGTCTCATCATATAATTTTAGTTTTTCTTGTAGATATTTTTGCTAAAAGTAAATTAAAAATTTAATTTTATTATTTTGAAATACTATTTATCAATTGACGCTGGAACATCCGTTATTAAAACGGTTTTATTTAATACTAATTTTAAACAAATATTAAGTTATAGTGTGAATAATCCTATTATAACTGATAATTTTGGTAAGTCTGAATTAGATATGACCCTTTTTTGGAAGCTAACTGCAAAATGCATAAAAGTATTAATCCATAAATCTAACATTAAATCTAATGATATTATTGGTGTAGGCATAACTGGAAACATGGTAGGCCTATGGTCTATAGATAAAAATTTTAATCCAGTAAGAAATGCTATTTTATGGAATGATACAAGAAGTTCCAAAATATTTAAAAATTATAATATTTTTGAAAAAATTTACAAATTAACTGGTTCAATTACACAATACGGCTGTACGATCCCTGTACTCAAGTGGATGAGCGTATATGAAAAGAATAATGTAAATAAAATTAAATATATTCTTAATTGTAAAGATTGGATTAGATTTAATCTTACTAATAAAATTTTTAATGATGAAACAGAGGTATCAGTTTATCCAGGAGATATAAAAAATAAAAAATTATCTTTAAAAATTTTTAACATTTTAAAACTAGATACAAAATATACTAAATTATTTCCAAATATTAAAAAACCAAATGATTTAGGAGGTTATATAACAAAAAAATCTTCTAATTTAACTGGTCTAAAAGAAGGAACCCCCGTTATTATTGGTTGCGGCGATGTAATTGCATCATCATTGGGATCAAGTGGTATTAATATTAATCAAAAAATTACAATAATAGGAACAACTTGTCATAATATAATTGTTAAAAAAAATTCAAAAATTCCAAAAAAATACTCAGGGTTGTTTTTTTCATCTATTGATAATACATGGTTAGAAGCTAATATAAATGTTGCAGGAACAACAAATATTGATTGGGTAATAGATAATTTTTACTCAAAATCCAGAAATTATATAAAAAAAATAAAAATTATAAAAAAATTTGAAAAGGACTATATAAATAAATCTTATCCTGAAACACCTATAGTTTTTTTACCATATCTAAATTATGGAGGATCTATTTCTCCTTTTGTAAATTTAAATTCTAAAGCAGAAATTTTTGGTTTATTACCTCATCATAAGGGCTTTGATATTTTATCTGCATGTTATGAAGGTTTAGCTTTGTCAATTAAAGATTGTTTTGGAAAAAAAATTAAAAAGAATGATATACTGTATCTTTCTGGTGGAGCATCTAATAGCTTGATATTGCCACAATTAATTTCTAATTCATTAAACATTAAAGTTAAAACTTTATTATCTTCTGAGCTTGGGGCTTTAGGTATTAGTTATCTTGTTCATAGCTTTTTAAATAATGAAGATTTAAAATCTATTATTAATAAAAAAACTAAATTTAGTAAAACCTTTTACCCAAAGAAAAGAAGTTCACATTATTTAAATAAAAAGTATACCAAGTATAAAAAACTCAGAGAATCATTAAATAATATTTGGTAAAATCTATTTATTTTTATTGAATACTTTACATATTTAATATTAAATTAAGTTATTTAATTAATTTTAATTGATGAGAGGTAAAATGTATAAAATTTTTATATTCATAATTTCAATATTATTTTCATTAAACGCATTTGCAATTACTAATGTTACTTTCTGGCATATGGAAGGTGTTCCACATAGAGTTGATAGAATTCAGACATTAATTGATGAATTTAATTCTGCTAATCCAGATATTAATGTAACTCAGGAAGTACAAAACTGGGGTGAAATTTATGCCAAAGCTCCAGCTTCTGTTGCAGCAGGAACTGCGCCAGAGATATTAGTTGGTATTCCAGATTTTACACCAATTCTTGCTGACATGGGTGCAGCTCAGCCAGTTGAAGATTTTGTTTCAGAACTTGATTCAAAATATGGTTTTTATCAAAAAGCTCTAGACCAATATACCTACAATGGTCATACTTGGGCTGTTCCATTATGGAATATGGGTTTGTCACTTTGGTATAGAAAAAGTGATTTTGAAAAAGCTGGAATTAATCCTCCAGAAACATGGTCGGATTTAAAAAAAGCTGCCAAAGCTCTAACAAAAGATGGTGTTTATGGTATTGGTCTACCTGGAAATAAACAACTCTATACAGATCAAACTATTTATAGTTTTATGGTTAATTCTGGTGCTGAAGAAATATATAATTCTGATGGTACCCTGAGATTTGATAATCCCGAAACTGTAGCAGCATATAATGTTTACAAAGATCTGTATCAATATTCTGCACCTGATGCTGCAAATTGGACTTGGGGGGAAGCTGAAGCTTGTTTTGCTAGTAAGGGTTGTGCAATGATTTTACAGTTTACAGTAATTTCAACATATGACTCTCAAGCCGGAGGTGATGCAAGTGATTTAGGTGTTATACAAATACCTTATGCTAATGGCAAAGCCCATAGAGCAGGTACTGTTTCATATGTAAACTCTGCAATGATAATGACTAATGATGAAGCTAAAATGGAAGCATCTAAAAAGTTTTTAAGCTTCCTAATGGAACCTGGAAATTATGGTCGTTTCATAAACATGGAGCCGGGTCTTTTTTTACCTATTACTGAAGCTGGTAGTAAAGACTCAACATATTGGGATGACCCAGTTGTTGTTAAATATAAATCTCAAGTGGAAACAATGTTAGATAACTCAACTAGAGGAAGTCTTTTTGGATTTACCAATGGAAATACATTTACTAGTATTTCTTCAATATCTGCGCAGAATTTATTAGCACAGACTCTTCAGCTAACTTTAATCGATGATAAAAGTCCATCGGATGCAGTAAGCGAGGGTATGCAAATAATGACTGAAGCTATAGAATAAATTTTTTACAGCACCTCTTCAAGGTGCTGTAATTTTTTTGTGAAAAAAAATAATATTGAAGGCTATATATTTGTATTACCTTTAATTATTTGGATTTCGTTAATAATTATAATTCCAATTTATATAGCTATAGAATTAAGTTTTTTTAATGTAAAAATAATTGGTACTTCTGGAAATTTTATTGGTCTAGAAAATTATATTAAGTTAATTAAAACATCAAAATTTATAAATGGATCTATAAATAGCTTATATTGGATTATAGGTAATGCAATATGCCAAACTTTTTTTGCTTTTACTATTGCTTTGACTATAAATTATAAATTTCCAGGGAAAAAAATATTAGCAAATTGGATAATTTTATCATTTATAATTCCTACAGTTGTAGTTGTGGTTATTTGGAAATTAATGTTAAGTAGTAGCAGTGGAGTTGTTAACTCAGTACTAATAGATTTAGGTATATTAGATGAAGCAACTGGTTTTTTTAGCTCTCCTAACAAAGCTTTTGTTAGTTTAGTTCTTATAAATTCATGGAGATGGAGTCCATTTTTAGCATTAATAATTTTATCTGGTCTTAATTCTATCAATAAAGAAATTTATGATGCTTCAAAAGTTGATGGAGCAAACTTTATTCAACAGTTCTTTTTTATAACATTTCCAAACTTGAAAAGTGTACTATTTGTTTTAGGTCTAGTAGGCACTTTATTATCATTTAATATTTTTGATATAATTTGGCTAATAACAAAAGGGGGCCCATCAAATGCAACAACAACGCTACCTTTATTAATTTATGAAACTGCATTTACAAAATTTCGTATCAGTCAAGCTGCTACATTATCTATAATAACAAGTTTTCTTTTATTATTATTTTCAATAATTTTTATCAAATCAATGGCCCCAAAAGATGATGATTAAAGAAAATAATCTAAAATTCATTTTCCTAAGCTTATCATTATTATTAATCATTATTGTTTTTTTCTTTCCTTTTTTTTGGATTATTACATCATCATTTAAAAGTCCTGAAGAAATTATTTCCACTTCAACTACCATAATACCAAGATCTTTTACTTTGGAACACTATAATAAAATATTATTTAAGTCTGACTTTTTTATATATTTATTAAATAGTTTGATCGTATCTTTTTCTTCTATGATAATTTCAATTTTTCTATCTGTTTCAACAGCTTATGGTTTACATAAGCTTAAATTTTATGGAAATAAATTTATAGAGTATTCACTTTTAGTTACATATGCGTTTCCTGGTGTTATACTATTGATTCCTATTTATCTTTTGTTTGCTAAGATTAATATACTAAATACTTATTTTTCTTTAATAATTGTAAATGTTTTGTTTGCTGCACCATTTGCAGTATGGATGTTAAAAGCTTTTTTTAAATTAATACCTAATGAAATTGAAGAAGCTGCTTATATTGATGGCGCTTCTCGTTTTATTGTAATATCAAAAATTGTTATTCCACTTGCTGCACCAGGTATAGCTAGTATAGCTATTTTTTGTTTTATTATATCATGGACAGAATATTTGTTTGCATCAATATTAATAAGTACTGATAATTTAAAAACATTGCCAGTCGGGTTAGCTTCAATTGTAGGTCAATATCAAATTGATTGGGGATTCTTATTAGCAGGAGCAGTACTAGCAAGTTTACCGGTAATTATTTTATTTCTATTTATTGGTAAATATTTTGTTTCTGGCTTAACAGAAGGAGCAATTAAATAAATTATTATGTTCCACAAAATGTTTGGTATACTTTCTCGTTTTCATCAGGAGGTTTTCTAAATTTATCATTTATAATATTTTCTTCATAAGGCTTTTTAAGCGCATTATTAAAGTCATACAAATTAATATATTCCTCTTTATATGACTCATTAATAATTTTCTCTATGATATGATTTCTTGGAATTATCACTGGATTAATTTTCTTGTATTTTTTTAATTTTTTTATAGAATATTTTTTTATCCAATTATTAAAAATTTTTTTATTTAATTTACCTTTTTCTAAATTTATAAATGTATTTGTGAAGTCTAACTTATAAATATGCATTAAATCTAAAAAATCATTAATTAATTCTTTATTGTTATTATTAATTTCTAAATTAAGTTTTTTACTCATCATATTAAGCCAAGCATTATTAAATTTTTCTTCATTTTCTTTTAAAATATCCTCTATTGTTTGAATTGCAATTTTTTCATTTTTATCAATAAAATTCAGCAATGTTTCTGCTAAACGAGCTAAGTTCCAAAAAGTAATTTTTGATTGATTTTCGTAAGAATATCTTCCCATTCTATCTATAGAACTAAAGACTGTTTTAGGATTGTATGTATCCATAAAAGCACATGGCCCGTAATCAATTGTTTCTCCTGATAAACTCATATTATCTGTATTCATAACCCCATGAATAAATCCAACTCTCATCCATTCTATAATTAAATTTACTTGTATTTCGCAAATTTTTTTAAAAAAAATTATATATTTCTTATTATTATTTTCTATTTCTGGATATAATCTATTTATTGTGTAAGAAATTAAATTTTCAAAATCCGAAGTATTTTTCAGGAGGCTTCCAAATTGAAATGTACCTACTCTAATATGGGATTTCGCAACTCTAACTAATATTGCACCAGGCTCATAATTTTCTCTGAGAATATTTTCACCCGTAGTAATAACAGCTAATGCTCTGGTTGATTTAATTTGCAAATGATGCATTGCTTCACTAACTAGATATTCCCTGATCATTGGTCCTAAAGTTGCTTTTCCATCTCCATTTCTTGAGTATGGAGTTTGTCCAGATCCTTTAAGTTGTATATCAAATCTTTTATTATCATTAGTTATGTGTTCACCTAATAAAACTGCTCTCCCATCGCCAAGAATTGTAAATTGACCAAACTGATGACCAGCGTAGGCTTGAGAAAAAAAATATTTATCTTTATGTTTCTTGCCTAGTAAAAAATCACAAATTTCTTTATCATTATTATTTATTCCTAAATTAAGTTCATTAGCAAGATCTGTATTAAACAATAATAATTTAGGATTTGCAAAGTTGCTTGGCTTAACGCTACTATAATAAATACTTGGTAAATTTGTGTAACTATCTTGAAAATTCAAATTCATATATATTAAATATATATTATTTATTTTAATTTAACATGTTGGACTTTAATATATAAAATAAATATTTATGCCTAATTTGAGTGAAATAATCAATTATAATGAACATCCATTATATAATCATGAATACATAAATAAATGTAAAGCTCAAATTAGCAAAAAATCTCTATTAGTTTTAAATAATTTTTTAACTAAAGAATGTCTTAATGAATTAAATTCTGAAGCTATCTCTCTTATGGATAAAGCTTTTTATTGCTCTCAAAATCATACAATTTTATTAAATAAACATGACAAGACTTTGAAAAAAGACGATCCATTAAATATTGAAGTAAAAAGTGATAAAGGATGTGTACCTCATGATTTAATAGATAAAAATTCTAAATTAAACATACTGTATAAGTCTATAATTTTTAAAAATTTTTTAAAAGATGTTTTAAATTTAAATTATTTATTTCCTTATAGTGATCCATTATCATCAATAAACTATAATTTTTATCAAAAAAATCAACAACTTGGATGGCATTTTGATAATGCTTCTTTTGCTATTACATTGATGATACAAGCCGCAGATAGCGGTGGTGAATTTGAATATGTTAGTGAAGGTAGAGATTATAGTAGAGATTTTATTGATAAAACTTATATAAGAAATATTTTAAATAACTCAATAATACCTAAAAAAATTAATGCAGCTCCAGGTACGCTAGTTTTATTTTATGGAAGAAATTATTTACATAGAGTTACACCAGTTATATCTGACAAATCAAGAATTTTAGTAACACTTAATTATAATGAAGAAGAAGGCATTCAACTTTCTGAAAATGCTAGATTAACATTTTTTGGAAGAAAAAATTAGTGATGATTAAAGAAAAACAATTGTTTTCCATTTTTTTTAAAATTATTAATTAATTCTTTTGCATTGTCTGATATTATCCAATCAATATATAACTTTGCATCTTTAATATTAAGGTTTTTATTTAATTTCTCACTTACTAATATAATACCATATTGATTAAATAATGGTGGTAAATTTTCACATACAATCTTTAGATTTTCCTTCATATTAAATGAAATCCATGTACTTCTATCGCTTAAAGTATATGCATTATTGTTATTAGCAATTAATAACGTTTGCCCCATACTTTGACCTACACTTAAATACCAATTTAAGTTTTTATTGGGAATTATATTAATCAAATTCCACAATTCTTTTTCTTTTTTATGTGTTCCACTATCATCACCTCTTGAAATAAATTTTAATTTTTTATTTTCTATCTCTTTTAATTTTTTTTCAATTGATGAACAATTATTTTTGTCTGTTTTTGGACCAACTATAACAAAATCATTATACATTAAATTATGTCTTAATTTTCCGTATCCTTTGTTAACAAATTCTAATTCTGAAGCAGTATGGTGAACTAATAAAATTTCAACATTTCCATCTTTTGCAACTCTAATTGCTTGACCTGTACCTAACGACAGAACATTAACTTGAATTTTAAATTTTTTATTAAACTCTTTGTTTATACTCTTCAACAAGCCAGTGTCGTGGGTTGAGGTAGTGCTTGCAATTGAGATTATATTGTCTTTTGCTTCTAAATTACTATTGAACAATAAAATAAATATAAATATCAATAATTTAGCCATCATACCCCAATCTTTTATTTAATTTATAAAAAAGATATTAAATCTTATAATTTAATATTTAACAATTATTTTATTATTAGTATTATTTTGAAAGGAAAAATATGAAAATCTTAAAAGTTTTAGAAAACACTGAGTTGGTAGTAGTAGATTTAGAGGTCAATCTAGGAAAAGAAAAAAGAACAGGATTAACATTATGTGTAAAATACCAAGGTGAATATTACCCTTTAAATACAGCACATGACGGAAGACCAATTTTAATGAATAAAAAAAACGTTATTAAAGATTGAAAATAAATATTTTCTAAATTGATATCTTTTGCTTTAATATATTTATACGCATTTATTTTCTAGTAGCTATGAATACGCCAAAAGCACAAATTAACAATCCTATAATATCTATTAGGAACAATTGTTCTCCAAGAATATAATATGACATTATAGCCGTTGTTGGCGGTACTAAAAAAAATAAATTAGATGTTTTACTTGCTGTTCCTGTCTTTATCAAATACATTAATATTCCATATGCACCAAATGAAACCAATATTATTTGCCATCCCATTGAAATAACAAACCTGTTATCAAAAGTAATTGTAGGAATTTCAAATAAAAAAGTAATAAAAATTAAAAATACAGCTGCTGCAAAAGCTTGATAAAAATTATTTACGGACAATGAAATTTTTTCAGTGATTATTTTTTGCCAAATAGTTGCTATAGTGGCTCCTAGTAAAGCTACAATAGAAGAAATAACACCCAATAATGGAATACTTTTTCCTATATCATAACCAATAACTAAAACTGTGCCAATTAATCCTAATAAAATACCAAACCACTGAATATATGTTACTCTTTCTTTTAATATAGGACCACTTAATATGTTCGTAAGAACTGGTTGTAACCCAACTATTAAAGCAGATAATGTTGCCGATAGTCCGATTGAATAAGAAAAGAACACACCACCAAGGTAAAAACCATGAAAAAGAATTCCAGTAATTGAAAGTTGAGTAATAAGATTTAAATTAATTATAATTTTTTCTTTCAAATAATAAGAAAATAATAAAAAGCATATTGCAACAATAGTAAATCTAAATGACAAAGCTGCAAATGGAGTTGCTGATTGAACTATAAATTGACCACTAATAAAAGCAGAACTCCAAATTATAATAAATGCTAATGGTAAAAAATTTACCATTTAATTTTCTAATGCTTTAATTATACCTCTAAGTTCTGATAATCCCATCATGCGTCCGATAGCTGAGTATCCTGGGTTAATTTTTTTCTTTTTGTCATCTAATAAGCAATGTCCATGATCTGGTCTCATAGGTATATTATATTTTTCACCATTTTTTTTTCTACGATATTCCTCACTTAAAATCATTTTAATTAATTTAACAAAATTTATATCTCCATTTAAATGATTTGATTCGTAAAAACTTTTTTTGTCTTTTTCAATTTTAACGTTTCTTAAGTGTATAAAATTTATGTTTTTCTTTAAAAAATTAAACATTTTATATATGTCATTTTTATTACTTGAGGCTAAGGAACCAGCACAGAAAGTCACACCATTAGATTGCGATTTATATGAATTTATGACAAATTTATAATCGTGTAAATTAGAAACTACTCTAGGCAATCCAAATAAACGAATAGGAGGGTCATCAGGGTGCAGTCCCATTTTTATATTATATTCCTCTGCAATAGGAATAATTTCTCTTAAAAATTCTTTTAAATTTTCTTTCAAACTTTTATCATCTATTTCTTTATATGCATCCAGCATATTTTTAAACTGATTTACAGTATATTTAACTTCAGCAGCTGGTAATCCTCCCATAATTGCAATTTTAAGATTTTTAATGTCATTTAAATTCATTTTTTTATATATTTTTTCCGCTTCAATTATTTCACGATTACTATATCTTTCTTCTAAATTTAATTTTTTTAGTATAAATTTTTCAAATACCAGGAAATGAAGATAATTGAATCTCAATGCTAATCCATCAGTTGGTAATTTATAATCTAGCTGAGTTCTAGTCCAATCAATTATTGGCATAAAATTATAACAAATTGTTTTAATTTTATTCTTTGCTACACTTACAATACTATCTTTATAATTATCTATTAATTTTTTATAATTTTTGTTTCTTAATTTTATATTATTATGTACGTTTATACTTTCTACCACATTCCATTTTAAGTTTATGTTATATTTATTATTATGACTTTCTATAAAATTAACATGATCATTTACATCTTTAACAGACCATTTTTTTCCAGCAGGTATATGGTGAAGTGATGAAACTATATATTCAGCATTAGACTGTCTAATATCAGTTAATTTTACTGGATCTTTGGGTCCGTACCATCTAAAAGAAAATTCCATTTCAAATAATATTTATCTTATTTATTTTTTTAATGCTATTAATATAATAATTAATGAATTTTTTATGTCCAAATTGTAATTCTTCTAAATATATAGGCAAGCATTCTATTGGTAAAAACTTTAAAAATGGAATGTATCAAAATGTTTTTTTTGAAATACAGTGCTCAAGCTGCTTTATGGACATACCATCTATTTTATCAGAAAATATAAGTAATGATAAAATCCAAGAGGTTAAGAATTTATGGAATGATAAATATAAACCTGAACACATAGAAAATGCACCAAAATGCTCAACGTGTTCAAAAAAATATTGGGAAATTGAGAAATTTTTATCAGATAAAAATATTTTATCCAAAGATATTTTTTATCAAACTTATAATCCTTCAAAGGGAGTAGGTGATTTAGTTTGCCGAATATGCGATCCATCTGCTTTTAAATAATTATGAAAGCATATATTTTAAATATATTAGGATGGATGATTTTGCCTTTTATGGATGGATTGGCTAAATATTTATCTTCAGAAATACATTTCTTACAAGTTGTTTGGGGCAGATATTTTTTTATGCTTTTTTTAACAGTTATAATAACTTATTTTTTTTTTAAAAAAGAATTAATATGGCCTCAAAATATTAATATACAATTAACAAGAAGTTTTTTACTTTTTATAACAACAATTTTATTTTTTTATTCAATTTCAATAATTAGTTTACCTGAGGCTTTAACTTTGGCTTTTGTATCACCAATTGTGGTAACTTTTTTCTCAATTTTTTTATTAAAAGAACAAGTTGGTATTCATAGATGGATTGCAGTGATAGTTGGTTTTATTGGTGTCTTGATAGTTTTAAGACCAGGTTTTAACGATATTAATTTTGCATCAGTTACAGCCTTATTAGCTGGAATAATTTATGCTCTTTTCTTAATTTATACTAGAAAACTATCATTTACTGATAGTCCTTTTGTTACATTAATATTTACTAGTTTAGTCGGATCCATACTAATTTCATTAATTGTCCCATTTTTTTGGAGTAATTTAAATTTAATTCAGATTTTGCTTTTAATTTTATTAGCTTCTTTTGGAACAATAGGTCATTTTTTTATTATTTTATCTTTAAAATTAGGCGAGGCATCAAAGTTGGCACCACTTGGATATTTTGAAATAATAACAAATATTTTTGTGGGTTTCGCTTTCTTTGGATATTTACCAAATATTTACATTTATGCTGGATTGATTTTAATTATTTCTAGTGGTATTTATATATTTTTTAGAGAAAAAAAAATAAATCAACTAATTAATTAGTTTTTCGAGTACTTTTTATTATAAAAATTGTTACTGATAAAAGCAATATTGTTCCTCCAAAAATTGTATTAGTAGGTGGAACTTCTCTAATAACGAACCAAACCCAAGCAGTTCCCAATATACTTTCCATTAAAAAAATTAATGCTACTTCATGTGCTGGTGCATATTTAGGAGCTATTGTTAATATCATAAATGGTATTGGTAATATTATTATACACATTAATAAAAGCATAATTATTTGAAAATGATTTAAACTATAATTAATATTAAAAGGTAGCGCATAAGTTGCAGCAATTAAACATCCAATTAGACAAGCAGGAACCAAATCTTTATCTTTATAAAATCTGACTATTACCATGCTAAATCCCATTCCTAAAGCAACAATTAAAGCCATAAAATCTCCAAATATGCCTGTAGAGGTATAGCTTCCCCATCCAATAATTATCATTCCAATTAAGGCTATAAAAATAATAACCCAAGTAAAAAAATCAGGCATTTCATTTAAAATAAATACTGAAAATATTGCTGCAAATATAGGAGCTGCGGCAATTAAAACTAAAGTGTTTGCAACTGATGTATATTGTATTGAGTAAACAAAACAAATATGAGTAATAGCATATAGTATTGCATAGATAATTCCAGGTAGGCCAATTGCTAGAAATGAATTTAAAATTGATGTTTTATAATTGTATAGTAAAAAAAAGAATATAGTTAATGTTGGTAAGGCACTTCTATAAAAAATTAAACTATAATCATCTAATTCAACCAGTCTTATTAATAAACTATCTGGACTTAATATTATTACTCCGATTAAAGATAAAAAAAGACCTTTGTTTCTTGTATCCATTTAGTAGGTTGAAATTGATTAGTTTACTTGTTTATTTAACATATAATTTTATAAATGATACAGCATATTTTTTCACATTATTGCCTTTTTTTAAATAAATTTTAGACTTATTTTTATATTAATTTATTTTGTGGTGCCGATTAACCAATATATTTATTTAAAAGATGTATTCTATTCATAAATATCTGCACCACATTTAACATATGGAAAGTATATTATTATTTGATCTAATAATTATTAGTTTAGTTGGATTATTGATTATTCATTATTGTTGATTTAAAAGCAGTCTTTTACTAAGGTGTCTTTAAATAATTATGAAAGATATATATCAATTAAATGGCTTTTATTCTCCTTTAAGATTATTTAATTTTGAACAAGCAAAGATATATAGAAGTTATTTAGAAGAAGCAGAAGATTTAATAGGACCTCTTCATTATTTTACAAAAACATATACAATGATGAAATGGGTTTACGATATTGCTACTAATAAAATTTTATTAGATTGTGTAAAAGAATTGATTGGTAAAAATATATTACTTTATAATGCAACTTTTATTATAAAAGAGCCAAAGTCAAAAACTCATGTTAGTTGGCATCAAGATTTAACTTATTGGGGTTTTGATGATAATGAAAAACAAGTAAGTGCTTGGGTTGCTTTATCTAACGCAGATGATTTAAGTGGTTGTATGCAAATGATACCTGGGTCTCATAAAAAAGGTTTTTTTGATCATAAATCTACAAGTGATAGCAATAATGTTTTGTCAAGAGGTCAAACAGTAAGTAACGTGGACTTAGATAAAGCAATTTCATGCCAGTTAAAACCAGGAGAGGCTTCTTTACATCATGGATTAACTCTTCACGCATCTCAGCCCAATAAAAGCAATGACAGAAGAATAGGATTAAATTTTCAATATATTACTCCTGAAATGAAACAATTAAAAAGTAATGATGATAGCGCTTTATGTATTAGTGGAGAAGATAAATTTAATAATTTTAAAAAAGATATAATAGCTAGAGAAAATTTTGATATAGAGGGGCATAAAAGACTTATTGAACGTACAGCGCACTATAAAAGAACAATAAGGGAAAATTAATATTTATGAAATATAGGGAGTTTAGTAATTTGGGCTGGAAGATATCAGAAATAGGATTAGGTTGTTGGGCAATTGGATCTGAATGGGGAGAAGTTTCAGAACATGATGCAAAAGAAGCCCTTTTTACATCTTTAGAAAATGGAATTAATTTTTTTGACACAGCTGATGTATATGGAGATGGAAGAAGTGAAAAAATAATTGGAAAAGTATTAAAAAATACTAAAGAAAAAATATATGTTGCAACTAAAACAGGTCGAAGATTAAACCCACATAATGCAGAAGGATATAACCTCAAAAATATTGAGAATTTTATTGATCGTTCTTTAAAAAATCTAGGTGTAGAAATTATTGATTTGATTCAACTACATTGCCCTCCTTCTGAAATTTGTGGAAAAAAAGAAACATATGAAATGATGGATGTATTAGTTTCAAAAGGAAAAATAAAACACTATGGAGTTAGTGTAGAAAAAGTATCTGAAGCAATGGATGCAATAAGATTTCCTAATGTTAAAAGTATTCAAATAATTTTTAATATTTTTCGTCAAAAACCTAATGAGTATTTCTTTAAAGAAGCAAAAAAAAATAATGTAGCTGTTATAGCTCGTGTTCCTTTAGCTAGTGGATTACTAACCGGTAAAATGAATTCTAATTCTTCTTTTCCTATAAATGATCATAGAAACTATAATATAAAAGGAGAGTCATTCGATGTTGGTGAAACTTTTTCTGGAGTAGATTTTCAAAAAGGTCTTAATGCAGTAGAGGAATTAAAAAAAATATTGCCAAATAATTATTCTCTCACTGATCTTTCTTTAAAATGGATACTATCTCATCCTGAAATCACTGTTGTAATTCCTGGGGCAAAAAATAAATTACAGTCTCAATTAAATACAAACGCTTCAGATCTTAATGATATTGATAATTTAGAAGATGAAATTGTAAATATTTATGATAAGTATTTTAAAGATGATATTCATCATAAATGGTAATTATTTAAATTTTAAGAATTTAATTTTTATTAAACTAAGTGGGTTATACAACCCACTTTATCTAATTTTTATGATTTAGTGTTACGTCGCCTGTTTTTGTATCTATAACATCAAAAACATTTTCATTTTCACTCATTCTTTTTGATCTAGCTGCAGAAGCACGTTCCATTGCATCATTATCTGAATATAAAGAAACAGCCATAATTGTTGTATCGCTTGCACGTATTTGTAATAACTGTTCTGCTTCAGGAAATTCACTTGGTGCATTAGATGAATAATCTTCAATAGATTTATCGGCATCTTCTTTAGATTTAAAATTAATAGTTGTTATTCTTGCTACTGACATATTTACTCCTTTAAATTATTTATATCTTTATATTATTAATTTCCTATGAAACTTAAAGATATTTTTCTAAAATGCTTTTTATACCTATGTTCAAAAAGATATATCCCTTGCCAATCTCCAAGAATTAGTTGTTTATTTTTAATAGGAATTGTTAATGAAGTTTGAGTTAACATATATTTTATATGTGCTGGCATATCATCATTTCCTTCTTCACTATGTGAATATAGTGAAGAGTCTTCAGGGACTAATTGTAGAAAGAATTTATTTATATCTTGTAAAACATCAGGACTAGCATTTTCCATTATAGTTAGAGAAGCAGATGTATGTCTAATAAATAAATTTAATTGACCTTTATCTAAATTATTTTTATCAATCCATTTTATAATTTTTTCTGTAATTTCATACATTCCTTTACCTGATGTAGAAATATTTAAATCTTCAATAATATTTTTCATTACTTCGATTTATAATATACCTAAAAACTTAGTCCATATGAAGATGTGGCACCTACAAGGAGAATTATGATAAAAAATAATGAAATAAAAAAAAGAACTATTCTTTTGATCAGTGCCACAATGATATTTCTATTTGTAAATTCTGTTATAATAAGGATATAATTAAGGAAATTTTGTGATATT
>MDSV01098747.1_pt1 | contig 18252 bp, 13 predicted proteins | sample 810851 | NCBI WGS metagenome assembly MDSV01 (sample SAMN05326640, study PRJNA326480) | marine metagenome | isolation source: seawater | place: Atlantic Ocean: North East | collected 2012 | reverse complement strand
TGTTGTGGAGATAGATCAATTACAAATAACAGATGCCGCTATTACTTCACTGGTCACAAACGGTGATGTCACAATTACCGCAAACGGAACAGGTGATATAATCCTAGGTGCTGTAACAATAGCAGATAACAAAATCACAACAAATACGTCAAACAATAATTTACAATTGGACGCCACAGGCACAGGTGCAATTGAAATGATACCTGCTGTCATCATGATGGCCAATCTACCCACTAGTGACCCAAGCAACGCTGGTCAATTATGGAACGACTCAGGCGATTTAAAAGTAAGTGCTGGTTAATAGTCGTTAGACACACAATCGTTAAATTCACTAAATATTAGTACATATGAGCCAGATTCTGATTAATACAGGTACGGGTGAGAACTCGGGGGACGGAGACAGTTTACAAGTAGCCGGATCGAAGATAAATGATAACTTCACGGAAATCTATAACTTTCCATCTGTGCTATCTGACATCAGAGTTTTAGGCACAAAAATCATCACACAAAGCAGTAACGCAGATATTGTTGTAGAAGCAAGTGGTACAGGTGTCATCATAGTTGGCAATATAAAAATTGATGACAATAATATTGCTCCTACCAGATCTAACGATGACTTGAAAATAATTCCATCCGGTTCTGGACTTGTTGTTATAGATGGTGTTGGATTTACAGGAACCACTATAAGTGCTGTTGATTCGTCATCGATCAACATAAATGAGAACTTGGTGGTAGACGGAACTCTAGGTGTATCCGGTGCAACAGCATTTTCTAGTGCTGTAAGTTTAGATCTAACAACTCTCGGAGTCACTGGACTAACAACAGTCACAAACATATCAACATCAAGTGTAGCATTTGGTGACGGAATTACTGTTGACAATTTAACTTTTAATGATAATACTATTAGTTCAAGTTCAAATGCAGATATTAATTTAACACCAGGTGGTACTGGAACAGTAAACATTTCAAACTTAAAAGTTGACTCCAATATAAATCTTTTAGACAACGAGATAAAAACAACAGTTTCAAATTCAAACCTCGAGATTAGACCTAGTGGTAGTGGAAAGATTGAGATCACTTCGGGTGCGTCTACTATTGGCATCACTACAACTGGAAACGTTGGCATAACTGGAACACAAACAGTTATAGGCCAACTAGATGTCGAGGGTATACAAATTAAAGACAACAAAATTTCAACAGATGAATCAAATTCTAATCTTTTGCTTTCAGGCAACAGTGGCGGAAATGTAGTAATTGACGATTTAGATATTGGCGGCGGAGAAATCGATAATACTATAATTGGAGCTTCTACACCAGCGGCGGCAACTTTCACCACAGTGACTTTTGATCCTGTTAGTGGAGGAACTTTGAATTCAAGTGGAGTTCAAATTACTGATAACAAAATTACGTCAACACAATCCAATGACAACTTAGAGTTTGATGCCAATGGTTCTGGAAAAGTTTTCCTAGGAGAGTTTTCTCTTCCTACCTCAGATGGTGCAACAGGACAGATATTTCAAACCGACGGAAGTAAAAACTTAACATTTGTAACTTCTCCAATATTGCTTGGTGTGTCTGACATACAAGATAGAAGAACAAGCATTGGTTACCAATCATTTACAGCAGATGATGTGAACACAGGAGCAGGATCTCATGAAGCAATTATCCATAGCACAGCAAGTACAGTGGATGATTTTTTGCAGGCAAAGTATGACAGTGCATGGTATTACACATTAACTAGAATGGAAGGCACTGATAGTGCCATAGAATTTGGAACACAACGTTTGTCACTGCTCCAAGGAACCAACGATGGAAGCACCTACGCCGCTTCACTCCTTGAAACTGATAGAACAACAACAGGTGAAGAATTTGACCATTTTGATGGTAGCACAAGAGTTGGCACAGACAACCATGTGGAGTACACAGCAGATATAAACAACAGTTATGTAAGACTGAGAGGCCAAGGTGGTATCATGGCAGATGGCTCGACAAGGAACAATGTGAATGCTGTTGCCTATTATAGAATTGGTGTAGGTGACGATGACTCATCAGGCAATTCACAAATCACAGTTACGGCAGACGTTGACTCTACACTGGCAACTGTTGACACATGGTCCATATCGTCTTACAGAGGTGCCAAATACTTCATATCAATGAACAACACCGACACAAACGAAGTGTCAAACATAGAAGCATTGGCAGTTCATGACGGGACCGATGCATATCTTACAACATTCAATGAACATTACAGTGACGATAACAGCATGGCCACTTTCAGTGCAGATGTCAGCGGTGGCAATTTTAGATTACGTGCAACCAATGGTGCATCAGGTACTTTACGTATCACTGTGTACAGAATTATTTTAGCAGACAATGAATCTGGATCAACATCGACCAATGTAAATGTCATATCTGCAAAAACACTCAACAACTCAACAGAAACAACGATAGATGCAAACACTTTCAGAGGGTCAGGTAATCCAAACTTTGGAAGCTCAAGAGCAATCTATGAAACTGCAACTTCGACTTACGACAGTTTATTCATTCACGCAATTCACAAAGATCAGGTAAATGGAGAATTTACTATCAACAAATACAATATTTGTCATGGAGCGGGACCTGATGGCAGTACCCAGGTAGCTAATATCACTGACTCACACGTGGTGAGAACAGCAACCACAAACAATATTGCTGACGCTGATGCAGTTTTAGAAAACGGAAAAGTTAGATTAAAAACAGCTGGTGTTAGCATAGATTCAACTGCTGTACAGAACACATATGTTTTATTTGGAATAGGATTGGGAGATTCCACTGCTGATTCTACTTCAGGAAATGTCAAAGTTCAGTCCGCTGTAAGTGTTGGTGGAAACGCAGAAACAGTTATAGATCATGTAACGCAATCAGGTACCACTGTGAAAATAACAGACACCGTTGGAACTTTAAATTCATTCACGGGTGGAAACTTTGACAGTGTTTGGTATTATGGATTGGTAAAAGATATTATCAATGACAGTTTTGCCACTATGAAATCAACAATCACACATAACAACTCAGACGCTTTTGTTAACACTACCCATGTCACTAAAACAGATACCAGTGATGCATTTTTAAGCATAGATGCAGATGTATTCAATAGTGGAGACAGTTCATCAACTGTGAGATTTAGAGGAACTGGTGAATCTACCAACAACACACTGGCATACTACAGGATTGCACTGGGAGATGACGATTCATCTGGATACGTCAGTGAAGATGGAGCAGAAGCAACTATTCCGGCAATAGTAGTTTTATCTAGTACCACTGCAAACATCGATACTTGGGCATCTAACACTACATTGAGAGGTGCAAAATATTTCCTTTCTATCACAAACATGGAAACAGGTGAGACTGGAAACATGGAGGCACTGGTGACGCATGATGGGACAACAGCTTACGTTGTTGAATATGGTGATGTCACTTCAGGCAATGATGCCATGTTAACTCTAACGGCAGACATAGATAGCAACCTTGTGCGTTTGAGAGGTACAGCTAATTCAGGAGCCAACACAAGAGTAACAGCATACAGAATTTTATTGGCGGATGATGAAGCAGACAGAACAGGCACAAACGTAAATGTGATAGGTGACGTACAGGTTGGAAACTATGTTGTCACAACAGTTGACCATGTCACGGCAACAATAGACAACGTTGAGGATTTCAGCAGTGCAAATAACTTTGACTCTTGGTCAAGTGGTGCTTTTGACAGTGTATGGTATCATGTCGTTGCCTTTGACCAAACAAACAATGCATTCTCTTTACACAAATGGTCTGTTTGCCACGGAACAAGTTCTGATAGTTCTGCAGAAGCATTCATAACCGATCCTGGAAGTATAAGAAGCGAAACACAACCAATTGTCACTGTTGACGCAGATGTCAATGATGGAAATATCAGAATCAGGGCAACAGCACACAATGATGGGTCAACAACCATCAACACAGGATTTTCAGCTTACAGGATTGGACTGGGAGACAACGACTCAACAGGTTATTCTGGCGAGGAGTCAACCAATGCAACAATAGTCATAAACACCGACGTAGACAGTGCATCGGAATCTTTAGACTCCTGGGCAAAGGCAGATTACAGAGGTGCCAAATATTATATTTCAATAAACAACGACTCAAAAACAGAAGTGGGTAACCTTGAAGCACTTGTAGTTCATGATGGCACAACTGCTTTTATAAACACTTACAACGAAATCAGTACAGGTGATAACCCATTGGCAACTTTTACGGCCGCAATTGATGGCAGTAACGTAGTTGTGTCTGTTGCAGGTTATGAAACAAATTTAAGGATTACTGCATACAGAGTTTTATTGGCCGACGACGAAACTGATACAACTTCAACCAATGTAAATGTCATAGGAGAAGTAAGTGTTAGAGATTATAAAGTAACGACAATAGATCACGTTTTAGCCAAAGTGGAAAACGTGGAAGACTTTTCCAGTGAAAACACATTTGACACGTTCTCAGCAAGTTCTTTTGACAGTGCGTGGTATCATGTAATATGCAAAGATGCAACCAATAATGCTTTTTCAATGCACAAATTTTCTGTTTGTCATGGTACAAGTTCAGACAGTTCTGCAGAAGCATTCATAACTGATTCTGGAGAACTTAGATCTGAAACTGTGCCTGTAATAACTTCTAATGCTGATGTCAATGATGGCAACGTTAGGGTAAGGGTTACAGCACACAATGATGGATCCTCTGCTATAAGTGTTGGAATGGCCGCGTACAGAATTGGTTTAGGAGACAACGACTCAACAGGTTACAGTGGTGAGCAAGAAACTAACATAGTCATAAACACTGATGTTGACTCTGCTTCAGAAACTTTAGACTCATGGGCTCATGCTTCTTACAGAGGTGCAAAATATTATGTTTCTATTAACAATGATTCAAAAACAGAAGTGGCCAACGTTGAACTTCTTGTTGTGCATAATGGCTCCGACGCTTTCATCACAACCTACAACGAACATGGTACAGGTGATAACCCATTGGCAACTTTTACAGCGGCGATCAGTGGCAGTAATGTGGTTGTCAGTGCCGCTGGGTTTGAAACAAACTTAAGGATTACAGCATACAGAATTTTATTGGCAGACGACGAAGCAGACAGAACAGGCACAAACGTAAATGTCATTGGCGAAGTAACTGTGTCGAGTTCGGCCACACTGCTGGACAGTTTCAACACCGACACATATCAAGGTGCACATTATATTATAGTAGGAACAAAATCAAATGACAGTTGTATCATGGAGGCCACTGTTGTCAGCAACGGCTCAGAAGCATTCGTTTCGGAAGGTCCTCAAGTAAGTACGGAAGAAACTCCAATGGTGAACTTGACAGTGACCCAAGTTTCATCCACAGCGGTTTTACAGGCGGCCTCAACAACTGGCTCGTCAACAACATTGAACGCATATAGGATCCACGTAGCAGTAACCGATCCCAAAACTGTACTAGATAGTTTTGCTTCTGCAACCTACAAAGGTGCACATTATATAATGGTTGCAAGTAACACAGCCAGTCAGTCGATGATAGCAGAAATAAACTTGTTGACCAATGGCACAGACACATTCATCAACTCAGATGGAAGCATAAGCACACATTCTACAACAACTCCACTGCTTGATTTGTCAGCTGACTACTCAGGAAGCACGGCAAGGCTACTTGCCAAGAATAATGTGACAGGTTCCAACACAACAGTGAATATGTACAGGATACAGATTCCAAGAGGCGCAATAACAACAACTGATTTAATTGACTCATACGCATCAGCAACTTACGATGGTGCATACTATATCACGGTGGCCAAAAACACAAACGGAGATGCACAGATATCTGAGCTTTCTACTGTGACCGATGGAACCAGTGCATTTGTCAGCGAAGGTGCAACAATTAACACCAGTTCTAGCTCATCTAACATAATGGAATACACTGCAACATACAATGACAGTAAATTAGAACTGCATGGGAGATCATTAGTTCCTTTAGCTTCATTGACCGTGAATGCATATAGAGTTCATCTAAAGGCGCCGACGTCTGTGACAGCTGTTGTAGACACATGGGCTCATGCTTCTTACAGAGGTGCCAAATATTATATGTCGATAGATCACGTCGACCTAGGACACATATCTAACCAAGAAATTTTAGTGGTACACAATGGTGCAGACGCATATTGCACCATCGATGAAAACGATACGCACAGTAGATTGTTATCAATCACTGTTGCCATCAATGGTTCTAACGTAGAACTTACTGCCACACCAATATTTTCAGATTTAAGAGTAAGATTTTATAGAATACTGTTGGCTGACAACGAATCAGACGCATCAGGCACAGACTTTAACACAATAGGTGCAACGACAGTTTCTAGTTCTTCAACAGCTTTAGACAGTTTTGTTGACACGCAATACACCGGGGCTCATTATGTGGTGGTTGCAGTCAACAATCATGACGGAAGTACGATTGTCGACGCTTCAATATCTGAAGTGACAGTCGTAACTAACGGCACAAACGCCTATGTCGCACAAGGAAATGAAGTATTAACAGATACAAGAGAAGATGGCCTGTTGAATTTCACTGCGGCGCACGACGGCTCGTCAACTGTCACTTTGTCAGCACATTCACAAGCGGGTGGCTCTACTACTGTCAATGCTTTTAGAATTCATATGCTGGCGGGTGACGGGACGTTCTCTTATGACGAATTAGATTCATTTAGTGCTTCAACATATCAAGGTGCACACTACATATCAGTGGCCAAAGACGACGACAACAATGCTTCAATATCGGAAATAAGCGTTGTCACTGATTCTACAAAAGTTTATCACAAGGTCACAAAAGATCAATCAAGCACATCTACACCTTTGATAGATTACAAGTCTGTTTTAGATAGTGGTACCATTAAAATAAGAGCAGAAAGCTCTCAGGATCTCAAAACAACAACAGTCAATATGTATAGAATACAGCTGGCCAGAGGGGCGGGAGATGCCTCACAGGTCAAAGTCATTGACACATTTGATGCAAGTTCGTTCAGAGGTGCCAAGTATTTTGTAAACGTAGCAGACAACGGTGGCGGAAAATTTGAGAATTTAGAGCTTAATTTAACACACGACGGAAGCACAGTCTACATATCAGAATTTGCTAGATTGAGAACAACAAGCTCCGATCTTGTGCAATTTTCAGCGGAAATTGTCAGTGGTGAAGTCAACGTTAAAGGAACGATAAGTAACACTGAGAACCATGTTGTAACAATGGTAAGAAGGATGATGGAAATTTAATATGGCGCAATTAATACTAAATGTAGGAGCAAATGCTAACGACGGTACGGGTGATACATTAAGAGCCGCGATGATCAAGGTGAATTCAAACTTCACCGAACTATATAACTCACCGCTAGGTGCAAGTTCCATAACGATTTCAGGAAACAAAATCAACGCAAATGCCTCGAATGCTGACCTAGAATTAATGCCTAATGGTACTGGAGGCGTGGCCTTTCCAGCTATTAGATTTGATGATAATAATATAGTAGGTACAAGATCAAATGAAAATATAAATCTTCTGCCTGCAGGCACTGGTAAAGTTGTATTTGGCTCTATAGGAATAGCCGGAACCACTTTAAGTTCTGATGACTCTTCATCAATTAATATTAACGAAGGCTTAATAGTCGACGGAACAGCAAACATATCAGGTAATGTAACTTTGACCGGTGCTGTGACAATGGAGTCAACTCTTGAAGTTACAGGAAATACCACTTTAGCAAACTTAACTGTAACAGGAACATCTACATTTGGTAGTAGCGGAATTTCCGTTGACAACCTTAACATAAACGACAATATAATAAGTTCAGATTCAAATGCTGACATTATTTTATCGCCGGGTGGAACAGGTTCGGTAGTCATTGGAAACTTAACTGTAGACAGCAACATCAATATTCAAGACAACGTTATTAAAACAACAGCATCAAACTCAGACCTTCAGCTATCAGCTAATGGCACGGGTGTTGTGGACTTCGCATCTGCACTAACAACCGCGGCAGTAACAACAGTAGGTGACTGGTCAGTGACAGGAACACACACAATATCAGGACAACTGGATGTTGATTATGTAAGAATCAAAGATAACGCAATAACAACTAACGCCTCATCTGCAAATTTAGAAATTTCTGCAAATGGATCTGGTGTAGTCAAAATAGACGACGCGGATATAGGTGGTGGAAACATTGACAACACAGTCATTGGGGCCAACACGGCGGTCGCAGGAACTTTTACAACAGTTACAGCAACCACTTCGATTGTAATCGATGGTGTAACAATAGCAGATAACACAGTAAGCACAAATGCATCAAACTCTAATTTAGAACTATCAGGTAACGGTACAGGTGGTGTTAGAATTAGTGGATTTACTTTTCCAACTTCAGATGGAAGCAGTGGCCAGTTCTTGAAAACAGATGGTGCTGGAACACTTGCGTTTGCAACAGCAGGTGCAACCTTGAGCTTCTCAGCAATCGCAGATGCAACAACTACAATCGCCTCATCGGCAACAACTTTATTGAATACTTTTGCAAAAGCAACTTCTCGAAGTTGTAAGTATTTTGTATCAATCACAGATGCCACAAACACTAGGTACGAGCTTGTAGAAGTCAATGTTGTTCACGATGGTTCAGATGCTTATGTAAACTCTTTTGGATCTGTAACCAATTATACCGGTCCAACAGCACAATTCACAGCAGATATAAGTGGGTCAAACGTTAGATTATTTGCCACAAATATCACAGCTGATTCCATGGTTTTCAAATTTCAGAGGATAGCAGTTGACGTCTAGTAATTACGTTTGGTTTATAGAATCTCCACTAAATAACACTTATAACAAGGATTAAAAAATGGCTTTAGATACAATTAATATAGGAACAGCGGCCAATGACGGCACAGGTGATCCATTAAGAACAGCATTTACAAAGATTAACACTATGTTCACCGAGCTTTACGGTGACAATCCAGAAGCAAACGATATATTAGAAGACACAACTCCGCAATTAGGTGGAGATCTAGACATTAACGGACACAGAATTACATCAGCAAGATCAAACGAAGACATAGTAATTTTACCTGCTGGAACAGGAGGCGTTGTTGCTTCAGCAGTAAGAATAGCAGGAACGACATTAAGCTCAGATGATTCATCTACAATTTCTGTAGCAGAAGCTTTACAAATTAACGGAGCAACAAATATAGATGGTGCTGTAACGGCCACTTCAACAATGGCAGTGACAGGTGCAACAACTTTGTCAAGCACACTTGCAGTAACAGGTGCAACAACAGTCTCAGCAGGACTGACAGCAACATCATTAACAACAAATACAATTTCATCTAATGGTTCAAATGCTGAATTATCTATTCAACCAAGTGGAACTGGAGACGTATTAATAAGTGCATTAAGAATTAACGGCACAACTTTAGACTCTGCAGATTCAACGAAAGTAACTATCGCAGAAGCAGTGGATATCACAGGTGCTACTGACATAGGTGGAGCATTAACAGGTACATCAGGAAGTTTCAGTACAACTTTAGCAGTGACAGGGGCGGCGACTTTCTCAGGCACGGCAGTAGTTGACAACATAACAATAAACGATTCAACAATTTCATCAAGTTCGAATGCTGACATCAATATTACACCAGGCGGAACTGGAAATGTTGTGGCGGCAGGCATCACAATCAATGGTTCAAGTTTAAGTGCCGCTGATTCCAGCACAATTAACATCAACGAAGGTTTAATTGTAGATGGTACAGGTAACTTCTCAGGAACACTGACTACCGTGGCTATATCGGCAACTGGAGACATTACTACTACAGGTAACATGGCACCAGCAACACTTTCAATTGGCGACTTAAACATAACAGCAGACGGAACTATAACAACAGATTCAAACGGTGACCTTAACATAGACACAGGTGGTACTGGTAAAATAAAAATGACTAGTAGCAGTACGGAAGTCATAGGAAACTTCACACTTGACGGAGGACATTTAGCAGTTGATAACATTAGATTAGATGGTAATGCAATTGAATCAATCGACTCTAATGGTTCAATTACACTTTCACCAAATGGTACAGGACAAATTGTTTTAGGATCAGCATCACAGACAGTAACAATAGCAGGGACAGTTGCAGTAGGTGATATTTCTGTATCAGACGATTTATTCTTGGCATCATCATCTATTATAACATCCACAGAAACAAACTCAGACATCAATATTTCAACACAAGGTACTGGAGCAACTAAAGTTTCAGGAACTTTCAAAACACTAGGTTCGGCTGTACCGGCCCTACACACATTCACGGCAGATGATGCGATTACTGAAGTCGAACACGCAGGTAGAACTTTATTACTTGGTGAAGTAGGCGGAAACGCACAGGTAACATTAACACTGCCAGATGCAACAGGTTCTGGTGCAACATACAAGTTCATAGTAAGTGTTACGAACACATCAAACTATATCGTTAAAGTGCCAGATGCAAACAACACTATCGATGGCGTGATGTTATACCTTGATCTAGATGGCACAGCAGTTACAGGATATGGAACAGTTGCGGCTTCAGATACAATCACTTTAAATGGTACTACAACAGGTGGATTACTAGGTGACCATTTTGAATTAGTTGATATAGCGGCTGATCAATGGCAGGTTAGAGGTTGTATGAGAGTACCAGCTGGTTCAAACCCGGCTACTCCATTTAGTGCTACCGTATCGTAACATTAAAATAACATACTATAACACACATCACTATTACCATTTACTCCAATAAATACTGACGAAGGAGTAAGATTTAATGTCAACACCAGTGTGGACAACCACAGCAGGTACACTTGCCACAATAGATGAGCAGGTAGCATATGAGCTTCAACTAGAAGCCAACACAGCCGATTCTACGGCTGTAACTTACTCCGTTATAGCAGGAAGCCTACCTTCAGGAATGAGTCTTACTTCAAATGGCTTACTTACAGGAACTCCGGCTGAGGTCGAAAAAAGAACTCTTTACACCTTCGTAGTACGAGCCACAGCCGGAACCTCTATAACAGACAGAGCATTCAGTTTTGATGTACAAGGCGCAGATGTTCCAAAATTTGTTACAGATGCAGGACAGTTAAACGTTCCTGCTACAGGAATTTACAGAGCTGATGACACTACTGCAACAGCTGATACAACTGCCACAAAAGCTGACCAAACTGGTAGTGTTGTAATTCTCGATGGTAGTTTCATTGACTATCAATTGCAGGCCACTGATACAGATACGGCCGCCGGCCAAAATCTTATATTTGAAGTGGTTGCAGGTCGTTTACCAACAGGAGTAAAATTATCAGAGGCAGGTAGAATATCAGGAATAATAAATTTAACAGAAGATGAAAGATATGATGGGTCTACAATACAAAGATCCCTTGACTTCCAATTCACGGTCAGAGTTACTGACGGAGTATCTACTCTTGATAGAGATTTCAACATATTTGTATACACAGCAGATTTCTTTAGGGTAGATAATTTAGAAATTACAATCGATCAAGATACTCTCGATGGATATCCATTATTGATGTCTGGCCTAGCGGCGAGAAATCCTATATTCTTGACCGGTGGTGATCTAGGAACGTTTAGGCATGACAATAATTTTGTTGCTAAACTTGATGTTCTTGACCATGATCCATTAATGGCTAGAATGGAATTTGAATTGATATCTGGTGCATTGCCATCGGGTGTGAAGCTTGATGCAATTTCAGGAGAATTATTTGGTACACTGGCAAGGCAAACTGCGGTAGAAAAAGATTACCAGTTTCAGATAAGAGCAAGTAGAACTTTAAGAACAGGTGTTGCGGCAACAACAGATGCAGTATTCACTATGAAAGTGATTGGTGACATTGACACAGGTATTGCATTTACGTCACCATCAATATTAGGAACAATAAAAGCAGATATTCCTTGTTTGTTAAGTTTAGAAGCTGTTGCAGAAAATACAGATAGGATATTAAGTTACTCCGTGACATCAGGATCACTTCCAACAGGTATAACTTTATCTCCTCAAGGAAACTTTGTTGGAACAATTAGAGCAACTGATTTTATAGATTCAACAAGGGCATATACATTCACAGTGACGGTAGCTGACCAATACCAGGCCGCGGCAACATCTAAAGAATTTACAATAAGAATTGATATTCCATTTACATCAATAGAATATGGAAGTATGTTGGGACAGTCTACATCGTTTATTGATCAAAACATATTTTATAAGGTAGCACAAGATCCAAATATTAATGCACCAGAGTACATATACAGATCAGATGACCCTCAATTTGGAATGAGAGAAAGGCCTGAGATGTTAATAATATCTGGACTAGAAGAACAAACACTTACATCATTTCAATCACAGATGGAACAAAATCATGCACCAAAATTATTATACTTTGGTGATTTAAAAACTGCAGAAGCAAAAGAAAACGGAGTTGTTAAGTACGAGGTTGTTTACATAGACATGATAGACCCTTTTGAAAACAGTTCTGGTGAATCAATAGCAAGTTCAGTAAAAATTTACGATGGATCATTAGTATATCCTGCATCTATAACAAATATGAGAACAAGAATGAAAGCATTGGGTCATAAAGAATGGACACATCTCCCATTATGGATGAGATCAACACAAGGAACAACAGGCGGAACTTTAGGTTATGTAAAAGCAATACCAATCTGTTATTGCAAACCTGGATTTTCAGCACTGCTTAAGAAAAGAATCAATGACAAAGGATTAGAATTTAAAAATATCGAATTTAAAGTTGATAGATATAAAGTTTCTAGTAGTAAGGTAACTACCGATACATTTATAGGTGATGGATCAACAAAATCTTTTGCACTTGGAGAAATTGTGCATGAAGAAGATATTTTAATTAAAAAACAAACAACCGATTCTGATGGTTCTACAATTACCGAACAAACAGTTTTTGTTGGAGACAATGTAACAGCTGATAATAATAAATCTCCATTATATCTTACCACAGACACACAATTAAGATCAGCTGACTACATAAATGAAGTCAAATTGACACACGATACAAGCAGTGTGGTAACAACAATGGTATTTTCTACGGCTCCTACAGCAGGAACAATTATAAAGGTGGATAGAGGAGTGGATAAATATCTAGCATTTAAAAGATAAGGAATTTTAAAAGATGGCAAGTAAAATAGTACCAGGTAATATAGACGGATTTTTCCCAACAGCAGGACAGGATAATTCTTCTCAAGGATTTAGAACAAATTTCACTGCGATAGTAAACAATTTTACCGAAGCAAAATCAGAAATTGAAGACATACAAACTAACAAGGCAAACCTTGATGCTTCAAATGATTTTACTGACAACGTTATTTCTAGAGCAGAACTAAAAGACACATCACAAACAGTTTTTGCACATGGAACAACAGGTGGAGCAATTACACTTAATCATGAGAACGGACATTATCAAACAATCACTACAAATGCCTCGGTGACACTAACTTTTACTAACCTTCCCGCAACAGGAAAACTAGCAAGAATAATTTTAGATATTACCTGTGCCAATGTAGCTCACACACTTACTATACCAAGTGCGGTGTTAGTTGCTGACAACGTTACAGGCGGTGACGGGTCGTCGGATACAATCACTTTTCCGGATAACAAAAGATTTTTATATGAATTTTTAAGTCCTGATGGTGGCACAACTATATTGATGCACCAAATTGGTAAAATCTATATCTAATAGATAAGGAGGAGTATGTACTTCCACCCACTTCAAGAAGAAATAGCAAATATGTCTGAAGAAGACATCTCAAAAAGAATTAAAGAGCTTTCTAGGAAAGTTAATACTGCAAAAAGATTTGGTAGGAATCCTGATATGTTGGCGCAACTACAACAGGCACTTCTTACATATCAAAATGCCGTAAGAGAAAGACGTTTAGAAGAATGGCATAAGAGAAATAAAAAACTTAGAAATGAACCAGACCATGGTGACCTTATTAACATTGAATAGTAAATACTTTCGATGTCAAATACATTTTCTTGGAAGACAAAATTTAAATCTATTATTATTGTAGACGGCGAGTTATTTGGAAACGAATATAATATTAAAATTTCACTTACCCCTCATACCGCAAACCTTAGAGACCAAACTGAATACTTCGATAGGATAAAAAACTTATTTGAAAATGTATTTGCAAATACAATTACCACATGGCGTGATGAATCTCTTTACAAAACATTAAAAAAATCTTCTAACAATAGATTTATCGAACTTCCTAAACCTCCTTATGATCAAATAATGGCCGCTGTTTGTTTTTGTAAAGCAAACGCAATATGTGATTCAAAAATTACCATTGCATCCTTAGAACTTTCCTCGTGGCAGGGTGACGGTATTACCTACACGGTTGACAAAAACAGCAAAGAGCTTATACTATTAGATGCACCAAACTGGTTTTCAGACAAGTACATTAAATTTGACCCATGGTGGTTGAGGGCAGACACGGCAACATATGATGAAGAATTTGATAAAGGAATATACACAGGACACTTTAGTTGGAATAATAAAATACCAGTTGACAAGAAACACGATGATCATGCTAAAATATTTGAGTTTAACCCAAAGGTTTTAGATGGCGGCAAAGACAAAAATAAATGATCACGGTGATTGTATCTTTACAGAACAAGATGCAATAGATTTACTTTATACCAATCCAGAATTCGATATAGGCAAATTATTTTTTGACAACATTGATCAATACAATGACAGCCTTAAAGAACTAGGTATAGATCTTCCTGTAATTAAGACAGCACCAGACAGAGAACCTTTAGTAGAGTTTGATAATAAAAATATCAATAACTGGCATATGCCCGAGAAGTATTACAACATAGACGTACTGGATTGGTTATTGAACAAATGTCAAAATGACGAAGAAAAAACTAGAGTAAAATCAGAATACGTATTGTACGAAAAGAAACAATTCGTAAAAGTATTACAATTTTTGATATATTTCGTTGACACATTGAGAGCCAACAACATTGTTTGGGGTGTAGGAAGAGGCAGTAGTGTATCAAGTTTTTGTTTGTTTTTGATAGGTGTGCATAAAATTAATCCAATGTTATATGATTTAGATTACAAGGAATTTCTAAGATGAACGAAAATCAAATGTTCATGAAGTTAAATGCACTTGCAGATTTAGTAAAAGTAAAGCTACCGGTCTATCGTAATCCTAGTAAATTTTATTTTGACAGAGATATATTTGAGTATACGTTGTTAAAAAAAATTGTAAGCTCAATTATTCCTAATCAAATTACTGTAATAGGTGGCTATACTTGTTTAGATTTATTCTGTGCAACCGAAGGCATTAGATGTGATATTAAAAACTATGATCCTTTAGAACACAAATGGGCCAAGACTAAAAAGGAATTTGAGGAAATTACATATATTTTAAAAAAGTATTTTAGGTTCCAGGGTTCATACAGCCACTATCAACAGTTCATAGAGTCAGCAGAGCAAATTATAAAATCAAAAGTTGTAATGATAAACGTGCCTGCTTTTGATATAAAACAGTTTACCAAACTTAACGGGGAAGATAGGCCCGACGTAATCATATTAAGTCATTATAGTAAGATAGAAGAACTATCTAAAACTGTGCAAAACGATCTACATGAAGTTCATAGCACGATACCTTTAAGGTATGTAACTCCGCAGATGTTGATATTTTCTGTTGTGGATTTGGACTCCTTTGGAAAAGAAAACTATATCGAGTACGATAAAGACTTCTTTGGTATTAAGAATATTGGATTTATAAATCACAGTTTTTCAAGATGATAAGTAAAGTAAATAGGAGCATATAATGGTAGCAAGAAAAAGAATGTACAGAACAATGCAAGGTCGTATGATCGACATAGAAAAGATCAGAGGTGCCAATGAGAACGTAAGAGCAGTTGGTAATATGGGTGTTAATGCCAGAGGAGACAGAGTTGGGTCTGATGGTAGCATCATAACTCCAAAAGAGAAAGTAATTGCAAAATATTACGAACAACCTAGAGGCAAAGTTAGTGAAACTCCTATGAGAAAATTACCTGTACGGAAAAAACAAGTTACAGTTACAACACCAAAAGCTGTAGAAGTAAAAGCACCAGCACCAAAGAAAATTGCTACACCTAAAACAGCACCAAAAAAAGTTGCTACACCTAAAAAAGGTATTGACGCGGCTCTTGACGGAATAGAATAATCAATATATAATACTTCTATATGGGACAAATAGAAGACTTACAAAATAAAGGGTTCGGCTCACACGGCGGAAAACAATACACGGTTGATTATGATATTACACCTTTGAAGAAAAGGGTATTAGTATCTAATATGCACTTTGGTGAAACTAAATCAAAAGGTGGAATTATATTAGTAGACGACGATGGTTCAGAACAAGGTATACACCCTAGATGGGCAGAAGTATACGCCATTGGCGACAAACAAGAAGATGTTAAAGTTGGACAATGGATATTAGTTGCACATGGTAGATGGTCGAGAGCATTCAAAGTCAGTAAAGATGGTGTTGATCTAGAAGTAAGAATGATTGACGAGAATGATATCTTACTTGTATCAGACACAGAACCAGAACAAAATAGAAAACGAGCCGGATATGTCAATACAGGTGGCCACAAACAAATGACATCACTTCCAGGCAATGACTAAAAAAATAAAACTTAAAAGAACACACGTACCTATTGACAAATTGGTCACTATGGCAGAAATGGGACTTGGCGCAGTGCGTCCTCTTAACAAAGAAAAAAGACAATGGATCAATAAACTGAAAAAACAATCAGAACCGTTAGATCCAATACTTGTAACACCAATAAAAGATTCAGGTTACTTTCTTTTGACAGACGGTTGGCATCGAGTACAGGCCGCAAAAGCAATGAAGGAAAAACAGATTGAAGCAATATTATTACCCGCAGATATAGGATTAAGCATGGCCAAAGCTAATAAAATTTTACGAGATATAGACAGAGAGTACGGCCACCAGCTAAAGTGTAGCGACATAATCGGACAATGGGCCTTTTATATTGATTGACAACGAACAAATAACTGTTAAAATTATAGCATGAGCAAAATACAACGTTTCGGTTTCTGTTGCAAATGGCTTAACAGCGAATCCGAATTTGGTGGAATGAAAGTAAATGCCAAAGACAGAGAACTTAACGGCAGGTCAACAACAATGCGTTGGCTGAGAGAACACAAAGACGAAGCAGAACAGAGACAGTGGGATATCATGACACACAACACCCTGGCCGCACGTAGGTTGGTGCAACGTGTCGGTTCACTGCCACCTGAACGTAGAATGGTCAGGCTAGGTAGCGAGATGCTACAAGGCTACACCGAGAAAGATTGGAAGACATGGTGGCAACAACCTCACATACAGAGTCACCTGGCAAATTTATTTGCACCTGTTGGTGAGATGGCAAGAAAGCTCGACGTCAAAGTCAGTTTTCACCCTGGACAATTCTGTGTCCTTTCTAGTGTTACGCCAGACATAGTAGAACGTAGCATAGAAGAATTTGAATACCATGCGGACATGGCACGTTGGATGGGTTTTGGCAAATCATTCCAAGATGGTTGCAAGATTAATGTACACATCTCAGGTAAACAAGGTCCAGATGGCATACGTAAAGCATTACCGAGATTATCTCAAGAAGCAAGAAATTTGATTACTATCGAGAATGATGAGATGGGTTGGGGACTTGATGCCAGCCTTGAGCTAGAAAAAGATCTTGCACTGGTTATGGACATTCATCATCATTGGATCCGAGATGAGGAATATATCGACGCTAATGACGACAGAGTCAAGAGAGTTATAGACAGTTGGCGAGGGCAAAGACCTTCTATGCACTATTCATATTCACGAGACGAACATTTGGCAGTCGCAAACCTAGGAGAAAAAACACATACAGAAATGCACAACATCAAAGATTTACTTGAAAGAGGTTGTAAAAAACAAAAACTGAGAGCACACTCGGATCTATTACCAAACAGAAAGGTAAACGATTGGGCACTATCCTTCTCAGAAAACTTCGACATACAGGTCGAGGCCAAAGGTAAAAACATGGCCACCGAACAATTATATAGACAATACCTAGAAAATTCTATATAATCATTAGCACTAACAGGAGATATAAATGAAAATACTAT
>MDSV01006605.1_pt1 | contig 18254 bp, 9 predicted proteins | sample 810851 | NCBI WGS metagenome assembly MDSV01 (sample SAMN05326640, study PRJNA326480) | marine metagenome | isolation source: seawater | place: Atlantic Ocean: North East | collected 2012 | reverse complement strand
TTTGACTAGCGCGCGAACGCTAGCCATCATCCAGGATGGGGCGTATCATCCGGGGACAGCGTAAGGGTGCGGGGTCTGTTTTCACCTCGAACACCTCCAAGCGCAAGGGCGAAGCCAAGCATCGCCAGTCGGTACGTTCCCGGCCATCTTCCGCCATCGTGCGGGATCGCGAAGCGGGCCCGCCCGAGGGTTTTCGCCTCCGGACGACGCCTCCGCGCGGCCCGCGCGTCCGCTCTCCGGGCGCTTCGATCGTCGCGTGACACGCGCGGCGCGTGCCGGGTCGATTACCACCCTCGCGAGCGTTCGAAACATCTCGACGCGGCCACGCCCGGGTCTGCACCGCCCGGCGTCGCGTGGTTTTTTTCGCCTCGCGAGGCTCGCCCCGTTGCCGGAATGCCGGACTGACCCCGACCCACCCCCACCTCCCACAGGACTACGCCGAGCGCCATGGTTACATCAAGGGTGTTGTCACTGACATCATCCACGACCCCGGGCGCGGTGCCCCCCTCGCGAAGGTGCGTGTCGCCGCCGAGCCGCTCCGGACCCGGGCGCGCATCGGCCGTGGGTCGGAACCCTAAAAAACGCCATAGTCTCGTCGTCGCGACGCGCTTCGCGCGCCGCCGACGCGCGTCGACTGACGACGTCGTCCCCGCTCGCTTCGTTCCCACCGCATTCTCTCGTTCCTCTTCACAGGTGACGTTCCGCAACTCCAAGCGTTTCCAGCACCAGAAGGAGCTCTTCGTCGCGGCGGAGGGCACGTACACCGGGCAGTTTCTGTACTGCGGCAAGAAGGCGCAGCTCGTCGTCGGCAACGTGCTCCCCGTGGGCAACATGCCCGAGGGCTCCATCATCTGCAACGTCGAGGCGAAGCTGGGCGACCGCGGCGTGCTCGCCAAGGCGTCCGGCGAGTACTGCATCCTCATCTCGCACAACCCCGACACCGGCTTTTCTCGCATCAAGCTCCCCTCGGGCTCGAAGAAGACCATCCCCTCGGGCTGCCGCGCGACGGTTGGCCAGATTGCGGGCGGCGGGCGCTGCGACAAGCCCATGCTCAAGGCTGGCGCGAACTACCACAAGTTCAAGGTGAAGCGCGGCGCCACCTGGCCCAAGGTCAGAGGTGTGGCGATGAACCCCGTGGAGCACCCCCACGGTGGTGGTAACCACCAGCACATCGGCCACGCCTCCACTGTGCGCCGCAACAAGCCCCCGGGCGCCAAGGCTGGTCTCATCGCCGCGCGCCGCACCGGTCGCCTCAGAGGCCAGAAGGGTATCCAGGCGGCGAAGGCGAAGGAGGGCAACTAATCGCGGTTGTCACGCGTCGTCTCCGCGCCGTGAGCGTCTGTGGGTGTGTCGCGAGGCTGGCGGGTCTCGGGACGGGCGAAGGTTCGACTTCCGCGCGATCGAGAATCTTTGCAAATAGAGAAGAGAAAGTCTTTCGTCGTCCCGTCTGTTTTTTAGTTTTCCTCTTTTCTCGAAACCGTCCGCCGTCGGCGGCGGCGGCGCGCAAGGATTTAATTACCTCCTCCGAGCCAAGCCCATCTCGAAGGAGGCAGTCTCCTTGCCACATCGAACGCCCGACACGTGCCGGACCGACGCGGTGAGCTCTACTCGCCGCGTCGAAGGCGCGCGCCGGCGCGACACCTCTCTTTCCACGCCTTCTTTTTTTCTCAGACCGCCGTCATTTTACGCGGGTGATATAATCGCGTTCGCTTCGCGCACACCACGACACAGTAGACGCGCCCCCGCGCGTCACTGCCGCTCATCGCGCCGAGAACGACGGCGATGGCCGGCGCGTATGCTTCGAGGCATTAGGCGTCTGTGCCGGGTCTCGCTTTCCTCGCCTTTTCCGTCCCGGACGTTCCCCGGAAGGGCGCTCCTCATGGGCACCAACAGCGAGGATTGGCCCGCGCTGGGTCATCGAGCGGCGGGAAGAGGCGTGCACGTGCGTTTCGACGCGCCCACGCCGATGCACCGCGACGACGCTCCGCCGAGCCTCCGTCTTCCCCGCGCACGCGCCGACCGAGCCCCCGGGCTCGCGCCCGGCGCGCCGCGGTCAGACCCGCGACTCGGCGGGTTCCCACCACGAGGACGCGGCCGAGGCCACGACGGAGGGTACCGACACCGACACGTCCGCGCCGACGACGCAAGCGGCGCGCGTTCGCGTCCGGCTCGGCCCTTGGCCGACCCCGCGGAGGCGGCTCGGCGCGGGTTGAACCAACGCGTCTGGGTCCCGAGCTCTCCAGAGGATGAGGATCCGGACAGACACGACGAGGCGTCTTTCCGGGTCGCGAGTTACAACATCCTGGCGCCCGCGTTGGCAGCGGAACATCCCGAGCTGTACCGCGGGACGGATGTGCGCGCGATGCGCCGACGACGCCGTCGCTCCGTTCTGGTGGAGGAGATCAAAGCTCTGAGACCTGACGTGCTTTTGTTGCAGGAGAACGAGAGCTTCGCGTTTCTTCAGACGGAGCTCGGTCGGTGCGGGTACGGCGGCGCGCACGCGCCCCGCGGCGGCGGCAAGCTCGACGGGAGCAGCGTGTTTTTCCGCCGCGACGCGTTCGAGCGCGTCGACTTCGAGGCGATCGATTTCGAACGCGTGGAGCGCGGCTTGAAGTCGAACGCCGCGGCGATCGCGACCCTGCGCCGAACGAACGACGAAACGCGAAAAGAAGAAACCTTCGTCGTCGTCGGCTGCGTCCACGGTCTGTTCAACCCGCGACGCGGCGACGTCAAGCTGGGGCAGATGCGCGTCTTCGTCGCCGCCGTCGCGCGCGCGCGGGCGGCGGCGGCGGCGCGGGCGGGCGTCCCGGCGGACCGCGTGCACTGCGTTCTCGGCGGGGACTTCAACTGCGCGCCCTCCTCGCCGCTGTACCACTTCCTGCTCCGCGGCTTCCTGGACGTCGACCGCGTGGACCGGCGCAACCTGGCGGGGTGCCTGGTCAGGGGCGAGTCGCGTCGCGCGGACGCCGGGGTGGACGCCGCCGACGACGAGTTCGCCATGCTCGTGGAGACGGGCGGGTTCGACCGCGACGACGACGAGTGGGCCGCCTGGGACGAGCTGAGGGGCGTGCGCGGCGGGAGCGAGCCCGCGGAGGCGCGTCTGCGCCGGTACTTCTGGGACGACGAGGGTCTCCGCGCGGCGATGGGAACGGAGGCGTCGGAGGCGGAAGAAAAAAAAAATCCGTTTCGCGTCGCGCACGCGTTGCGCGGCGCGCTGGCGTCGTGTTACCGCGCCGTCTCCGCCGACGGCGAAGAGGCGCCGGTCACGTCGTGGCACGGGCGGTTCAAGGGCACGGTCGATTACCTGTTCCACACGGCAGGCATACGCACGCGGCGCGTCCTGATGCCGCCGAAGAGCGTGCGCGGCGGCGCGCTGCCGTCGGAGGAGTTCGCGAGCGACCACTTCTGCGTCGTCGCCGACGTCGCGTTCGAGCGCGGGCGCTGAGAGAGGAAACACACGCGCTTTCGGGACGACACGCCGCGAAGAGTCATGATACGCGTGTGATCACATCATACGCGCGTCAAAAACCCTGCGAGGAGAACAGCTCGGAAAAATCGTGCGGCGTCTGTTCCCGCAGGATCCGGTCCACGCGCGCGAGGTGTTTCTCGAGCTCCCGCCGCGCGTCCTTCGCCGAAACCGCGCTCGCCGCGGCGGCGCCCAGGAAGGACATGTTCTTGCGCACCGCGCCCAGCGCGAGCGCGCGCTCGAACGGCGCCGCCGCGAGACTCTCGAGACTCTCGCCCGCGGGCGGCGCGTGGCCCGTCTCACCGCCGAGACCGTCGCGCGTCACCGCGCGCGTCTCCCGCCGCGCCGGAGACGACGCGAGAGCCTCCTTGAAGAAAAAGTCGTCCCGGCTCAAAGTCGTCCGCGGCGCCTCGGCGTCCGCGGCGTCCGCGGCGTCGCGCGTCGGCTGCGACGCGAAAAGGTCCCCGAGTCCGAGCGAGTCAGGGAGGACACACGCGCCCGCGCTGTTTCGTTCCATCTCCGGAAACACGTCTCCCCCCGCGGGGAGCGCCGGGAGCGCGTCTTCGCCGTCTCCCAGGAACAAGTCGACGTCGTCGTTGAACTCATCCGCCACCACCGTCGCGTCGTCGTCGTCGTCGTCGTCGTCGTCGTCGTCGTCGTCGTCCGACGCGTCAGCCACACGCAAAAGAGTCTCGCTCGCGCCGCTCGTGGAGCTCTCCGTCGCGCGCGACGATCGGCGCGCCACCTCCGAGATTCCGGTGGGTCGGTCGCGGACGTCCGCGAGCGAACGCTCCGAACGCTCCGAACGCTCCGAACGCTCCGCCGTCGCCTCGCCGCCTTCGAGCGGAGGCACGACAATCGCCTCGCGCGCCGCGCGCTTGCCCCGGGTCTCGGCGATCCAAGCTGCGGCGGGCGTCTTCTCGTACAGCGCCGCCACCTCGGCGACGGAGACCCCGGCGGCGCGCATCGCGGTCTCGTCGAGCTCGATCTTCCTCGTCTCGTTGTTCTTGACGAACACGCGCGCCGCCTGCGCCGCTGTGACCGCCCGTCCGCTCGCCATGGAGAAGACGCTCGCGAAAAACGCGTCTTCGTCCGGGTGGCGGTACCACCACGCGCCCTCGGAAAACGTCGAGCCGTACACGCTCTCCAGCACCGCGTTCACGCGGTCGCGGTAGGACTTCTCCTTGAACGACCCGCGGCGGTGGCCGACGCGGCAGTGGCGCATCAGCGTCTTCGAGCGGCCGTGGATCACCCTGTCGCCGAAAGAAAACGAGACGAGAAAAATCCAGCCGGAACGCGAGGGGTCAGACGGAGACGGGCGAACGTTCCAGGTGGCGAAATGGAGACAATTGCCGCGCGGCGCAGCCGGTAATCGCGCGGGGACGAACCTGCGACGGTCAGCCGCCTTCATCCGCGACGCATCAGCCTTGGTCTTCTTCCTGATCGTCGCGGCGCGGCGCGGCGCGGGCTTCGTGGCGTGCGCGGGCGCCTGCGGGAGCGGTTTATGCACCGCGCGACGCAACGCGGGGGCACGAGTTTTCATCTCGCGGCGACCCTGGTGCGGACAGCGGCGTTGCGGCGCGCGCGCGCGAGGAAACACGCGCGAGAGCGAACCCGCGATCGACGGATATCGCGTGCGCGGCGGAAGTTGCTGCGCGCGGGCTCCGGCCGGTCCGCGCCGCGTGTGTGCGCGCGAGGGAATGGCGGGCTGAACTCGCGAAACTCGCTCAAAAAAAGGGGGTGCCAACAACAAACACGTCGGGGTGCCTCGAATCGGCCATAACCTTGCGCGACCGTTCGAGAGTCAAAGGAAAAGGCTCGAAGACGTGCCGACCGATTTGGCGCGGCATCACTCCGAGAGGACCGGAGGCGCCCGCGTGATGACGGTCCCGCCGGGCGAGATCCCCGGGTTCGGGAAGGGCGCGCTGCCTCCGAGCGCGCACGAAGCCGAGTCCTTTCTGGAGGAGGTGGAGGACGTGACGCGCCTGGTGGATGGCCTGCGCAGCGGCAAGGTGAGCGCCGAGTACGTCGATCGCGTGTTGCGGGAGAAGGACGAGGAGACGGCGCAGAAGGAGACGCGAGAGAAACAGGCGAAGGAAGAGGCGGAGAAGAACAAGTACGACAACTTACCCGAGGAGAAGAAGACGGAGGTTCGCGAGAAGGTTGCGGAGATGATGCGCGAGAAGGAACGGCGCGAGAGGGCTCGGGGGCTGTACGCGAAGTACCAGGAAAAGATGGGATCTGGTCCGGACGCAAAGGCAGCGCGGCGGCGCGCGGCGACGGATTACACGAGCTGGGACTTGTGGATGCCCTCGGACGACGAGGAGGATCCGTGGATGAAGTACACCCCCGATAATCCGGCGTTCAAGGCGATGGAGGCGGACATCGACGCCAGGCACGAGCGGCAAACGCGGCGGCGGCAGAGCGCGCATCGCGCGCGCGAGGCGGGGAACGCCGCGTTCAAGGCGGGTCAGTTCGCGGAGGCGCTCAAGACGTACGAGAAAGGGCTCGAGAGCGATAAGCGGTCGATCGAACTGCACGGCAACGCGGCGATGGCAGCTTTGAAGTGCGGGTGTTTCGCGCAGACCATCGAGCACTGCGACCGCGCGTGCGAGCTGGCGGAGTTCTTCCTGGAGAGGCCCGACCACCCGACGGCGGTCAAGTGTCTGCTGCGGCGCGCGGCGGCGCGCGACGCGCTCGCGCACTTCGCCGAGGCGGTCGCGGACCTGGAGAGGGCCGCCGAGCTCGACCCCGAGGACGGGGATATCGCGAAGAAGCTCGCCACCGCGCGGCGCAGGCGGGAGGACGCCAGGGCGGAGCGCGCGCTCAAGAAGCGCCTCAGGGACGCGAAGGCCTCGACGAGCGGCGGCGGCGGCGGCGGCGACGGCGACGGCGACGGCGACGGCGACGGCTCGGAAGAGGACGCGTTCGCGCAGACCATTCGCCTGGAGAAACTGATGCGCGGCGTCGGGGGTTCAGGGGGGACGTCGCATGACGACGGTGTCGTCGACTACGACGCCATAGAGGCTCTGTTGGCGAAACACGAGGCGTGCCAGCTGTTCGCGCGCGGCGGAGGCGGCGTGGGCATCGGCAAGCTCGCGTCGCGTCTCGCGAACCCCCCGGACGCGCGCGTCGGCGTCGGCGCCGCGAAGGCGCTCGCCGCCGCGTGCGTCTCCGAGGCAAACTGCGAGTGCCTGACGTCGGTACCGGACCGCGTGCTGGCGGTCGTGCGGTTCGCGTCGCGCTGCGCGGCGTCCTTTGCGGAGGCTGACGCGCTCGACGCTTCGTTTCACGCGATGGAGGCGTTGCGCGAGTGTTCGCGGCACGAGGGCCCGCGCCGAGCGGTCGTCGCGGCGTTCGCGCGACTCGCCGCGGAGCAGGAGGCGGCGCAGAAAAAGGACACCAGAGAAACCGCGGATCCTCAACCTCCGCGCTCGAACCCGTTCGGGGCGTTGAAGGACCAGTTGCGGATCCCGGCGGCGAGCGCTCGAGACGCCGCCGGCCCGAGAACGCGAAACGCAAGAGCGCGAAACGCGCGGTGCGCGTTGGCTGTCTTCGGCAACCTCGCGCTGGACCCGGGCGCGCGCGCGCTGGCGAAGGCGGACTGTTCTTTCGTTCTTCAGCGTTCGACGGTCGCCGTCGTGAGCGGCGACGTGTCTTCGCACGAGCTGAAAGAAGAGACGGCTGAAGAGGACAGTTTGTATAACAGTTTGTTCCCGCGCGTCGTCGGCGGCTGGATCGGGTCGCCGAACGGCGACGACGAGACGACGCGTCTGGCGGCGGCGGCGATCGGTAACGGGTGCGCCGATCCCACATGGCGCGCCGCGTGCGTCTCCGGCGTTCACGGCGCGAGCCTGTCCGAGAGGCTGTTCCGGGCGCTAGGGTTTCCCGCGTGCGACAAAAAAGTCGCGAACGAAGACGCGAAGAAGGTCCCCGCCGGGCTCGGGCTCGGGCTCGAGCGGCGCGGCGCGCGGTCGGACGGCGAAGGCGCCGACGCGGCGCGACGAGAGAGCGACGCCGAAACCGCGGCGAGCGTCTTGGCGGCGCTCTCCAACGTGCTGCTCGAGCCGCCGGCGCGCGCGTGGGTGCGCGCGCACGCGGCGCAGGTGGTGGAGAAGCTGCTGTCGTGGCTGCTCGTGACGCCGACGGACGCCGAAGCCGACTCGGAGGAGAACGCGAACGGGGCGGCGGCGGCGGCGGCGGCGGCGGCGGCGCGCGCGGCGGCGACGCTTTCGCGGTGCGCGCGCGAGAAGGAGGTGGTGCGCGTGCTCCGGTCCGCGCGCGGCTCGGGCGGCGCGCTCGCGGTGGCGCGGTTCGTCGCCCAGACGGCGCGACGCGCGCTCTCGACGGAGGCGTCGCACCCGTCGTTCGCGGCGGTGGCGTCGGCGCTCGACGGCGGGACGCGCGCCTTGGCGCTCGTCGCGTCTTTCGCGGAGGCGGCGGATTCCGAGAAGGGCGACGTCGACGCGACGGCGCTGGGTTTGGCGAACGCCGCGGGCTCGTCGCTGGCGGCGTGCGTGCGTTCGCCGAAAGTCACGGACGGCGTCGTCGGCAACGCCGCGCTCGTTCTCGGGGACTTGGCGCGCCGCGACGCGCTCTTGGCGTCGCTCGAGACGGTCGAGCCCGCGCTGGTGCCTTCCTTGCTGGCGGCGTGCCGCCGTCGCGAGGGCGCCGCGCAGAAAAACGCCGCCATCGCGTGCGCGCGGCTGGCGCGGCACGCGCCGTTCATGGCGGCGCTCAAGGAACACCACGGGCTCGAGCTCATCTACTCCTACGTCAAGCCGTGAAGATGTGGAGAGATAGACCGTGACTAAACCTACCGTTACTGAAAGACGACTACGAGTCGTACGCGCGCCGCGGTTCGTCGGCGCGCCGCGAGAAGAGAGCCGCCGCTTTATCGTTTCGAAACGTGTATCGTTCGCGCGCGTCTCGCCCGCCGCGCGCATCACGCGACGGCGCTCTCCGCATTCATCCCGGAGTCGGGGTACCCGAGCGAGCGCAGCAGCGCGCCGTGCGCCTCATCGAAGCGTTTCGCGTTCCGCGCCGTGAAGTGGTCGCGCCACGCGCCGGGGGACACGGCTTCCTCCGATTCGTTCGCGAACCGACCGCGGGTTTTTTCCTGCTCGCGGATGCAGGCGTCGGCGAAGGCGTCGAGCTCGAAGGCGTCACGCAGCCCGAACCACCTCCCGAGGAGTTCGAAGCCCGCGCGTGACGCGACGAGCAAGTCTTCGTAGCGCACGAAGCGCACGTTTTCGTCCGAAAGCGCCGCGAACGCGCGCAGGCTCGACGCGAAGGCGGTCGCCGAGTCGCGAGTATCGAGAACGGGGGCGTTCTCGACGCGCTCGACGCCGTCGTTCGGCGTGTCGTCGATACCGTCGCGCGCATTTTCTTCGCGCGTCGATCGTCGGAGATCCGCGAACGTCGTCCCGACCGACCGAAGGCCGTTCCCGAGCTCGGCGACGAGCCCGAGGTTCGCGGCGGCGGCGGCGGCGGTGAACGCGTCGATCTCGCGATCGATCTCGCGATCGATCTCGCGATCGATCTCGCGATCGGTTCGATCGATGGATTCGACGTGATCGGCATGTTCGGGCCGATCGAGCGTGCGCCCGCGCCCGAGCCGATCGAGGGTCGCCTGCGTCACGACATCGCGCGGGTCGCGCACGAAAAACACGGCGCGGTACGGCCTCCCGGCGGTCGCGGCGGCGCGGAGTCGCCGCAGCGACGCGTCCGCGCGCGAAGGCGACTCGAACGTGATGAAGACGTTTTCCGACGCGCCCGAAGCGTCGAGCGCATCGGAAAGCGCGTCGGAGGATGCCGCCGCCGGAAAAGCCGGCACCACGCGCCGGGGCGCGCATCGCGAGCGCGACAGGCGGCGGCGCGCTCTCGCCGAGACTTTTGACGTAACCTCAGGTGACGACGCCGGCGCGTGCGCGTCGGCGTTTGCGTTTTCCTCGCGGCTGTTTGTCGGCGTACGGCGCGTATCCCGCGCGCGGAGGACGTCCTCTTCCTCTTCCTCGACGTCATCCTCCCGAGCGTCCCCGCACGTCTCGCGCTCGAGCGCGCTCAGCGCGTCCGCGAAGAAGCGGTCGCCCGCGCCGCGGTGCGACAGGTGCACCATGAGCGGGCGCACGGCGGCGGATCGGACGGGGACGAGCTCGCGGCCCGTTCCCGCTTTCCTCGGGACGGTTTGTTTTTTCCCGAACGGAAACGCGCGGGGTTCGGGTTCGACGCCGGAGACGTTCGGAGACGCCGCCACCTCCGCGCACGCCGCGCGCACGATGTCCTCGTCCGCGGCGACCGGCAGGATCGCAATCTCCGCGAACGCGAGCTGATTCTTGAGGAAGCGCCGTTCGCGCGAAGCGCGCTCGCGTTCCTCGAGCCGCGCCTCGACGAAGTCCAGCACCGACTCGGGCACGACCGCGCGCTTCAGCCCGAGGTCGGTGACTTCGGGCCTGTGCAGGCGGTAGTGCTCGAAGACGGCGACGTACGCCACGGCGGCGAACATCAGCGCCAGCGCCGTGGCACGCGCGAGCCTGCGCTTAGACTGCATCAGGAACACAGCTAGGGGCATCACCCCAACAACAAACACAACGACCGCGAGGTCGAAGCCTAGGGTGTCGGAGTATTTGTACATGGTTTTTCGGTCCTGGAAAACGGGTGGTTTCACGAGAGGTCGTCCGCTGCCGCGCGTCGGAGAGCGCACGACGAGGCGATGGGCGCGCGCGTGGCTCGTACGAGATGCGACACGCGCGAAGAGAGACGCGATGCGCGGACGGGATAGCAACCCCAGACGCGCGCGCGCGTGTGTTGTGTCGCCGGACGTGTCGAGAAAAAATTCGAAACGAGGCGTGGAGAACCAACCACGGTTCGTTTCTCGTCGCGCGCGCTCGACTCGACGCACCGTGAGCCCCCGAGCGTCCGGCGTTTTCGCAAGACTCGAGAGAGCGTTTTCGAGTCTTCCCGCGGCTCGGCTTCTCGGACGAGACTACGACCGTTCGTGGACACGAGAGTCGCGACGTCCGAGAGGACGAGAAAAAACGACTTCGGCGAGATGTCAAAAAGAAAACGCCTCGTGCCTGATGAAGAAGTGTTCACCGAAACGCGTCGTAAATAGCCCACGCGCTCCCTAGGTGCCACAGCCCGTGGAATACCACGTACGTGTTGTATTTCCTGCGCCGCTTCGCTTGCGCGGCGACGAACATACACCCAAGCGGTACGATCGAAACCCGAACCACCTCCAGCGCCGAGGCGCACGTCATGAGAAACGCGACGTACGCGTTGGCGCACACCACGTCGCACAGCAAAAGTCTTTCGACGAGCTTTTTCCGTCCGCGCGTCGGCGTCGGCACGTCCCCGGTTCGGGCCGACGCGGGGGCGTTTCGGCTTTTTTTCCTCTCTCGTCCCGTGGTGCGTGTCACCTTCGGCCTCCACCCCTCGAGCCCGCACAGCCCGCACAACTCCGCGCAGCACCGCCCGCACGTCTCTGCTACTTCCTCGTCGATCCGGAGCTGGAACCCGTGAAACGCGGTGGACGCGGCGGCGACGACGAAGACGCACGCGCCGTGCACTTCGCTCGAGCCGCACACCGGCCGCAAGCACTCCAGCCACAGAGGCACGGGCCCCGATGCCGCGCCGAGACGCTGCGCGAGCTGGTGCCTGACCACCGCGCAACACAGGTACCAGTACGGCAAGTTGGTCAGCCAGAACGCCCACTTCACGCGGCGCGACAGGAGATGGCACAGCACGAAGTTGTGCGGCATCTCCTTGTTGGGGTCGACAGGGGGATGGCCGGCGCGGCGGCGGCGCGCGTTCGTGACGTAGTCGATGATGTACCCCGCGACCATCGGGCGTCGAGTCGGGGGGGAGGCAGCGCCTCGACGTCCTCGGCGCGGGCCGCGCCGGGCGCGCCCGGAGGAGTGAAAAGAACCGACTGAAAGAACGCGCGCGCATCGAAATCGACGTCAGACGTCAGTCGTGAAAAAGCTCTTCTTCGAGACTTCGAGTCGTTCGTGCGTCGTGCGCCGCCACCCTCAGCGCGGTCTGTTTCTCTCCGCGCGTCACCATGGACGCGGTGTACCGCGCGATGGACGGCGGCTCCAGCCGCGTCGTGCTGTCGGACGCGGCGCGCCGGCGCAAGGACCGCGATGCCGCGCGTCGCGCGCGGCGCAAGGGGTACGCCGCGGGCCTGACTTCGGGGCTCCTTGACGCGTACTGGCGCGAAGCGACGGAGTGCGTGGGCAACAGAAGGGTCGCGCCCTCGCCCGCGCCCGTCACCATGAGCGGCGAACAGGCGGTCGCGTTCTTCTCGCGCACCGGCCTGTCGAACGGTGAGGAGACGCATCCGCGCGCAACCCGCCCGGCGGCGCGCGGAACCTGCCCGGCGGAGCTCGCGCGACCACGACGCGAGGACGACGAACGGAAGAGACGGGTTGGTTTTTCTTTTTCTTTTTCTTTTTGTCACTCTTTTTCGGTTTTTTTTGAAACCCCGCCTCGGGAGCGAAACGCCGCCTCCTCTCGCGACTCGCGAGAACGCTGACGACGCGCGCCGCACTGCGCGCTCGCGTCCCTCCGCGCGCGCTGCTCACGCGCGTGGCCCTAAACCCCAGATGTCTTGGCGACCGTGTGGGAGCTCGCCAAGTCCGGTCGCAAGGGCGACCCCCCCGGCTTGACCAAGCCCGAGTTCGAGCGCGCGGCGTGCCTCGTGTCATTCGGGGTCCACGAGAGCGCGTCTGCGCTGCGGAAGCGGAATTCCTCGAGCGGCGGCGCGTTCCTCTCCGGTGGGACCGACGCGGACAAAAAACACGCCAAACGCCTGCGGTACGCGCGCGCGGGCATGTTCTGGAAGTTCGAGGCGTTCGACGTCCGACCGAAACAGAGCGTCGCCGCGAATCCGCGAGACCGAGGCGCGCCGGTCCCGCCGGACGCGCCGTCGCTCTCGGCGGCGCGACCTCTGGTCGCGCCCATCACGCTGGACGTCCCTGTCTCGATCGATCGCGGCATCGCGCGGAAAAATCGAGTGAACCATCACCAGCCCGGCGCGCCTCTGCGTGTCCGCGCGAGTGCGGAGGATGCTTTTCCCTTCTCGAGCGACGACGAGGACGCAGAGGCGGACCTCGGCGGCTCAGCGCGGGACGCTCGCTTTCCCGCGGACGCTTCTTCCGCGGAGGTCGCCCGACGGACGAGTGACTCGCCGAGACCGCACGACGACGCGGAGACGGCGAGGACGGACGGTTCGGCGCCTCCTGGGAACTCGACGACGATCGATCCGTTCGCCGATCTGGTCGCCGCGATCTCGGCGGATCCCCGCTCGTTCTCGGGAGAAGCGTCGCAGTCTCGCTCGAACGGCGCGCGGCGCGGACCGTTCGTCGCGACGCCGACGTATGAAAACCGACGCGCGCCGCATCTGCTGGACGAGTTCCCGGGCGCGCCGCCCGTATCGTTCGACGTGAACCGCCTCAGTCTCGCGGACCGCCCGCCCGAAGACCCTCACCCACCTCGTGAAGGTTTCGCGGCGGATCGCGAAAAAGACGTCTCGCCGACGCCGACGCCGGCGCTCTCGGCGCCGTCGCCGGCGTTCGACCCGGCGTCCGCGTTCGAGACGCCGCACAGCCCGGAGACGTTCGCGGTCGACTTCTCGGGGCACGCGTTCGAACCGACCACCCGCGCGCCGACGAAACAGACCGAAGCCGAAGCCGAAGCCGAAGCCGAAGACGACTCGGACGACGCTTTCGTTCGTCGCGCGGATGACGCGCGAGAGGCGCCGGAGCCGGATCCGACGCCTTTTCGCGACGCTTTTTCGGAAAGCTTTTTCGACGACGACGGCGTCGGCCCGTCGGCGCGCGCGCCGCCTCGGCCCGCGCGAGACCCCGAGATGGAGGAGTGGAGCGCGGCGTGCCGCGCTTGGCCGTGGCTCGTGGACGAGGCGAGGACTGAGGAGAGGCGCGACGAGGGCGAGACGGAGGCGGAAACGGGTTGGGCGGCGTTCTGATGAGGAGCGTCGACGTCTCTTCTTCATTCATTCTCGCACCCCCGGATGTTGTTGGCCCGTGAGAATACGTACGTAGAGGCGCTGACTCGGATCTTGTTCATCCCGAAAAGCGCCACAACGCGCGTTTTCGCCGCGGCATCTGACTGCGTCCCGTCATTGCCACGGCGCGCGCCTCGGCCATGGCGAGCATCGCCGCGGCGAGCGTCGCGGCCGCGGCCATCGGCGCGTGGTACACGCAGCGCAAGACCCCCGCGCTCTCGGACTTCACGGAACCGCCGAAGACCTGGGGCGAGTCCGTGGTGCGCCTCCACGAGGTTGTGCGAATCTCGTGGAAGGAGGCGCTGTCGAAATTGGGCATATGGAGGCTGGACCACCTGCTCGCCATCAGGCACCTGTCTTCCAGGGACATGTCCGACGAAATCGCCGAGGACATCGCGAGGTTCGGCACGAAGGTGACGTTCTCGGAGGAGTGGCGCGAGCGCCTGCGGTTCATCGACCTCGCCATGCGGTACAATCGGCTTTTGCGAGGCGCGCGTTCGGTGGCGCAGATCGAACAGAAGCTCGCGTCGATGGGCAGCACCAGCGTCACCGGGAACGCGGCGGACGCCGAGCCGAGGGCGAGCATCTTGCTGTCCCAGCTGCGGCCGGCGATTCTGCAGCCCGCGTACATCTTAGTCAAAGACGCGCACGCCAAGCAGCTCTTCTTCGTGATCCGCGGCACGCACAGCGTGCGCGACACGGTGACGTCGCTCACCGCGCACAGCAAGCCGCACCACCTGGTGGACGCCGACGGCGCGGTGGTTCTGGGCCGCGCGCACGCCGGGTTTTTGAGCACCGCGCGTTGGCTGGCGAAGACCATCAAACGTGACCTGGCGCACGCGCTGGAGCGCAACCCGGGGTTCGAGCTCACGATCGTCGGCCACAGCCTCGGCGCCGGCACCGCCGTCGTGCTGACGCAGGCGCTTCGCGAGCTGGAGGGCGGCGACGCGGCGCGCAACGCCTTCGCCGACACTAAGTGCCTGGCGTTCGCCTGCCCAAGCGCGCTCTCCAAGGAGCTCGCGAACGCGTGCGCGCCGTTCGTCACGACGGTGGTCGCCGGCGCGGACATCGTGCCCACGGTGAGCTTCTCCAAGGTGAGCGAGCTGCAGCAGCAGATTGTCTCCGCCGCCTGGGAGCAGCAGGTGCTCAAGAAGTGGCGCGACACCACGCGCGCCGTGGCGGCGGCGTGCGCGGCGCCGCGCGGGAACGCCGACGCGGGCGCGCCGGAGCGTCTCTCGAACGAATCCCCGTACACAGAGTCTCTGCTCGGCCGCGTGCCGGGCGCGCTGACGTGCGGGTTCGGGGGGAGGCGGAAGGCGTCCGGGACGAACGCGAACGCGTCCCGCGAATCACCTAGGATGAGTCAGCAAAACGTGCGCGACGAACCTTCGACGCGGGTCGAGCGCGTGGACGCCGCGGTGGACCGGCTCGCGCACCTCCCCGGCGCCGCGGCGCGCGGCGGCGGCGGCCGCCCGCGGCGTTGGCTGGGCGCGCAGATGCGCTCGCTGCGCCGCAACCTCGGCGCGCCTCTGGCGGCGCCGGAGACGGCGCGCGCCGCCGGGAGCGGGAACAAACTCGCCCGCGTCGTCTCCGTCGGCGGCGCGCTGTTGGCGGGGTGCGTCGCGCCCAGGCGGCGACGCGCGGAGATGGGCGACGGAGAGACGGCATCTTCCGTCAGTTCGGAACGCGAACGCGGTTTCGGTCTCGGCGGTGCTCTCGGCGGCGAGGCGACGAACGCGCCGCCGGAGCCGTCCGCGACGCGCCGGAACGCCTTCGGCGAGTTCGTCGGGCGGGCGTCCCCGACGCTGGCGGCGGCGGCCGCCGCGGAAGCCGCGCGCGCGTCGAAGAGCCCGAGCGCCGTCTCCGCCTGCGAAGCGGCGAGACGCGAAGACGACGCCCGGGCGGGCGAAACCGACTCGCTGCTCCTGGACGACGACCTGGACCTCGACGAGCACGCGGCGTTCGGCGACGCCGCGTCGTCGCGGATGTTCGAGCGCCTGGAAGGCGAGGCCGCGCAGGAGGTGCTCAAGCTGCAGGAGGAGCTCTCGGTGATCCAAGCCGCGGACGGCGCGGACGACGGCGCGTTCGAGTCGTTGGAGGAGACGTTTCAGAATTTCGAGACGCGGTTTCGCGACGACCAACTCGCGGAGCGCCGCGCCGCGGCGTCCGCGGAACCGCGGGAACCGCGGGAACCGCGGTCGCCGTTGCCCGCGCCGAAGACCACCCCTTCCGACCCGGTGGCGCTTCTCGGGCCGGGCGCGCCCGAGGCGATCAAAGAGGCGGCGCGCGCGATCGGCGACCGGACGCGGCTGGAGTCGCCGGAGGACGCCGTCCCGCGGCGCGAGTCCGAATCGGACCCTCCTCGCGAGGCGGTGGACGGCGAGACGCTCGCGGCGCGCGTCGCCACGGGAAAGGGGGGGAGCAACTGGTCCGCGCGCGTGAAGAACCACCGAGCCTCCGCGGAGACGAAGGCGCTCAAGGCGCTCAAGGAGGACCCGGACGCGTTCGCGGCGAAACTGTACCCGGCGGGGCGGATTCTGCATTTGGTGCTCGCGCGGAGGAACGACGCGCGCGACGAGGACGCGCCGCGCGCCGACGGGGCGGGAGAGACGAGCCTTAACGAACGACCGGGGACGCGCGGCGCTTCTTCCCGAAGCGAAGACGAAGGGACGAAGCGCGGTTACGAGCTCTACGCGGACGTCTCCGTGGAGGCGTACGACCGCATTCGGCTCTCGAAGACGATGCTGAGCGACCACTTCTTGCCCAAGTACATCGAGGCGCTGGAGGACGTGCGCGCGCGGTTGGAGGCTGAGAAACGCGGGACGAACGCGAGCGCGGAGGCGGTTTGAGCGCGCGCGGAGCGTATCACTAGAGTCTAGTAGCCAGTCACACGTCGCGTTCACGTCTCCCGAGCGCACAGAAGGTGGAACGGAAACGCCGCGCTACCACCGCGTCCGCTCGGGGGTGGGCGGATCGGACGCGGCCCAGCCTCGATTGCTGGACCCCGGCGACGTCGTCGGCGCCTCGCGCTCCGCCGGCGCCGCCGTCTCGGCGGGTACCGACCCGCCGAGCCTTCTTTTTTGCTCGGCGTCGGTCGCGCCTCCCGCGCCTCCCTTCTCCCTCCGCCGCGCCGCGTCCGCCTTCTCGCCCACGAAGCCGTTGAAGTTGAGGCGCAGGAGCAGGCGCCGCAGGTACGGCGCCTTGGGGTCGCCCGCCAGCCGGTCCGAGCGCAGCGTGTCGTACAGCCGGCGCGACGTCGCGTCGAACGCCTCGCGCGCGCGTTCCATCTCCGCCGCCGTCTCCGCCTCCGCGCGCGCGTCCCTCACCCCGTCCAGCGGCAGCGTCGCGACCGCGCCGCAGACCGCCCGGGCCATCGCGAGCGTCGCCTCCACCGACTGCGTCACCGCGGGCAGGTCCAGAAAGCTCTGCGCGCCCAGCGCCGCCAGGAACGCGCGGTGCGCGCGCTGCGCGCGGGTGAAATCCGCGCCGCCGCCGTCCTCCCCGTTTCGTCTCGTCTCCTCCGCCATCGCGTCCATCGTCTCCATCATCTCGCGGAACTGCGCCTCGACGACGTCCGTCTGCAGGTACGTCAGCCAGTTCTGCACCAGGAACGCCACGTCCCGCCGCGCGCGCTGGCACGCCTCCGCCGCGTCCGGCGACACTAAATACTCATAGGGCGCGTCCGTGACCCGGACCCGCCGCCGCCGCCGCGCCTCGCGCTCCTCCTCGGCGCGCAGCGCGCCGGGCGTCGTGGTCGCCGCGCCGGCGGCGACGCGGCGCAGCGCGACCCAGGCCTCGTCCAGCGCGCGCGCGGCGCGGCGCAGGCGGAGCAGGTACCGGAACATCTCGTCGTAGCGGCGCAGCGCGTCGCCGGTGATCAGCAGGCCCAGGGGCCATGGGACCGCGTACTCCAGGCTCAGGGTGTCCCACGCGTCGTACGCGGGGACGCGGCGTACGCTTTTCGGGCTCGCCTCCGCGCCGTCCGCGCCGTACGGCGAGCCCAGCCTGAGCCTGAACCGGCTCGCGAGCGCGTCGTCGGCGGCGGACGACTTCGAGGCCGCCTGCGCGAAGGGCACCGCGAGGTCCGCCTCGGCGGTGGACGCGCGCGGCGGCGCGGCGAGGAGCGCGCGCGCCTCCTCGAGGAAGCACTGGTAGAAGTCGCCGCGGCCGAGCAGCAGGTACGCGCGCAGCGCGCGAAGGTGCCGCGGCAACGCCGCGTCCACCACCACCAGCCTCCCCAGGCGGTCCGCCACCGGCCTGCGTATCCGCTCCACGACGCGCTCGAAGCGCGCGCGGTCGAACGCCTCGTCCGAGACCGCGAGCGACTGGATCTGCGCCGCGGCGGCGTCGAGCACGGCGTCGGGAAGGAGCGACGACGACGACGACGACGACGGGTCCGACGCGTCCGAGTCTTTTTCGTCGAGCGACCGGAGCCGCGCGAAGTTTCGTTTGAAGGCGCCGCGCGGGTTGGACAAGACGCGAACCGCGCGCCCCGTGAACAGCGCAGACTCCGCGGCAGGCAGCTCCACGCCGGGAGGCAAAGCGTCGAGGCGCACCTGGAAGCCCCTGTGCCACTCGCGCTCGCCGCCGTCGCGCCGAGACCCGCGCGAAGCCGAGAACCGCGTCCGCGCGAACGGGTCGGAAAACGAAAACGAAAACGCGTCGTCGTCGTCGTCGTCGTCGTCCGAGTCGACTCCGTCGACGTTCCATCCGTCGTCGCTTCGTGTCGGAATATCCTCGTGTTCGTGTTCCCCCCCCAGG
>MDSV01204996.1_pt1 | contig 18255 bp, 9 predicted proteins | sample 810851 | NCBI WGS metagenome assembly MDSV01 (sample SAMN05326640, study PRJNA326480) | marine metagenome | isolation source: seawater | place: Atlantic Ocean: North East | collected 2012 | reverse complement strand
GCGGGGGAGGAGGCACCTTCTCCCAGTACGTCAGCTCCGGCTCGGGCTCCTCCTCCTCCTCCTCCTCAGCCTTGGCCTTGGCCTCCTTCGCAGCTTTCTTCTTCGCCTCAGCCTCGGGGTCCTTCGTCAGGGCCTCGAGGAGCTTGGCGGTGTCCGCGAGGGAGGTACCCTCGGCAGCCTTCGCCACGGCTTCCTGCTTCGCGGCGAGCACGGCCTTGGCATCCTCGGGGTCCGCGCTCGCGTCGTCGCTCGCCTCCACGCCGATGGCGCGGAGGGGGACCGGCCCCCGGGGCGCATCGGGGGATGGGGTCGGTCGCGACGCGCGGCGGGGCGCGACAGTGCGCGCGCGCGTGGAGCGCGCGCTCGCCTGCGATGCGACAGAGCGTTGCAGAGGCGGGACAGATGCGGGGGATCGGTCGGCGGTGAGATTCGATGCGGGAAGCGGCGTCGCGGCCGCGGAACGCGCGCGCACGGGGCGCGCGACTAGACGTTGGGTTGCCGGTTCGCAAACCCAGGCGTTGGTCGAACGACGTTCGGGGAGATCTACGGCGCGCGCGCGGTCGCGCGCGGAAACGCACCGTGACGAGCGGGGCGTTCGCGGCGATGCGCGCCGCGTGGGCCTGCGTCGTCATCGCGGACATCGTCGCGGACGTCTGCGTGAGGAGAACGTCGCGCGCGCTGGTATGGCCCCGCGGGATGTGGATAACCGAAAAGCGTTCCCCGCGCGTTCCCGTCGATCCAGTCAGAAATTCCCTCGCGTTCGCGGCCGAAAACGTTTCGAGGCGCAATCAGGAGACACTTGGTACGAAACGTCTCCGCCGAGAGGAGGATCGTCCGCGAAAAAAAACGAGACGCGTGACTGATTGCCCATACGAAATACACGTAAATGACAATAACCGCGCGAAGGACGGCACCCACCCGAACGTCGTTTCCGTATCTCCGAGGCATCGGCACCGCTTCGACGTTCGAGACCGATACCACGTCCTCGAACGTTCGAAGCGCCTTTGGCACTCGTCAGGTGGTTCCAAACGTTTTTTCGACTCGACGTCCTCGGAGGGGTCACCGTCGCGCGCGCGCGCCACCCGCCCGGCGACTTGATGGGCAGCGGCGGACAGGAACGCGTGCGCGCCGAGCCGATCGATCCGACGGGGGCGGAGACGGTGGAGAAACACACGTCCGCGCTGGTCGGGACCGTCCTCGCGTCCATCCTGTGGGTGCTCAACTTCGGCGACGGCCGATCCGCGGAGGAGACGACGAAGGAGGAGGAGGAGGCGGCGGCGTAGACGCGCGTCACGCGCTCGGTCACCTCACATGCGTCCCCTTTCCGCTGAGCTCCCTTCGGCGGACGGGCGCGTGATCATCCACCTCGACCTGGACGCGTTCTACGCGCAGGTGGAGTCGAGGCGGCTGGGGATCGACCCGACGACGCCGCTGGTGGTCCAGCAGTGGCGCGGGATCATCGCGGTGAACTACGCCGCGCGCGCCGCCGGAATCAAGAGGCACCTCACCGTGGACGAGGCCGCGAAGCTGTGTCCCGGAGTCGTGTTCGTGCACGTCGAGACCATCGGCGGGGACGAGGACGAGGCGGACGATGACGCGGCAAACGCGAACGCGTCGCTCGACTTTTTTGGCGAAAAAGCGACGGCGGCGAGCGCGCGCGCCGCCGACGCGACGCGCGAACGAGTCGAAGACGACGGCGAATCCGCCGCGCTTCGGCGCGCGACGACGTACCGTCCGAGCGACGCCGGTCACGGCGCGTCGTCCGTGGGACCACCGGACGCGAGAAAACCGCTCGCGGACCCGCCGGACCGCGAGCGCCGGAAGGTTTCGTTGGCGCGGTACCGCCGCGCTTCGTTCGCGGTGATGGAGACGCTCGCGGACGCCTTTCCCGACGGCGCCGTCGAGCGCGCGAGCGTCGACGAAGCCTACGTCGACGTGACGAATGAAGTCGACGCGATTCTCGGTTTCGGTAAAACGCGACCGATCCCGCGATCGGGTCTTCGCGGCGTGCGTCAAGTCGGCGGCGACGAAGGCGAAGACGCGATCGGCACCGAGCGCGACGTCTCCGCGCGCGTCGCGCGCGGTCTCGACGCCTCGGGCTTCGTTCGGCCGCTTCGCCCGGAGGCGAGCGTCTCGGACAGGAGACTGGCGCTGGGCGCCGACGCGTGCCGCCGCGCGCGCGCCGCCGTGCTCGCGCGGACCGGGTTCACGATGTCCGGCGGGATCGCGCACAACAAGATGCTCGCCAAGCTGGCGTCCGCTCGGAACAAGCCGAACAAGCAGACGGTCGTGTCGCGCGTCGCGGCGGGCGAGATGCTCGAGGGTCTTCCGATGCGCTCGATCAAAGGGCTTGGCGGTAAGCTCGGCGAGCGCGTCGAACGCGCGCTGATCGAGCGGATGTCGAGCCGCGACGACGTTCGCGTCGGCGTCGGCTCGAGCGCGTCGCGGACCGCCGCCGAGCGCGTCGCGCGGTCGGGGAACGGGCGGGGGTCCTCGTACGAGGGGGGGTTCACGGCGGCGTCGCTCCGGCTTTTGTTTTCCGCGTCTTCTCAGACGTCGTCCGCTCCGTGGAGCCCGCACTTGGACGATAAGACGGCCGCGTGGCTCGATCGAACGTCCCACGGCGAGGACACCGATCCGGTGGTGGCCAACGTGCGCGACGGCGCCAAGTCTGTGACCGCGTTCAAGTCGTTCAAGGCTGTGCGCGACGTGGACAAGGCGCACGGGTGGCTGAAGGTGCTCTCGCACGAGCTCGCCGAGCGGTTGGCGGAGGACCGAAGACGGTTACGGCGCGCGCCGAGAAGCGCGCGGCTGGAGTACCGCGCCGAGCCCAACCCGAACGCGAACCCCCCGCGCGCGGCGTTCGAGACGCGAAGTAAGACGTTCGCGTTTCCCGCCGACGCCACCGCGGCTTTGGCGGCGGGGGATGCGCGCCGCGCCGGCGAGGCGTTGACGCGCGCGGCGGCGAAAATCTTCACAGCGCTCGGGCCGGAGGCGACGATGCCGTGCACGCGCGTTGGGCTCGCGACGAGCGACTTCGCGCCGACACCCACCGAGGGTGTCGGCATCCAGCGGTTCTTCGGGGAGTCGGCGAAACGCGCCGACGCGCGACGCGCGAGCGAAGGGTCAGAATTAGAAACGTTTTTTCGCGACGACGACGCGGAGACGGTCGACGCGTCCGTCCGCGCGATCCTCGCGGGCTCGAGCGACGCCGTGGGCGCCGCGGCGAGCGCCGCGGTGCGCGCGGACGGCCCGAACGAGCCTGAGCGGCGAACGACGAGCGCTTTTCAGACGGCGCAAACTAAAAAAGAAAGCTTTTCGATGGAAAAGGAAAAGGCGGGGGAGACGTCTCCGGCGGCGCGTTCGGCTCCGGTTTCGGCGCTCGACTCGTCCGCTTCGCTCGTGGCGTGTCCTCGCTGCGGCTTGCGGACAGCCCCGGGGCGCGACGCGCAGTCGCACGCGGACGAGCACCTCGCGTTCGACTTGGCCAAGAGCGAGCCGCAGCACCGGGCGGGCGCGCCTCGAGACCGTTCCCGCGGCGTCGGCGTCGGCTCGAAGAGAAGGACGACTGGCGCGGCGGCCGGCGCGAAACGGGGCCGGGGGGAACGCGGGGGAGCGGCGTCTCGAGACGCCGCGGGGACCGCCTCCGTGAGTGCCTTCTTCGCGAAACGGTGAGACGTATTTCGTGGCGCGCGCCGACGACGAGAGGACTCCACGGGTCGTCTCGAACGTAGTCTACGTCGTAATATGTATCACCTGTCGGCTATATCGTCTCCGGACCCGAACGTCGACGGTCGTCGTCGCCGTCGTCGTCGGCGGCGGCGGTCATCGCACGCAGCTCGCGACGGCTCGCTCGACGTCGTTGTCGCACGCCGCGAGCGCGCCCGCGAGGGTGGGTCCGTCCAGACCCATCTCCGCGCCCCGCCTGAACCCTTCGCAGAAATCTACCACCTTGCTCTCGTCGTCCCCCCACGTCGCCACCGCGTACAGGACGGCGTCGCGAGGGTACCCCGTGCGCGTGTACTTGTCGATCTCGGGCGGGTCGGGCTCACGCGCGATGCGACGCACGGTCGCGTCCAAGGAAGTGGGGTCGTTCGAACGAGTCGAGCACCCTCCGGAAGCTTGCCCATCAGCGCGACCGTCCGCATCCCTCCCCGAAGCGCCCGCGTCGGTCCCCTCCCCCCCGCACTCCTCGCGGAGCACGTCGCGCTCGCGGCGCACGTCGAAGCGCGACTCGAACACCGCATCCTCAGTCGCGGTGGGCTCCTCGCCCACGGAGGGCACGCCCCGGGGGGGGGGGAGGGAGAACTCAGGGGGAATCGCGAGGCGGATCCCGGCGCCGAGCGCCTGCTGCATGTCGGCGAGGGAGACGGACGCACTCGCGCGCCTCGAGGACTGTGACGAAGAGCGGTGGTCGTTGGAAATGATCTCGTCGAGGCCGCACCGTACCATACTCGATACTCCTTCGCCGTTTTCCCTTTTCCCGAACCCCCCAACTTGTACGTCCGAACGGGACGAAATTCTGAGTGAGTAGAGAGTCGGAATTTAATTCGGTAGTCCGTATTTGGAAATGTTAGTTTTGCACTTGACGATCGCGACGTCTTCTTTGTCTGCGAAGATGACGACACGTAGGTTTTCTGCGCTTTTTCTCTTCTCGCCCGTACTAGCGCGACGCCGCACGCGCGGCCGATACACGCGCGCGCGCACCTCGCGCCTCGGTTCGAGCCGAGCGTAGGTGCAGGCACGGGCTCGGGCGCGGGCTCGGGCACCCGAACGAGCCGCGACCGCGCGGCGGTCGAGGCGGCGAGAACTCGAGTGCCTCTCGCGCAACACGTCGCCTTTCGCGTTGCGGTCGCCCACCGCCATGTCGACGTCGACGAGCTTCCCTACCGAGCTACGGCTCCCCGCGCCTCGCCCCAAGGCCATCGACGTCGCCGCGGCTCTGGATCAGGTCGGGGGCGACTTCGAGTTCGTGATGGCCGTGATGCGCGACGAGTTCCTGGCGAAGGCCCCCGTCCAGATCGCGCGGTGCGTGACCAACGCGCGTCTCGCGGATCTGCACGGCGCCGACGCGACCGACGCCGACTCGAGGGAGAAGCGCGACGCCGCTCTGAAGGTGCTCGCCTTCGAGGCGCACTCCATGAAGGGCGCGTCGGCAACGCTCCACGCGGACGCGCTGTCCAAGGCGTGCCACCGGCTGGAGCGCGTCGCCAAGGGCGTGCCTTTGGACGCGCTCGAGCCGAACGCTTCCGACGATGCGCCGGGAATGACGTTCGAGCGACGAACGCGCGAGGTGGCCGACCGGTTCGCCGAGCTCGAGGCGGACGTCGCCGACCTCGCCGCGATAACCGACGTGGACGTCGCCGCCGCAAGCGAGGCGCTGGGGTCGCGGCTCTGCGTCACGCTCGCGCGGCTCGCGGAAGATGCCGCCGCGCTGGCGGCATCGCCGGCGGCGGTGGCGGCGGCGGCGGCGCGCGCCGGGGGCGCCGCGCCGCGGAACGAGCCGCTCGCGTCTTTGGCGCGCGCGGTCGCCGCGGACGCCAAAGCCGTGGGCGCGCGCGCGCTGCGCAACGCGGTGCGGCGCATGGACGCGCTCGTGTTTTCCCTTTCATACGAGAAGGACGCGAAGGAAGAATCAGACTCCGCCGCGCGCTTCAAAAACGTCGTCGCCGCGTTCGTCGAGCTCCGCCGCGCGGCGCAGACCGCGGCGTTCGACTGCGCGGCGGTGTGCTCGTTCGAGGAGACGAAAGGGTTCGCGCGGAAGACGCGGGGGAGCGCTTTGTCGGATAGCAGCGCGTCGTCTGAAGCGACGTGCGCGTTCTCGCGCGTCCGTCTGGTCGACGCGTCCACCGCGCGTGGCGACTTGTTCGACGCCGCCGCGACGGCGGCGGAGGCGCGGCGCGCGTTTTCGAAAAAAGCAGACTCGCGTCTCGACGACGTGATGCCCGCGACGTCGCCGGGCTCGAACCACATGGCTGCGGACGGTGAACAAAGGAATACTCTTGATGAATTCGGTCCGCCGTTGGACTTCCCGAACACCGTGCGCGCGCTGGACGGCGACGTCGCCTTCGCCGAGAAGATGCTGCGAACCTTTCTCGCCGACGCCGAGACGTTCGCGGCGAAGCCGCTGGCGGTGAGCCAGCCGAACGCGCCGCCGAACGCGCAGCCGGCGCCGGAGTCGCGTTCGCGACCTTCGTCGGAGCGTCGGGCGCCGCGGCGTCTCTCCGAGGAGCACCGCCGCGACGCGCGGCTGCTCACCGAGTCCGCGGACTGGCTCGGCGCGCCGCCGCTCCGCGCGGCCATCGCCGCGCTGCTTGAGCGCGACGCCGGCGAAGACGCCGTGCGCGCGGCGCGGCGGGCGGTTTCAGACCTGCGCGCGTTCGCCGACGGGCTCGAGTCGCGCGTCGGGGGCGCGGAGACGCGAGACCCCCGCAGCGGGACGTCCTCGCCTTCCTTGCCGAAGAAGTCCGCGAGCACGGACCAGGTGATGCGCTCCGGGCTGTACGCGCACAGCAGCTCGAGCTTGACGACCAGCGGCGGCGGGAGCGCGGACTTTTCTGGCCGCGACGAGAGCGACGAGAGCGCGGCGACGCGCCGACTCTCGCGCGAGTCGAGCGATATTTCATTGGACGGCGTTTCGCGCGAACGCGCCGGCGAAAGAACGGACGAAGGAAGCTTGTTCGGCGCGTTCGGCGCCACCCGCGAACGACCCGGGAGTTGGGGCGGGTCCAGCGGCCGCGTCTCCGCGGACAGCGCCGGCGCCGTCGAGGGGGCCGTGACGGCGCTCGCGGCGTTATCGCCGCGCGCGCGCGCGCGCGGCTTGGCGGCGGTCCGCGCGCCGCGGCGGCGCCGCGGCGCGCTCGCCTTCGACCTGCCCCGGGCGCTCGAGCGCGCGGGCGGCGACTGGGACTTCGCCATGGGGTGCGCGGGGAGGCACGCGGAGCTGGTGCGCGAGCAGATCGCCGTGCTCCGCGCGGTGATGCTCGAGGACCCTAATCCCCCGGGACTTCCGACCGACGCGGAATCGAGACACGTCCCCCGCGACGAAGCGCGGATCGTCGCCTCCGCCATCGCTCAGCTCCGCTCCGTCGCGGAGGGCGCGAAGGTGTCGCACGCGCCGAAGCTGATGGACGCCGTCGAGGCGCTCGCCGCCGCGCTCGTGTCGGCGGCGGCGAACGAGCTCAAAGCGGACACGCTCAGAGCCGCCGATGCGTCGTCGAGCGATCCGATGGATTCGTCTTGGCGCGTTCGCGCCGCCGAGCTCCTCCGCGTTTTGGAAAAGCGCGCGGACGAGTACGCCAAAGCGGTGGACGCCGCGGCGTGCACGTCGCGCGCGTTTTCGCCCCGGTTCGTGTTCTCGGACCTGTGCGGCGGCGACGCCGCCGCGGCGACCGAGAAGCTCCGCGTCCTGGCGTCCGCCGCGCACGAGGCGCACGTCGCCGCCGTGCGCGCGGTGGCGGCGGCGGAGGCTTCCTTCGGCGCGGCGGCGCTCGGCGGGACGTTCCGCGACGAAGACGGAGACGCGCGGGGGGACGCGGAGCCGCGGCTCCGGGGCGGCTCCGGGGAGGACCGCTCGTCCGGCGACGAGGACGACGTTTCGGCGGCGGAGACTTTTCGCGGAAACGACGGCGTGAACGACGCGTCTTCCGAGTCTTCCGCGCGCGGCGTTCGCGCGCGCGGGCGCGGCGGGGCGCCCGCGCGCGTCCCGCGCGAGATCCTGAACGACGTGCGGCTCGATCTGAGCCGCGCGTTCGGGAGCCTGGAGGCGTGCGAGCGGCTCGCGGCGAGCCTCGGCGCGCGCCCCTCGGAGCGCGCCTTCAGAGGCGCCGCCGCGCGCGTCGCGCGGGTCGCCGTAGACGTCTCCGCCGCCGCCGCCGGCGTCGCGGGCGCGCCGGGGCCGGGACCTCCGCGAGAAGCGAAGTCGCCAAGTCGCGAGAACGCGTTCGCCGAAACCGAGCTTCTGCCACGGGTTCCGGCGTGCTTCCTGGACGACGAGCACACGCAGACGGTCGCCGCGCTCGCGGCGCTGAAGCGCGAGGTTGAGGCTCTGGCGGCGGACTTCCACGTGATCGCGCCCTCCGCGTCGTTATCCGCCGCTCCGGGCGAACCTCGTCCGCGGGGGACCCACGCGGTCTCCGGCTTCGTCTCCCGCCTTTCCCGCCGCTTCGGCGCGCGGAACGACCCGAACGGGAACCCGCTCGCGTCCCTCGCGATGGATTGGCGCGCCTTCCCCGCGAGCGCGGCGCGTCTGGCGCGCGGCGGCGGGCGGCGTCTGCGCGCGTCGCTCTGCTCCGAAAACGCCGTCGTCGGCGCCGCCACCGCGCTCGTCACGGCGTACACGGCCGCCCGGCTGTTCGGCGCCGCGCTCGGTGCGCGCACGGACGACGGCGAGACATGAGTGTCGGGAGCCATCGAAGCGACCGTCGCGCGGCGTTCGGTAAAAGATAGTATTATACTTAGCTCTAGCTAGCTACACTTTGTACAGTAATATTAACGCTACCGCGCGTCATCAGTTCCCCGGCTTGTTGTGCACGCCGTCGCGCCCTTCCCCCGAGACGCGCGCGAAGCCCTGGTACGTCCCGTTCATGACGCTGGCCAGCGTGGCGCGCAGCGTCGCCGGGTAGAACGGCTTGGACATCGAGCCGTTCATGCCCGCCAGCTTTACCTTCGCGGTGTACTCCGGGCCGACGTTCGCGCTCAAGCCGATGATCACGTGCGGCTTCCGGTCGGCTCCGAGCGAGATCTTCTCCAGCCGCCGAATCTCGCGCGTCGCCTCGGCGCCGTCCATCACCGGCATCATCATGTCCATCAGCACGCAGTCGTAGTTTTCCGTTCCCTCGCTCAGGCGTTTCTTGATGCCCTCCACCGCTTCCAAGCCGTGGTTCGCCACTTCCAAGTCCGCGCCCGCCTTGACGATGGAGTACTTCGCCATCTGCTGGTTCATCAGGTTATCCTCGACGAGCAAAACCGACATGCCGCGCAGCTCCCCCGCGTCGGCGCCGGGATCCGCCGCCGACCCGCCGCGGTTCTCCTCCGACGAGCTCCGCGACGCGTACGAGTCGCGGCGCGCCTTGGCCGCGCGCTCGGCGCCGGTCGTCTCGTCGAGCTCGTTCCGGCGCGTCGCGTCGATGGTGTTCTGCGCGGCGTTCAGGCCAGCCGCCTTGAGGCGGTCCGCGAGGTCCAACGGGTCGCCGCCGAGCGAGTCGTGCAGCCAGTTGGCGTCGCCGGCAACCACCTTGTCGTCCGAGTTGGTCGCGATGTTGGCCAGCCGCGTCACCGCGCGCAGCAGGTCGGAGGGCTTCACCGGCTTGAGCACGAACTGCACGTTGGGCTCGTCCGCGATCGTGCGGTGCAGCTCCATGAGCTGGTACGGCAGCCCGAAGACCGCCACGCCCACGGGCGCCTCGAGCGGCTGCGCGCGCGAAAACTCGAGCGCGTGCTTCACGCCGTCCACGTCCGTCAAGATGATCGGACTCCCCAGTTGCGCCGCCTGCCGCACCTTCGCGCGTAAGTGTTCTTCGCGCTGCACGGTGACGTAGTGCACGCCCGGTCGCGCGCCGAAGCACTTCAAGATGCACCCGACGTGCTTCCGCGTGTGGTCGTTGACGGACGGGTGGAACACGGCGCGCGCGCCGGGAGGCAGCCGGTCGTTCTCCAAATCGTACTCGTCCTCCACGAAATCGTTCGTCTCCTCTTCGCCGAGCGCGTCGTCGCCGTCGCTCGAAGCCGCCGCCGGCTTTCCGCCGTCGCCGGACATCGAGTGCCTCGGCGTGGCCTGCGCGTGCGCGAAGTGAATTTGAAAGAAAAAGCGCGTGTACTCGTCCTCCACGGACTCGAAGTCGATGCTCCCGCCCATGCACTCGATGATCGCCTTGGTGATGACCAAGCCGAGGCCGGTGCCCTTCGCCTTGGCGAGCTTGTGGTCCGCGGGCTGGCAGAAAGGCACGAACAACGCGTGCTGCTTCTCGAGGGGAATGCCGACGCCGTTGTCGCGAACTTCGAACATCAGGCAGCTGGTGTGCGGCTTGCCCTCCACGGCTCGCACGTCCACGGAGAACTCCACCAGCGCCTGCCTCTCCCCGAGGTTGCTGCTGTACTTGATGGCGTTGTCCACCAGGTTGATGCAGCACTGGCGCAGGCGGAAAAAGTCGCCGACGAAGCGCGTGTTGAAGTGCTCGGGCTTGGCGATGAGCATGACCAGCTCCACCCCTCGGCTGGACGCCTTCTGCGAGATGTCCGTGACCTGTTCGATGAGCTGCCGGATCGTCCACACGTCCTCGGACAGCTCGATGCTCGCGCCCGACCCGCCGCTCTCGTCCTTCGCGCCCTCGAACTTGGCGAAGTCCAGAATCTGGTTGATCAGCCCGAGCAGCGCTTCGGCGGAGGTGAGCGAGGCTTTGATGAACGAGTTGGTAAAGTCCGTCAGCTCGCCCGACTCCATCGCCAGCGTGTTGAAGCCGATGATGGAGTTGAGCGGCGTGCGTAGCTCGTGCGTGATGTTGAAGAAGAACGCCCTCTGCACGTTGGACATGTGCACGGCGAAAGAGGCGCGGCGGTCGTCCAGCGCCTCGATGAACCGAAGCGACCCGGCAGAGATGACGAGCGAGTACGTGAACTTGGTGAGCACGTCGTTGTACAGGTACAGGTCGTGCTGCTGCTTGCACGAAAGCAAGCCCCATTCCGTGGAGAAGTAGATGGCGGGGTACCCCGCCCACGCCACGCACTTCAGCGCGGCGATCACGACGAGCCGCCCGGAGTCGAGGATGCCCATCTTGGCGAAGCGCAGAACGTCAAACAGCGCCGCCACCGAGTGCCCGATGACGTAGCAAAAGCACACCAGCGAGACGACCAGGAACGCGAGCCGCTCCAGGCCTGACGTCAAAGGCATCACCAGGCCGCACATGAGCATCAGGATGTCCACGGCGATGAGTACCGTGCGGTTCGCGGGGACGTACCCGGCGGATCGCGCGGGCGAAGACGTCGACGAACTCGACGTCGCCTCGGCGCCCTTCTCCCGCGCCTTTTCCCTCCGCGGCAGCGCGGCGAACGCGTACGCGTGCAGGTTCTGCACGAGCAGCAACAGCACGGGCGTCGTGAAGACCCACTCGAGCTGGCGCAGGCCGGAGAAGGACACCACGGCCCCCCGCGCGCGCGGCGTCGCCGCGCCCCGGTACACCACGTACCAGTCCTTCTGCAGCCACATCTCCCGGTGCGTCCAGGCGGCGACCGCGCTGATGTACGCCACCTGCAGGTTCAGCCTGTACTTGGAGCCGTGCGAGCTCCACGCCGCGGCGTTGACGTTGAACGCCAGCGCCGTGGCGAAGATGAGCGTCGCGACGAGCGCGTGGAACGGCTCGACGTGCTCCAGCGAGCCGGGCTCGGCGCCCGGGATGCCGGCGCTCACCGCGTTCGGGTCGAGCGCGGCGTACCAGCCGCGGAGCTTATCGTTCAGGACCACGAACAAACCGAAGAACACTGCGACGAGAGAGCGGTATCGGACGTTCGCGTCGATGGGGCACGTTAAATCGAAGCGCGCGTTCGTCGGTCACGACGGGTGGCGTCGAGGCGAGCGCGCGCGGGCGCGGTCGGGAGGAGGCACGTGACGAGCGACTGTTTTTCGATGCGGGTTCGCATTATCCGCGCGAACGGGGCGAAGGGGGAGGACGCACCGAGCAGGTTCACCGGGCTCACCGACGGCAGGCTCTCGCTGTTGACCAGCGGGCGCACATCGTCGGGGTTGACGGAGGAGGACATCGCGCGCGTCTCGATCCGCACCGCGGTGCGCGCCAGTGGCGCGTGAGAAACCTCCGGAAGGTAGGTAAAGTCGGTAACAAGGAGGCGGTCGTAGTTTTTGGCCGAATCCGGCTGAGTCATTCTGCGAATCCGGAACGACACGCGTGCGCTCAGCTTCTGAGCGCGCGCGAGTCTAAAATGCGAATCGACGTGTCAAGGAGAAGATTTCGCGAACGTTTTCGCTCGTAGCGCTCGGTCCGTTCGCCGCCTCAAAGCGGTAATAGCTCGCGTCGCTCGTTCGTCGTCTTCTCTCGGTTTCGGAGCGTGGATGCGCGCGTGACGAACGCCCTTTTACCCTGATGTCCGGTCAGGTCGTCTGAACGGTCCGAGCGCGTCCGCCGGCACCGCCAGCACGGCGCACGGCGCGAGCCTCGCGCACGTCCTCGCGGCGCCGCCGGCGGCGCGACGACGCTCGAGCCTCCGCGAACCCACCACGAGCACGTCCGCGGACCGCTCCGACGCGGCGCGGAGAAGCGCGCCGAGACCCCACTTCTCGTCCGACCCGCGCGTTCTCGCGGACGCGGACCCCAGAGGGAGGAACGGGCCGAGCCCCTCGCGTCGCGCGCGCTCGTTTTTTCCAAAACCTCTCGAAGCCCTCGTCCCCGCGTCGACCACGAGCACGGAGCTCGCGGGCGCCGTCGCCGGCGGCGGCCGCTCTTCGCGGAACGCCGCGACCGCGCGCGCGACGTCCTGGTCCGACTGCAGCAGCGCGGCGGACACGGGACTGCGCAGCGCCGGCTCGAGCGCCGCGGCGAGCGCCGCGGGAGAGTCGGTCCCCGGCGCGACGTGCACCGCGACGAAAGCTCGGTCGGAGGCACGTAAGACCACGCGCAGCGTCCACCGCACGAGCGCGACGCCGTCCTCGCCGCCGTCGTGCGCGACGCAGATGACGTTCCCGGTGACCGGAGCGACGCGGAGCGGCAGGGCGCGAGACTCGGTGAGACTCGGTGACGACGCCCGACGCGATCTCGCGACGGTCGTCGCGGCGACGCTCGTCTCGGCGACGCGCGTCTCGGGAGCGTTGCTCGTCTCGATCGCGTCGGTCGCGCCGTCGCGCTCGTGCCGTTCGGGTCGCCCGAGCTCCGAACGCGCCTCCGCGCGCTCCGCCTCGATCTCCTCGTCCACGAGCACCCTCCAGTTGCCGGGGAAACTCGAGGTCCGCGCGTGGCCTTTTTCCGGGCGCGCGCGGGATCCGGCGTGATCCCGCGCGTTTTCCCTCATCGCCGGCGCGAACGCCGCGTCGTTCCCGAACCCCGAGGCGCGGGACGCGTCGCGCGCGCGCGCGACGAGCACTGGTGTGGGGCTGAGCTCCAGGACGCGCCGGCTCACCGACCCCAGCACGGCGCGGCGCAGCGCTTCGAACCCGAACCCGAACCCGGTCTTGTCGCTCGCGCCGACGAGAACGAGGTCGAAGGCGGGGACGTCGCCGTCGCCGCGCCTTCGCCGCGACGGCACCACGTCTTCCGCGGGCCAGAGGTCTGCCACCGGGAACGAAGAGCCTTCGTTCGTCCTTTCGCGCGCGTCCCGCAACTTCGGGCTGACTTTTCCCTCGGCTTCGCCGCGCAGCGCGCCGGAGACGAACCGCGCGAGCGCCTCGGCGGGCGCGAGCGGGCTCTCCAGGAGCGCGGCCGCGGCGCCCCTTCCCCCGCCTCGAGTCGCGAACCGCCCGAACGCGTGCGCCAGCGCCGGGGGCATCCACTCGGGGAACTCGGTGGGGGTGACGAGCTCGTGCGTGACTAGGGTAGCAGACGTGGCCAGAGGGTTGAGCTGTGTGGCGTGAACGGCGACCAGGCGGTCACGTCCCGGGTCGAGAAGGCCTCGAGCGAGGGACCAGCGCACGAGGTTCACGGCGTCCTGCGATGGCGACGCCCCGCTTCCTTTGCCGGAAACGCCCCCGGCGGATCCGAGGAATAAGGCCACGTCGCGGGTCGGGGGGGTCGTTCGGGCGTCCATGGTGAAGTGAGGATAAGGCGCGAACAACGACCGCGTTCGTAGCGGTCGTCGTTGCTTTTTCTCGTGTTCGTTCCGACTCCGAGAGCCTGTGAGACCTGGTCACCCCGAGCCGGCGTTTTTCTGATGTTGTTTGCCACTTTTTCCGCAGTGAGGGTTTTTCAACGACCTCACTTCGAGACGCGCGATCTGCGCGCTGGCCAGGACGCCAGTCAATCCGCGACGTTCGCCGAACCGAACGTCGACATTCAGAGCACCGAGTGCGTGCAGCGAGCGCGCTGGCGGTCACCCGAAGGCGCTTTGACGACTCGTTCGAGTCCTTCCGAAGTCGTCGCGATCGCGTTTGAAACGACGGATCGCTTTTTCGTTTGAAAGACGACCCGCACGAGCGATGGGTCTCACGCGCAAGGAGCGCGAGAAGGAGGAGGAGGCTGAGCGCAAGGCCGAGGAGAAGGCTGCGAAAAAGGCTGAGCTCGCGGCGAAACGCGCCGCGCGCGACGCGGAGAAAGCCGCGAAGCTGGCCGAAAAGGCTTCCGGGTCCGCGGATGCGTCAACCCCGACCAAGGGCGAGAATGACGAAGACGCGTGGACCGCGGAGGAGTCCGAGGCGCTCGTGGACGGCCTCCGCGCCAATCCTCGAGGCATGCACGACACCGAGCGAGCGCGGTGGGAGGCCATCGCCGGCGGTGCGGGCCTGGAGAAGCGCGCGGATGCGCTCGAGTGCGTCGCGCATTACCGCTCGCTGCTCCGTAAGCTGAAAGCCGCCAAGGCGGTGCAGAAGCTGAAGAAGAAGCCCATGCGCAACATCAAGAAGGAACAGGAGGAAGCCGCGCGCGCGAAGAAAGCCGCGGCGGAGGCGCAACGCTTAGAGGAGCTGCGCGTGGCGAACGGCGGGCGGCTGTCTGCGGAGGAGCTCGGTTTCTTCATCCGCTCCGGCCCGGATGCCAATCGCCGCGCCAACTCCAACATGGACATCCAGATCAACGGCGTGCAGCTGTACGGCGGGAAGCAGGAGCTGTTACAGGACGCCGTGTTGAAGCTCGTGCACGGCACGAAGTACGGACTGGTCGGGCGGAACGGCACTGGGAAGTCCACCCTGCTGCACGCCATAAGTGAACGCACGATTCCCATGCCGGAGCACATCCACATCATCCACGTTGAGCAGGAAGCGGCGCCCAGCGACAAGAGCGCGCTCCAGACGGTGCTCGACACGGACTTGGAGCGGAGTTACCTTCTGGAGATTGAGAAACTGTTGTTAGAGGCGGGCGACGCCGCCGAGTTCGACGACGAGGGAAACCCGATCGGCAAAGTCAAGGAATCGCACGAGGGCATCGACTTGAACGAGGTGTACGATCGTCTGGACGAGATCGGGTCGGACGAAGCCGTGGCGCGCGCCGGCGCGATTCTCGGCGGCCTCGGATTCGACGCCGCGGACCAAAACAAAGCCACGAAGGAGTTCTCCGGGGGCTGGCGCATGCGCATCTCGTTGGCGCAGGCGCTGTTCATGACCCCCGATCTGCTGTTGCTTGACGAGCCCACGAACCACCTCGACGTCCACGCGTTGACGTGGCTGGAGGAGTTTCTGCAGCGGTGGGAGAAAACCGTGGTGATCGTCTCGCACGACCGCGGTTTTTTGAACGACACGACGACGGCGACGATGTTCCTGCACAACAAGCGGCTGCGGTACTACGGCGGCAACTACGACACGTTCGTGAAGGTGCGGAGCGAGCACAGGGCGAACGAAGAGGCGACGCGCGCGAACCAGCAGCAGCGCGAGGGGCACCTCAAGAACTTCATCCAGAAGTTTGGCCAGGGGCACAAGAAGATGGTGAAGCAGGCGCAGTGCCGCATGAAGATGCTCGCCAAGCTGCAGGAGGAAAAGGTGGACGTCGACTTCGACGACCCGTACCTGCGCCTGAACTTCCCGTCCGCCACGCCGCTGCCGCCGCCGTGCATCTCCGTCATGAACGTCAGCTTCGGGTACGAGGGATACCAGACCTTGTACGAGGGCCTGGACTTCGGCCTCGACATGGACAGCCGCGTCGCCATCGTTGGCCCCAACGGCGCCGGTAAGTCCACCTTCCTGAAACTGCTCGAGGGCGACATCCTGCCCACGAAGGGCTGGGTCAACAGGCACACCAAGCTGCGTCTGGCGCGCTTCTCGCAGCACCACCTCGAGAGCATGGACCTGGAGCAAGACTGCGTCGCGCACATGAAGTCGCTCGACGCAGAGATGCCGCTGGAGACGGCGCGCGCCTACCTCGGGCGGTTCGGGCTCTCCGGCGAGCTCGCGACCAAGCCCGTGAAGTTCCTCAGCGGCGGACAGAAGAGCCGCCTCGCGTTCGCCGAACTCGCCTGGAAACAGCCGCACATCATGCTGCTCGATGAGCCCACCAATCACCTGGACCTGGAGACGATCGAGGCGCTGGCGATGGCGCTGAACAACTTCGAGGGGGGGGTCGTGCTGGTGTCGCACGATGAGCGGCTCATCTCGCTCGTCGTGGATGAGATTTGGCAAGTCAAGAAGGGCGACATGCTCGCCTCGCCGCCGCAGCCGGGGTACGTGCGCGTCTTCAACGGGTCGTTCGAGGAGTACAAGGAGAAGCTGCGCAAGGAGTTCGAGGGCGGGTCGCTGCTGACGAACAAGAAGAAAAGGGAAAAGGCAGAGAAGGAGGCGCGGGAGAAGAGGGAAAAGGCGGAGAGGCGCGCCGGCGCCGAGCCGGCGGAGGCCGGCGAGAAAAAGGCGTCCGCCCCCGCCAAGCCCGCGGGCGTCGTCACGCTCGAGCGCCGCGGCGGCGACGCGCCGCCCGCGCGCGTGGTCGAGTCGCCCACGAAGGGCATGACCGGCAGCGCGGGCGGGTACGTCCCGCCGCACCTGCGGAACGTCGCGCCCCCGGAAGGGGTCAAGGACGCCTGGGACGACGACTGAAGCCAAGAAGAAGACCGGTGCGGTACTTTCGCGGTTTTAGAAATACTACTACGTACGTATCACACGACGCGCGAAACGCGACTACTCATGCATAAGGTGCGCGTTTCCTCAGAACCACTGCTCCTCGTCCGGCGGTATGTCTGTGGTGCATCGGACGATGCGCCACGCGATCAAGCCGACCGCCTCGAACACCGAGTCCGCGATGAGCTCGCTGGCGACGCCGTTGAGAACGAGGTCCGTCTCGGGCGAGTCTCCGAGCTGCGGCGGCGGCAAGCCTCTCGCGGCGAACTCCACGGACAGCTGGGTCTGCGTGGCGAGGATGAGGATGCCGATCGCGAAGCACCCCGCCTTGACGGTCCGTTTCACCGCCTCGTTCACCGACCCGTCGTACGCCTCGCGCTCGTACGCCTTCGCGGCGAGCGCGCCGGGGATCCACGCGCACGAGAGCTTGGCGCCGTGCGACAGCGCCGGGACCAGGAACGGGAGCGACCGCCATCTCGGGATCCACGGCGCCGGCACCAGCCACGACGGCCGGGGCACGCCCAGCGCGAGGACGCACGTCGCCACGAACACGGGGACGGTCGTGACCACGAGCGCGTCCGCGATGGGTAAGCCTTTATCGTCGATGCGCGCCTCCGTGAACCGTTTGCGCATTGTCTCGCCGAACAACACGCCGTTCTTAAACTCCTGCAACAGATCCACCTTGGTCTCGAGACGCGCGTCTTCGCCCGTCTCCACGGGCGTCGACGAAGACGGCTCGCCCGGCTCGTCCCCCGGAACGAGCCCGCCACGCGCTGGTTTCGTGTCCGTCGCCGTCGCGCGCGAAGAAGCCTTCGACGCGGGGTCGTCCGGTCCACCGCCGGCGGCGCGCGTCACCGCCGAACGCGCGCGTCCCAAAACGACCCACGCCTCGCGGCCGATGCCGTGCGCCAGCCGGTCGCCGCGGCGCGACGACGCCGAGGCCGAGGTCGAGGCAGTGCGCGCGCTCGCGGCGCGGCGAGGCACCGCGCTCGCCGCGCACGTCGCGGGCGCGCGGAGAGACGAGAGTCGGGTCGACATCTCCGTGTTTCGCCGAAGTGCCGCGCCGCGCGGAACGGCACCGACGTTGGCGATATGCCGCCGGACGCGCAGAGGGCGACACGTGCCAATCTGCAAACTGCGAAAAATGAAAGCGTCGCACACGCGGGCGTTTTCGTGCCATTGGTATGCGGCGCGGACGGGGGTTCGCGAACCCTCGAAATGCGATCTCGTCGCGCCGATCTGCCGAGCCAATCCGCGGTCGATGTCCGCGTCAGACGGAGGTTTATCAGGAAAAGGCGATCGCGCCTCCGCGAGCACTCCCGCCGCCGCGTTCCCGACGATGTTCGCCGTCGCCTCTTCCCAGACCACTGCGCTCCGCGCGCGCCCCGCCGCGCGCGTCGCGGCGCGAGGCGAGCCCCGAGCCGCGCGCGTCGTGACCCGCGCGGCGTCCGAGTCGGAGACCGTCCTGTTCATCACCGACGACAAAGGCGAGTTCGTGCGGGCCGGATCCACGGCCGCGACGGTCGCGGTCGCCGAGAAGCCCGAGAAGCCCGAGAAGCCCG
>MDSV01208293.1_pt1 | contig 18261 bp, 15 predicted proteins | sample 810851 | NCBI WGS metagenome assembly MDSV01 (sample SAMN05326640, study PRJNA326480) | marine metagenome | isolation source: seawater | place: Atlantic Ocean: North East | collected 2012 | reverse complement strand
TGAGGCCGTCGCTGATAGGTATGAAGTTTCAAGAGAAGCTCAAGATGAGTATGCTCTTTCTAGTCAGCAAAGATGTGCTGCCGCGCAAGACGCTGGCCTTTATGCTGATGAAATCATTTCTATGGATACTAAGATGATCCTAAAAAATAAAGAAACAGGAGCAGAAAAAGAAGTTGATGTGACTGTTGATAAGGATGATTGCAACAGACCTGAAACTACTTTAGAAGGGCTTTCTAGTTTGAATCCAGTTTTTAATCCTGAAAGCGGTTCCGTAACCGCAGGAAATTCTTCTCAATTATCTGATGGAGCTTCTGTAACTTTGATCATGAGTGAAGAGAAAGCTAATGAACTAGGTCTTAAGCCAATTGCTTATTTTAGAGGATTTACAACAGTTGGTTGTCAACCAGATGAAATGGGTATTGGGCCAATTTACTCTATACCTAAGTTACTCGAATCTGCTGGTTTAACAGTAGAAGATATAGATCTTTGGGAACTAAACGAGGCTTTTGCTTCTCAAGTAGTCTACATAAGAGATCAGCTCAACTTACCTACTGAGAAACTTAATGTAAATGGTGGTTCTATCGCTATAGGACATCCATTCGGCATGACTGGTTCAAGGCAGGTTGGACACCTCACCAGAGAATTAAGACGTACTGGTGGAAAATACGGCATAGTAACTATGTGTGTTGGTGGCGGCATGGGAGCAACAGGCTTATTTGAGTCTATCCCTGAATAATGTAAATTTGTCTAAGGGAGTAAATGCCTTGGACGAGCATACATTAATAAAAACTTATTTTTCTGACGTCGGCTCAGCTTATCTAGCTGAGCAAGACGTTAGAATTTCTGTTGGAGATGATTCCTCAATAATCAACTTACCTTCAGGTAAAGAGTCTGTAGTTTCCGTAGATACTTCCATAGAAAACACTCATTTTTTGGGCACTATGAGTCCTGAGGATATTGCTTATAGGTCTGTGGTGGTTGCCTTGAGTGATTTAGCAGCATGCGGAGCATCTCCTGCATGGTATTCTGTAGCTTTAACTTTTCCAGAATTTGACGAAATTTGGTTGAAGAAATTTTCTGATGGTCTGAGAAGATTATCCGGTGATTATAGAATTCCGTTAATAGGGGGAGACACTACCAAAGGTAACTTATCTATAACTGTTCAAGTTAATGGTTATTGTGATACCGGCAAATCAATATTGAGATCTAAAGCAGAACCTAATGAGCATATTTATGTCAGCGGCCTAATTGGAGAGGCCGCAAAAGGTCTTAAGTCATTTACAGATAAATTAGAGGCTACAGATCAACAAGTTAAAAGTTATTTAAGCCCCAAAGCTAGAATTGAATTAGGTCTTAGATTGAAGGGAGTCGCTAGTGCCGCAATAGATGTTTCTGATGGTCTTTTGCAGGATCTGAAACATATTTGTGAAGCAAGTGGGGTAGGTGCACAAATTGAATTAGATAATATTCCAACCTTTGGGACTATTTCATCTATAACTGAGATTAACTCAGGCGATGACTACGAGATTTGTTTTACTTCTTGTCCTGAAAATGAGGATGTTTTAAAAGAAATTTCAGAAGAATTGAAGATTAAGATTACTCTGATAGGGAAAACCAATGATTCAAAGACTATAAAAGTATTTGATAGGGAGGGTAATGAAATTTCTGTTGAATCCGGTTACAAGCACTTTTAGCTTATGATTTTAAAGAAACTAGTATCAATTATAGGTCTAGGCTTTGGTTCAGGTCTTTCACCCATTGCACCTGGGACAGCTGGTAGCTTTATAGCGGCAGGTATCTATTATTTTTTTATATGGGATAGCTTACTTAATTATTTAGGAATAGCTCTTTTTTTGTTTTTTATTATTGTTTCTTTTTTTATTGGAATCTTAGTTTGTTCTCTGTTTCCAGATGAAGACGAAGATCCTAAGAGTTTTGTATGGGATGAATTTACAGGAATGTGGGTTAGCTGCATTCCGCTATCATTTATCGATAAAAATATTTATCTACTACTTCTTGCTTTTTTAATTTTTAGATTTTTTGATATATTTAAGCCATTAGGAATTCAATCAACAGACAGTAGGACAGGACCGTTCTATGTAATGATTGATGACGTCATTGCGGGTAGCTATTCCGCTTTTCTTATGACTCTAATAATATTTTTTATCTAATGATTTATTTAAGCAGAATAAAGTAGAATACGCCCAAAAAAATTATATGGATATAGATAAATTACCAAAATCAAAGCTTCCCATGCCTTGGGGAGAATTCTCTGTAATAGGCTTTGAAGATCACAATGGAGAAGAACATTTGGCTATTTCTTTTGGAGAAATCACTGAAAATCCACTTCTAAGAATCCACTCTCAATGCTTAACTGGAGATGCATTATTCAGTTTAAGGTGTGATTGTGGCCCTCAACTAGCAATGGCTTTAGAACGAATAGCATCTGATGGAAATGGCTTGGTTATATATATGGCTCAAGAAGGAAGAGGTATAGGCTTACTTAATAAAATTAGAGCCTACGAACTTCAAGATCAAGGATTAAACACCGCTGAAGCTAATGAAAAGTTAGGGTTTGCTGCAGATGAAAGAGAGTATACATTTTGTGCAGAAATATTATCTTCTATGGATATTTCTTCAGTACGCTTAATGACAAACAACCCTTCTAAAATTAAAGGTCTTGAGAATGCAGGAATAAAGGTATCGGAAAGAATTGCTATTGAAACTAAACCCACTGATCAGAATAAAGAATATTTAAGAGTTAAGTCCAAACACATGGGCCATATGCTAGAAGAATCAGATTGATTTCAGTTTTTTCTCAATTGATTTCCTTACGCCAGTACCATCAAGATTATTCATAATTTTCTGCTGTTCTTGGTCACCATGTTCAATAAATCCATCTGGTAAACCTAGATTTAAAACTTTAGAAGTAGAATTCTTTTCTAAGAGTTTTTCATTTACTGCAGATCCGGCTCCACCAGCTACTACATTATCTTCTAATGTAACTATAAGTTTAAATTTATCAGTAATTTCATTAATAAGATCTTCATCAATAGGTTTTATAAATCTCATATCTATAACCTTCGCTTTAATTATATTCCCAGCTTCAATAGCTGAGTTCAATAAGCTTCCAAAAGATAAGATAACAACTTCAGTTTCTTTGGACTCCAAAATTGTTTTACTTTTACCAATCGCGATGGTTTCTTCCGACTTTTGATGCGTTATTCCTCTTCCGCTACCTCTTGGATATCTAACTGCTGCAGGGCCTGTGAATTTATAACCCGTATTTAGCATTTTCCAAGCTAAGTCTTCATCAGATGGTGCCATTATAATTATATTAGGTATACATCTTAGGTAAGAAAGATCAAAAGCACCTTGGTGAGTGGCTCCATCTAATCCCACTAAGCCCGCTCTATCTATAGCAAATAGAACATCTAAATTTTGTAGAGCTACATCATGAATCAGTTGATCATAGGCCCTTTGAAGGAAAGTACTATAGATAGCCACTACAGGTTTTAATCCCTCGCACGCTAAGCCTGCTGCAAAACTAACACTATGTTGTTCTGCGATAGCTACATCATAGTATCTTTCTGGAAAAGTCTTAGAGAATTCATTCATTCCTGACCCCTCTCCCATGGCAGGTGTAATAGCAACTAAATTTTTATCAATACTTGCCTTGTGGATTAGCCAATCTCCAAATATATTAGAGTAGGAAGGGCCTTTAGGTTTTGAAGTCTTGGGAGAGGGTAGATCTTCTTTCTTAATTTTATCTATAGCATGGAATCCTACAGGGTCTCCTTCTGCGGAAGCATAACCTTTTCCTTTGGTGGTAATCACATGCAGAAACCTCGGACCATTTATATTCTTTAAGTCTTCCAATATGTTTATGAGGTTTTGTGAATCATGACCATCCACTGGTCCAAAATATTCGAATCCTAATTCTTCAAATAATGAACCAGGTGCAATCATACCTTTGGCATGTATTTCTGCTTTTCTAGCAAATTCTTTTGCGCCAGGTAGATAAGTTAATACAGATTTTCCACTTTCTCTTATCTTATTGTATGTTTTACTTGCCCACACTCTCGAAAGATAATTTCTTAATCCCCCAATATTTTCCGAAATAGACATTTGATTATCATTTAAGATTACTAGAAGGTTCTTATCTAAAGAACCGGCATGAGCGAGAGCCTCATAAGCCATCCCTGCAGTCATAGCTCCATCTCCAATTACTGCAGTTACATGCCTATTTATATTTTTCGCATCAGCTCCAGTTATCATCCCTAAAGCTGCACTGATAGATGTGCTTGAATGGCCAACACCAAAAGTATCATATTCACTTTCATTTCTTACTGGAAAAGGTGCTAGGCCATTAGTCTGCCTCATACTTTGCATATCTTCCTTTCTTCCAGTTAAAATTTTATGCGGATAAGTTTGATGCCCAACGTCCCAGACTATCCGGTCATGAGGTGTTTCAAAAGCATAATGGAGAGCTAATGTTAATTCGATAACCCCAAGACCAGCACCAAAATGACCACCTGTTTTTCCTACTGTGTAGAGCAAGAATTCTCTTAACTCATCAGCTATTAAGGGTATTTGATTTTTATCTAGTTTTCTTAAATCTTCAGGTGAATTAATTTCATTCAGAAATTTTGAAATGGGCTCTTCGGTTGGTATTGATTCAAAAATTTTCATGATCTAATTATTTCTAGTCACTACATAGTCAGCTAAAAGTCGTAGATTATCAGCTTTTTTTGAAAGAGGAACTAGAATTTCTTTTGCCTCTTTAGCTAATGTAAGAGCTTTAGATCTAGAATCCTCTAAGCCAACAACCGAAGGATAAGTTATTTTGTTTTGGTCTAGATCTGAACCTTGATTCTTTCCACTAACAGAAGCAGGAGATTCAATATCAATAATGTCATCTTGTATTTGAAAAGCTAAGCCAATTTTTTTTCCGTAATTACTGAGTAATTTTATAGTTTCTTCATCCAATTTAGATAATAACCCTCCTATTTCTAGCGAAGTTTGAATAAGCCTACCTGTTTTTTGGAAGTGCATAAGATCAAGCTCTTCTACGGAGGGTTTTAGACCCATTTGTATGTCTTTAACTTGGCCTCCTACCATGCCTGAGAAGCCACATGCATTTGCAAGTTTTGATAACAATTTAATTTTAGTTTTTTCATCAATATTGATATTGCAGATTAACTCAAATGCCAGAGGTTGCAGCGCATCTCCTGCAAGGATTGCAGTAGCTTCATCAAACTTAATATGAGAAGTGGGATTGCCTCTTCTGAGATCATCATTATCCATAGAAGGCAGATCATCATGAATTAAAGAGTAGCAATGAATCAACTCTACAGCACAGGCGGATAGATTAATGGATTGTCTATCGCAAGAGCCTAATCTAGAAGATAAGTAAACTAGTATGGGTCTAAGTCTTTTCCCTCCATTTAGAACAGAATACCTCATGGCCTCAGCCAATCTAGATTCTTCAGAAGGTAGTACTTCTTGAAGGCTTTTATTAACTTGATCTCTGTATTCTTTTAAGAGATTCTCAAAATCAGACATCTTTCAATGGAGTGGTCTTAAGTTCTCCATTTTCTTCAATGAGTTTTTGAACTTGCAATTCCGCTTTAGACAATTGCTCTTGGCATTGTCTCGCTAATTTAATACCTTTTTCAAAAGATTTTAGAGAATTCTCTAGACTTAAATCTCCTGATTCAAGATTCTCGACAATACCTTCAAGTTCTTCTAAGGATTTTTCAAAATTTATATCTGTCTTTTTAGTAACCATAAACAGTCAGTTTACAATGAATATTCTAAACCTACATAAGTTTCTCTAGGTAAGCCAGGAAAATATCTGTCTCCACCAAAAGCATTAAAGTCAGCTCTTTCTGCATAATCCTTATCACTCAAATTATCTACCCTCAGATATAGCATTAGTTTTTCTGAGTACCTTAGATCAGATCTAAAATGTAGAAGTGTGTGACCTTCGTATTCATGAATATTAGCTGCATCAGTGTAATAAGAGTCCATCCGTTCAATTTCTAATGCTAAAGAAAATTTATCGTTAATAGCAGTGTTTAAAATTGCATTTGCCATCAGCTTAGGCGAAGTATCAATCTCATTACCTATTTTTATCTTCTCCCTCATTGAGGTATCTGAATCAAAGTCATATTTATGATCACCATACGTGAAGTTACTTATCAGATTGGTTGTTTCGTTTATATTCACATTTAGAGTGAGCTCAATTCCTTTATGGTTTGTTTTACCATTATCAATAATGAAATTTTCAGCATCTCTGAATATCGAGTTTCTTTTTTTACTTTTATAAAAACTTAGAGATCCATTTAGATTTTCTAAATTGAAGGAAGTTCCTATTTCAATCATCGTTAGTTTCTCGGAATCTAGGTCAGTTACATTTTGCTTTTTTTGCAGCCTGTAAGCTTCATTGATCTGAGGAGGTCGAAAACCAAGACTGGTTTGAAAGAAATAATTCACAACATCATAGTCGGTAGCTATACCAACTCTAGTACTTAATTCACTGTAAGTATCTGATCTATCATCAGGCCTGTTGTAGTAACATCCTCCAAAACCACAAGAAGTACCATCTTCTTTAGTATTACCACTATTCATTCTGTTGTCGTAATCATATTTGATGGATTCCGTTCTCAAGTCAGCATAAAACAAAAAATCACTGTTGATATATAAGTCCTCAATACCTGCAAATAAAGCGTACACCCTAGAATTAACTTCGTAATCATAATGCTTTCCTTTAGGTCTAGTTGCATTATTGAAGGCAGAGCTGGTAGTTAATGCATTAGTTTGTGTCTCAGTTAGTTTAGCATCAGCTATTTCTACTTGTAAGCCACTTGTAAGAGAGTAATTTTTAAAATTAAATAATCTTTTATACATCAGTCCAAAGCTACTATGGCTGTTCTCTTCGACTGGTGTACCTGGTAAAAAATGTTGAAGAAATGTCATATCATTTTTTCTGAAATAAGGGGTGATTATGGATATTCCATTTTCTTCTTGTCGTTTTAACTTCAATGATAATCTCTGTGAATAAGCATCCCTAAAAGCTTCAGGATTAAGGTTCTTACGATTTAAGTTTGAATCTTTATAAGAGTCTAAACCGGTGATGTAGCCAGCAGTTTCTTGGTTTAGATTGGTTAAAGTCATTTTTAATGACGCGATCCAAGAGTTCCATTGGAAATCTGATCTCACCTTAATTTTTTGTTGATCATATCCTGAAAGTTCTCTAAATCCATCATTTGAAGTAGTAAGAGCATTAAGGCTCCAGTCAGATTGATTTCCAAGAGTTGTTTTTAGATTCTTATACCCATTAGGTCCTATATTTGTTGAAACAGTATTTTTGTATGTTATTGGTCTTGAAATTACATTGATTACACCATGCATAGCATTTGCTCCATACCTTGAGCTTGCTGGACCCGTTATTGTCTCAATACCTCCTGAAAGCTCAAATGCAGTCTCAAATAGCCCATTCACATTACAAAATCCAGAAGGGCGTACGGGTATTCCGTCTTCTAATATTAAAAAAGATCCACAAGCTCCAGGTCCAGTCAGGACAGGAGAACGCATAGCCATTAAATGTTCTTGTCCAGAGCCTCTACTAATCCAGATTCCAGGCATTCTTCTAAAAATTTGTTTAGGGTGTTGCGCATCTAGTCGATCTAATTCTGATGAATTAATAGATGTAATTGAAACATTCTGTGACCACCCATTTAAATTTGATATCTTTTCTTCTAAAACAATTATTTCTTGTTCTACTTCAGAAAATAATAGCGAGCTAAAAAATAGAAAACTTAAAGTGAATAATTTGCCCTTTGATTGCATTTATAACTTCCTTTTATTCAATACATAATAATCAAGTCTGCATTGTAAAAACATAGGAGACTGAAATCTATCTAAAAGCCTAATTTTGATTTACTTTATTTCTAAAATTAATAATTGGTTTTAATAAGAAGCTAACGATTCTCCTAGGAAAACTTTTGATGGAGTCGCTAAAAGCTAGAGCACAAGGAGTGACTACCAACGTTAAAATAGTCGCGACACTAAGCCCAACAACCAAAGATCCTGCCATCTGTTCCCAAAAGCTAGTTATGTAAGAACCGCTTTTTATTGTTCTATCAATTAAGTCAATGCTGTATCCCAAAGCTATAGGCATCAAACCAGCAATAGTGGTGAAAGAAGTTAAAAATACAGGTCTCAGCCTCAATACAGCACTTCTAAGTGCTAAAGATTTTATATCTGAACCAGGATTATTTTTTTTCAGTAAATTGAAAGTGTCAATAAGTACAATATTGTTATTAACTACTATCCCAGCTAAAGCTACACAACAGATTCCTGTTTGCAAAGTACTAAAGGATCTGCCCAAAATTAAAAGAGATATGAAAACTCCTCCAAAAGATAAAAGTATCGCTGAAAGAACTATATTAGCCTGATAGAAGCTGTTGAATTGTGTAACCAGAACAATCAACATTACAAATAACATGGTTATAAAACCTAGAACTAGAAAATCCGTCGCTTCTTGATTGTATCTATCAAAACCATCAAATTCAACAGTAACACCTCTTCCAAAATCAGTGACATTCACCCATTTTTTTATTTGTTTTATTTTATCTGACGCTATGACTCCTGGCATAGTCTCAGCTGAGAGTTTTAAAACCCTTTTACCATCCTGTCTACTAATTGTTTTGGTTGCAGGTTTAATATTAGTATCAACAAAACTACTAACAGGAACTTGACCTCTAGCTGTTTGAATATTTAAGTTTTCAAGTTGATCAATGTTTCTTTCCGATTTTGGGAATCTAACTCTTATATCAACTTCTCTGTTTATATTTAGAGGTCTATATTCACCAACTTTAATACCATTGGTTACCATTTGAACTGCAGCTCCCACGTCCGAAAGTCCTGCACCATATTGAGCAGCTTTTGTTCGATCGATATTTAGCTCCCATTCAATACCTCTTGTTTCAGAACTATCTCTTACGTCTGTGAACCCAGTTACTTCAGTTTCTATGTAATTTCTAATTTTTTTGATAGCTTTAATCAAAGCTATTTCATCATTTCCTAAAACATTTATTTGAAGGGCTTTTCCTATTGGAGGGCCTCCTTTTTCAGCTTCTACCGAAACTATATAACCCGAAATATCACTCAGATTTTCTCGCATTAGATCTAAAATCTCATATCCATTCCTATCTGAAACTGCATTATCTTCTGAATAAAAATCGACGAACATGCCTCCTACTTTATCTGAGTCTACTCCTCTCATTCCCTGGGAACCACCTGAGTTACTGTAAGTCCCTAGCATCTCAATATCTTCCATGCCTATAATTCTTTGCTCAGCATCAATCGCTAAATCCCTTATTTCATCTACTGCAAGATTACCTCTAGCGTATATGTTTACGTCTGCAAACTGAGGTGCAACTTCTGGGAAGTAGATTATTCCTTTTCCATGTTGAGTCCATAAGCCAATACACAAGACTATAGCCGATAAGATTATGAATATTGTTTGCCCAGGAGTATCTAGATATTTATTAATTTTTCTTGCATATGTTCCAGTAAAACCAGGAAGGGATAATGGGTCTGAGGATTCTAACCTTCTAACGTTGTTAACTTCCTCTTCAGACTGTTTTGCAAGACCACCGAACATGGCTCCTAAAATGGGCGCAAAAACTAAAGAATAGAGAAGGGAACCAACTAAAACACAAAAGACAGTAATTGGCATATCTCTAATAAACTTTCCAAATCCAGGCATTAACATCAAAGGAGTGAATGCTATTAAAGTTGTTATAGTTGAGGAAAACACAGGCCAGAACATTCTGGTTGCAGCTGCCGTATAAGCTTCAACTCGATCCATGCCTTCGGCAAGTTTTCTGTCAGCATATTCTGTTATAACGATTGAACCATCGATAGTCATACCCATAGAAATTAACATTCCAAACATAACCATGAAATTAAATTCTTTACCTAAAAGTAGTAGTATCAGTAGGGCAAAGAGATAAGAAAATGGAATAGCCATTCCAACTAACATAGAAGTCCTAAAACCTAGAGCAGCTAAAACTACAATCATCACTAGGGCAATTGAAGTCAGTACGTTGCCTTGAAGCTCTGAAATCATGGCCAAGGCAAACACTGAATCATCTCTTACAAAATTCACTTCTACTCCACTAGGAAAATTCTTAGCTTCTTTTAGAACTATTTCTTTTACATCTGCAACGGTTGAAATGATATTTGTGCCTAGTCTTTTTGAAACATCAATTGAAAGGGATTGCTTGCCATTTATTCTTGAGTATCCACCTCTGTCTTTATAAGTCAGACTAACATTAGCGACATCTCTTAAAGTTACTACTGAGCTTCCTGATACTTTTATAGGCAGCCTTTCTATATCATCTAGGCTTGCAAATACACTAGGAACATTCACAGCAAATCTACCTTTACCAGTGTCCTGAGATCCAGCAGGGATAACCCTATTATTATTTGCAACAGCTTGGTAGAGCTGATTCATTGAGATCCCGTAAGACTCAAGCTTACTTTTCTCTACAACGGCTTCAATTAAATCTTCTGGAACTCCATTTAACTCTGCTGTTAGCACATTAGGGTGAGTTTCTATTACATCTAAAAGATCTTGGGTAAGATTCACTAGTACTCTTTGTGGCAGAACATCACTTGAAATACTTACAGTTAAAACAGGACGATCTGAACTATTAAATTCTCTTATTGCAGGTTCTCTTACATCATCAGGAAGTAACCTTTTAGCTTCATCAACTTTAATTCTTACATCGGATAAGGCTTTATCCAAGTCCATATCTTGATCGAACTCGATTATAATTGAGGCATAGCCAGTGGTCGAAGTCGATCTTATTGTTTGGACTCCTTCAATGGTTCTTAACGAATCTTCTAATGGCTTTGCAAGAAGTCTCTCTGAATCCTCTGGAGAAACTCCTTCATAGAAAACACCTACAAATGCTCCAGGAAATGAAACATCAGGTTCCGTTGCTTTAGGTAAGTAATTAAGAGCATAGAAACCAGAAAGAACTAGAAGCATTAAAACACTTAACGAAGTTCTACTTTTTTTGATAGCTTGGAATATAAAGGCTCTCATGCTTCAGGCAAGCTCATCTCTTTTACTTTAACTGTCTGCCCTTGAAAAACGTACTCCTGACCTAGAGTAATAATTCTCTCATTTTCTTCAAGACCAGAAATCCAAAGACCTTCAGTAGTATCTTCAAGAATTTCTATGACTCTGAATTCAACGGAATTACTTTCATTTACTGTCCTAATACCTAACTTTCCTTGGTCATTTAAAGCAAGAATAGCTGGTGAAATTTTATGGGAGAATACTTTTTTACTTTCTATAAAAATCTCTGCAGAAACACCATCCCTTATAGATCTGTCCTCGTTATTTACTTGAATTTCAACTCTAAAGGTCCTTGTGTTTTTATCTGCAGAAGTTGCTATGAATGAAACTTTACCTTGAATCTCATTTCCCGATATTAAACGAGCCATTGTATTTGCCCCTACATCAATATCCGCTATTTCTTTTTCAGCAATATCTGCCACTAAAAGCATAGGGTTTGAGTCTATAAGAGAGGCACAGACTCCTCCCGTATTGAGGTAATCTCCTTTATCTACTTTTAGAGATTCTAAATAACCAGAGAATGGTGCAATAATTTTTGGGTAGGCCTCTCTGCCTGCTATATATAATTGGCACAGTAGATCACCTTCTTTTACATAATCTCCTTGTTTGAAGGGCGTAGAAATGACCCTTCCACCTAATTCTGCCCTGACTTGAATAAACTTATCGGCTTCCGTGAAACCACTTGCTCTTATGGTTTTGGACTTCATAATTCCCTGGCTGTTTAAGACAGTGACTGAAGAAAGTGTGGCAAGAGAGCTTTCACTCTTTGGACTAATTTTATCTTCTACCAAAGATCCAGATACCATCCAAATGATAAGAAAAGTTGCAGTTATTGCAGCTGTTTTGTAGGTTTGTTTAATTTTCATGTATAAATATTAAGGTGTTATACATGACTATAACACTAAAATACTATATTTTTAAATTAAATTTGGTGTTTTTCCTTCAGTTTTTGGAGATTTAGTTTCGTTTGTTCACTTACCTTGAGATCTTTTTTTTCATTCATGGCATGTTTCGAAATACTCCAACTTGATTCTATTCTTTTGTCCATCAGATTTTGACCTTTAGAGTTTTGATTTTGATTATATTTTTGCCATTGGAATTTTACATGTTGAAGAAATTTACTATTCCAAGAGTTATGGGATTGACCGTTCTCCTTCCAGTATAGAATAAATTCAGCCATTGTTGAGTTAGCAAACTCTTTAGGAATATCTGTGAGGCTTAAAACGTCATAGAAATCTTCATTCGGTAACCATTTAGAATCAATTTTAAAAGGCGTATCGTCAATTTCATTGATGTTCTGAAATCTTCCCCATTGTCTTCTGATATGAGATATAAATTTTGAGTTCCATATATCTGACTCTTCTTTTTTTTCACTCCAATATAATACGAATTCAGGTATCTCTTTTTCTATAAAACTATTATCTACTCCAGATCTTATTAAGATTTCTCTAGCTTCTCCTTCTGGCTTCCAATTAGTCCGAATCGGTTTTCTTTTTTTCTTTTGATTATCTGCAGCTTCTTTTTGTCTCCATTGTTTTATAACATATCTAAGAAATTTTAAGCCCCATGATTTATTTATTTCTTCTTTTTCTTGGTGCAAATGTTTGAAGTCTTCTACTTGAGAATATGTGAATTCTTCTGGTATTCCATATTCATGAATTTGATCAAGCAATTCTTTTTCAGGTTGCCAAGAGTTTTCCATAGAACTTTCTTTCCTGTCACTTAGCTGTATCTCTTTAACCGAAAAACTAGATATATTCTCAATCTTATTTTCTACAATTAGACCTTTGCTTAATAAATTTGTTAAGTATTCAAGCAGTTCTAATTCAGTCCAAAAAGAAAGAATATTTTTTAATTCGATTAAATCACATTCTCTTGGACTATGTTCTTTCAATACTTCGAGTAATACAGCTTCGGAAAGTCCTATAGTACTGGCTACATCTTTTGAAAAACTTATTGTTGTATCTGACATATAAAATTCGGAACAAGGAGATTAAATTATCCTCTCCAAGTTAACAAGAACAACTTTAATTCTATACTTTATTTTTTCTGTCTGATACGGCTTGAGCCAATTGATTTAAACAAATCTTGGTGTCTTCCCAATTAATACAAGCATCAGTAATGCTTTTTCCGTATGTAAGGTTATCTAAGTCTTTAGAGCTTTGATTGCCTTCTTCAATGTTACTTTCAATCATAACTCCAGTTATACGATTATCTCCTGAGGAAATTTGATTGGAAATATCTTCACAAACTAGTAATTGATTTTTATGCTGCTTACTACTATTTCCATGACTCATGTCTACCATTATTGATTCAATAAGATTATTGTTTTCAAGTATTTTTGCAGTTTCATCAATATCTTCTTTACTGTAATTTGGCTTATTGCCTCCTCTAAGTATTACGTGACAGTCTTTATTACCTGAAGAGTAAAATATGGCCGCTCTACCTTCTTTGGTAACGGATAAGAATTTGTGTGGATTTTGTGCCGACCCAATGGCATCAGCCGCAACCTGGACGCCACCATAAGTACTATTTTTGAAACCAATAGGGCAAGAAGTTCCAGATGCTAATTCTCTATGGACTTGGCTTTCTGTAGTTCTAGCTCCAATTGCACCCCAAGAAATTAAATCGGCAATATACTGAGGTGTTATTACGTCTAAGAATTCTGTTCCAGCAGGTAAACCCAAGTCATTTATATCTCTTAAAAGTTGCCTTGCAATAGAAAGCCCCTTATCAATTTGAAAGGAATCATTTAAATCTGGATCATTAATAAGACCTTTCCAGCCTACGGTTGTTCTAGGCTTTTCAAAATATACTCTCATTATGATTAGCAATTGATCTTTAAAATGGCGGCTTTCTTCCTTTAGTCTTTGAGCATAATCAATCGCTGCTACAGTATCGTGAATAGAGCAGGGTCCCACCACAACTGCCAATCTATGATCTTCTTTATTAATGATTTTAGAAAAGTTTTCTCTGGCACTGTATACCGTCTCTGAAGATTGCTTGGAAATAGGTTGGTCAGATATTAGGGTGCTTGCAGAAATCACTTCCTGCCTATCTGCTATTCTTAAATCACTTGTTTTATGCATAAGTAAACTAAATCGGGATATGCATTCTACATATATTATTAATAGATTAAAATTTCAGCCTTAATATAATTATCCATGCCAATAAGCTATATTAGTTATATACAAATTTAAAAATCTTTAATATTTATACATAAATCAATGAATTCATCGCATTTATCTTTAGGAATGGTGCAAGAAAATCCTGTAGTTGGCGATATAAAAGGTAATTTAAAACTTGCTAAGGAAGCTATTGATAAGATTCTCTCAGAAGATAAGGTGGATATTATTCTTTTCACGGAAATGTTTATAACAGGGTATCCTCCTGAAGATTTAATACTTAGAGCTGACCTTTTGGATGCAGTTGATTCGGCTGTTGTTGAATTATCTAAAATTACACCAGAAACTCACATAATCCTCGGTTATCCAAGAAAAATCGGACAAAACATCTACAACTCGGCTGGAGTTTTATATAAGAATGAAATAAAGCTTGAGTATCACAAGCAAGAATTACCTAATTACGAAGTTTTTGATGAAAAAAGATATTTCAGTCCAGGTAAAGGACCAGGGATATTTGAGATAAGGGAACATAAGGTTGCGGTAACGGTTTGTGAAGACATCTGGCACACCAAATCTGTTAGACAGGCTTCAAGAAGAGGAGCTGACTTAATTCTTAATTTGAATGCTTCTCCTTTTCATTTAAATAAATTAAATGAAAGAAAAGACCTTATATCCAATCATAGTAAGAAATATATGCTACCGATTGTTTATACAAATCAAGTTGGAGGACAGGACGAATTAGTTTTTGATGGAACATCAATGATTATGGATAAAAGTGGTCAACAAGTTGTACAACTTAAGAAGTTTGAAACTGACTTTAGGGTTGTAGGCTTTAAAAAACATGGAGATAGTGGATTAGAAATCATGTCAGCAGATAATATGCTAGAGGAAAATGAGCTAGAAGATGTTTATGATGCTCTAGTCTTAGGTGCCAAAGACTATATTAGAAAGAATAATTTTCCTGGTGTTTTAATAGGGTCATCAGGCGGGATTGATTCTGCTCTGACAGCGACAATAGCTGTCGATGCAATAGGCTCTGATAAGGTTAAGACTTATATGATGCCCTTTAAGTTTACTTCAGATATAAGCATTCATGATGCGGAAGAATTAGCAAAAAATCTTAAAATTGAGCATCAGATTTTACCTATTAAGGATGTTTATAATTCCTTTTTTAGTACCCTAGAAAAAGAATTTATTAATAAAGAACCTGATATAACGGAAGAAAATCTTCAGTCAAGATGCCGAGGAGTTTTACTAATGGCTCTATCAAATAAGTCAGGAGATTTAGTTTTAACAACTGGTAATAAGAGTGAAACGGCAGTTGGTTATTCAACTTTATATGGCGATACAGCTGGAGGTTTTGCTGTTTTGAAAGATGTACCCAAGACGTTGGTATACAAACTGGCCGAATATCGTAATACTGTGTCTAAGGTCATTCCTCAAAGAATTATTGATAGGCCGCCAACAGCAGAGTTATCAGAAGACCAAAAAGATAGTGATAGCCTTCCAGATTATGATGTTTTGGATAAGATAATAGAAATGTACGTTGAACAAGACGAGAGTAAAGAGGCAATAATTGAGCAAGGATTTAATGAACAAACTGTTGTGAGGGTTATTAAACTAATAGATTTCAGTGAATACAAGAGACGCCAAGCTCCATTAGGTGTAAAGATAACACCTAGAGGCTTTGGAAAAGATAGAAGATATCCTATAACGAATAAGTTTTTTAAATAAACTCTATTTCCTCAAACAAAGTTAAGTGGCTATAATATAGAACCAATACATACGTATTGGATAAATGGTTGATTTGAAAGCCGTAAATCCTTCTATCAAGGAGGAAGAAAACAATCATCCTCGACAAGAGGAAATGTTGTTAGCGACGGTCCAAGGCAAAGAAACTACGCTACCAGAAGATTTATATGTTCCGCCTAATGCCTTGGAAGTTCTTCTAGATAGTTTTGCAGGCCCTCTAGATTTTCTTCTCTATTTAATTAGAAAACAGAATTTAGATATATTGGATATAAATGTTGCGAAAATTACTGAACAGTACACCACTTACATAGATTTAATGGATGCATTACATGTAGAACTTGCCGGAGATTACTTAGTTATGGCGGCATATTTAGCTGAATTAAAATCAAGAATGCTATTACCTAGGCCTGAAGAACAGCTAGAAGAAGAAGATCCTAGAGCAGAACTTATTAAAAGACTTCAAGAATACGAACGCTTTAAAGAAGCTGCTGAAAGAATTGACCAAATTCCAAGAACAGATAGAGATATTTTTTCTGCCCAAGCAAAATTACCTGAATTTGCAGTTGAAACCCCTTTAATAGATGTTCCATTAGCGGATTTAGCTTTCGCTTTATCTGAAGTCATTAGGAGGGCAGAGCAATCCCAGGCGCATTTGATTAAGTTTGAAGAGCTTTCTACCAGAGAAAGGATGAGTCAAATCCTAGAAAGGATGAAAACTGAGTCTTTCATAGAATTCACTTCATTATTTAATTTAAAAGAAGGTAAGATAGGAGTGGTTGTTACTTTTCTAGCTATTTTGGAATTACTAAAAGATTCTCTTATAGAAATTGTTCAATCGGAAGAATTTGGTCCCATTCACATTAAAGGAATAGAAGAGGTGCATTAAATGGAACATCAATTAAATGAAATCATAGAAGCTTTGCTACTATCCGCATCAAGACCCGTGAGTATTGAAGAGATAGAAAAGGTATTCGTTGAAAATCCACCTTCTAGAGAAGAGATTAGACATTCATTAAATGAAATAGAAGAAAATTGCAAAAATCGAGGTATAGAATTAAAAAGAGTTTCAAGCGGCTTTAGATTGCAGGTGAAGCAGGATCTTTCTGGTTACGTTGCAAAGTTATGGGAGGAAAGACCTCAAAAATTCTCAAAAGCAACTTTGGAAACTTTATCCTTGATAGCCTATAAGCAACCTATCACCAGGGGTGAAATTGAAGAGGTCAGAGGAGTTACAGTTGGAACCCAATTAATGAGAGGTCTTATGGAAAGAGGTTGGGTTAAGATTGTAGGGCAAAGGGATGTGCCTGGCAGGCCATCTTTATACGCAACCACAAAAGAATTTCTAGATTATTTTGGGCTACAGCACCTAAGAGAACTTCCAGAACTTCCTGAATTGCCTGACTTGAAATCTTTAGATCTAGAACTTCCTATTGAAGAGGTTGAACAAACTGAAGAAGATAGAGTCTCTCAATCGCTAAGTTAAAGGAATTGTGAAACAGAGGATTCACAAGGTCCTTGCAGACCATGGCCACGGTTCTAGAAGAGGGATAGAACAGTTAATCAGACAGAAAAAAGTTGAAGTTAATGGTAGGGTAGCAAAGATAGGCCAGCTCGTATCTGAAAAGGATTCCTTTAAAATTGAAGGAAAGAATATTGTTCTCAGTCGCAAGGGTCAAATAGACACTAGAATCTTAATGTACAATAAAAAGGTTGGAGAGGTTTCGACTAGAAGTGACCCTGAAAAGAGACCCACTGTCTTTGATAGTCTTCCAAGACTACATTCCGGAAGATGGGTTTCGATAGGAAGATTGGATATAAATACCTCGGGATTAATGTTGTTCACTAATAAGGGGGAATTGGCCAATAAGCTCATGCATCCTTCTTCTGTGATTGAGCGTGAATACGTAGCGAGAATCCATGGTTTAGTTACTAAAAAGGTTGTGGAAAAACTAGTAAATGGAGTGAATCTTGAAGATGGTTTAGCACGATTTACTGATGTGCAAGAAGGCAAAAAGGGGAAGACCAACCAATGGTTTGCTATGGTCATTATGGAAGGTAGAACGAGAGAAGTTAGAAGGTTGTGGGAAAGTCAGGATTTGCAAGTATCAAGACTAAAGAGAGTTAGATATGGAGATTTATTTCTACCTGCAAATTTAAAGCAGGGTTCTTATAAAGAATTATCAAAAAGTGAAGTGAAAGTTATTGAGCATTTATAGATTGACC
>MDSV01111416.1_pt1 | contig 18263 bp, 6 predicted proteins | sample 810851 | NCBI WGS metagenome assembly MDSV01 (sample SAMN05326640, study PRJNA326480) | marine metagenome | isolation source: seawater | place: Atlantic Ocean: North East | collected 2012 | reverse complement strand
GCGCGCGTCTCATCAGACGACGTCCGTTTACGATATTACTAAAACCCGGACATCGCGCGACGCGTTCGCGCGACTCGACTCTCTACGCGGTGACGCCGGGCGCGAGAGCGTGGTACGCGGATAAATCCGCCGCGCGTTTCCCGACGAAAGCGATGACGTTCTCCTGCGCCGCCGCCGCGACGCTTTCCTCGTTCGGCTCAGCGTCGCGGTCGCGCCTTGCGCGTCGCGTCGCCGCGGCGAACGACTCGCGGAAATCCTCGTGAAACGCCGCGGACGCCGCGGGGCGGCTGAGCGCGCGCCAGAGGCAAAACTTTTTTGTTTTCGTCTCGTCCTCCCGCGGTTCTTCAGAGAAAAACAGAGACGCGGGGAGGCCGACGCACCGCGCGAAGCGTCTCGCATCCACGAACGGACCGGCGTACGACAGCGCGACGATGACGTCCCTCGCGTCCGACTCGACGCGGCAAAACACGCCGTCGGTCCGCGTCGTTCGCGTCCGCCGAGCGAATTCGGCGATTCCGCGTTTTCGAATCCTTCGCTCGGACTCGGCTCGGACGCGCGCGTCGTCGTCTTCGCCGACCAGACCGTCGGGCAGGAACGCGCCGGGCGCGCCCGCGCGGAAGAAAAACGCGCCGGACGCGAGCGTGACCGCCTCGACGCGCGCGTCCAGAAACGCGGGCGGCGCGGTCACGATCGCGTCCGGCGCGGTCTCTTCGATTTCCGCTTCGTCGTCGGCGAACCTCGCCGCGACGGCGCCGGCGAGCGCGACGCCGCACTCGCGCCGGTCGCGGAATCGCATCGCGCGCGTCTGAGAGAGAGGCGCTTTCGCGGACCGTTCGCCCGCTAATAAGACCCGCTTGGAGAACTTCGCGACGTCCCCCGCGGCGAAAACGCACGGGTCCACGGTTCGGAAACCGCCGTCCACGACGACGCCGCCGTCCGTCACCAGCCCGGCGGCGTCGAGCGCCGCGCGCGCCGAAGGGTCCACATCCCCGTCGTCGCACCCGAGCAGCGCCGTCGCCTCCACCGCCGTCACCGCGCCCGTGCTCTGGTCCTCGAAGTACGCACGCACGCCCGGCGCGCCGCTCGGCAGCGCGCACGCCTCGCAGCCCGCTAACGCGAGCCCGCGGAGCGCTTCCGGCTGCCCCGGGAGCGACAGCGCCGCCGCGCCCAAGCCGGGCGTGCTCGCCGCCGCCCACTCGGCGAACGACGCCAAACTCCCGCCGCGCGCCGTCTCGAGCGATCGTTCCGTCGCCCCGAGCTTCTCCGGCCCCGCCTCCGTCCCGAACGCGGCGGCGCGGGATCCCGCGCCGCCCTCGGCCTCGCCCTCCGGGACCACCCGCAGCACGCTCCCGGGCTCGAACCCCAGCCGCGCGAGCGCGCGCGTCGCGCCCAGCGCGTCGAGCGTCGCGCCGTACACCACCAGGCACTCGCACCCGTCGGCGAGCGCGCGCCGCGCCTCCGCGGGCATGCCGCTCACCCGCGCGACGAAGTCGTCCAGGCGCTCCACCGGCAAGGCCCGCAGCTCGGGGGTCGCGTCCGCGTCGTCCCCCAGGACCGCTCGGCGGGTCTCGTCCCGGGAACTCAGGCACAGCGCCAGGACGTCGAACCGAGACTCGCCGCTGTCGGCGAATCGCGCGACGCGCGCGCGCGTCGCGCCGACGCCGTCCGCCTCCGACCCGGGTTCCGAGCGGTCCGTCTCCTCGAGCGCCTCAAGGTCGGCTTCGTGGTACGCCACGCGGTCCAAGCCGAGCGCGAGCTTCGCGAGGCCGGCGTGGCCGGTCGTGCCTGAGCCCGAGACGCACGAGGCGTACGCGGAGGATGCCGGAAAGCCGCCCGGGTACACGCCGCCCGCGGGCGCCGCCAGCGAGACGCTCTCGAAGAGAATCGTCTCGTGCGCGGCGAGCGCCTCCGCGGCGGCGAGCGCGGCGTCGTCGCCGCCGACGATCAGCACTTTGGCGTCCACGACGCGCCGCGTCGCCGCGGCGATGCGGTTTGTCAGTGCGAACAGCGCGAACTCGGCGTCGGGGCCCGAGACCGAGCCCGGAGGGCCTTCCAGGCGCCGCGAGCGCGCCATCAGGAAGTCGCGCGCAACGACTTCGGGGAGGCGCCGAAGAGAACCGCCGTCTTCGCCTTCGAAGGCGGGCTCCTCCTCGAAGGCGTGCGCGTACAGCGCGCACGTCTTCCCCGCCTGGCGCAACGCCTCCAGCGCGAACCCGGCGCGCCGGCGCCTATGCGCGAACACGGGGTTGATCTCGTACGCGGCGAGCCACGCGAAGGCGTTTTCGTCCTCCGCCGAGATTTCGACGATTTCGTCGAGGCGGAAGCGCGCGCGCGCGAACCGCGCGCGATCCGCGGAGAGGTCCAGGAGCAGGTACCCGACGATCTGCCCGTCGCACGTCGCCACGAACGGCAAACACTTCGACGCGCGGTCGTTCGTGTCCGCGGTGGACGACGACGTCGTCTGTTTTTCGGGCTCGGTCCCCCTTTTCGCGACGGGCGGAAGCGATCGCGTCGCGACCCCGCACGCCTCGGCGAAGGCGGCCACCTTCGCCGAGGCGCCCGGCGCGCCGGCGAGCAGCTCGGCGACGCCCGGCGCGTCCCCCGGCGCGCCCGGGCGCACGTCGAACCCGGGCGCGTCCGCCTCCCTGTGCCTCGCGTAGAGCACGTGCTCGGCGAACGCGCCCGCTCCGAAACGGAAAGGCACGCGGACCATCTCGTGCGTCGCGAACGGAACCTCCCCGGCGTCCGCCGGGACGCGAACCGCGCAAAAGTCAACCTCTCGGAAACGCGCGAACGCCGCGTCGAAGAGCGGACGCGTCTCGCGCTCGTACCCGGGGAGGCTCGCGAACGCGGTGACGCGGAACGCGTTCGGTGCTTTTTCGTTCGCGCGGGAACCGCGCTCGTTCCCGAGGGCGTCGAGGCGTCGAGGCGTTTCCGCCTCGCCGGACGAATCGATCTCGACGCTCTCCGCGCGCGCCGTCGCGTCGGCGCCGAATTCGGCATCCCCCGCGCCCTCCGCGTCCTCCTCGGGCTCGGCGAAGTCGTCGTACGCCGCGGTGTCGTGCGTCTCCGCCCAACGGCCCGCGTCCTCCCGCACACCCTCGGTGGTGACCGCCATGAGCGCGACGATCGAGCGGGAGGGCTCGGGCTCGTCCCCGGCGCCGCCGAGCCGAGGCTCGGGCTCGGCGGCGACGAGCACGCGCCGCGTCTCCGGCGACGCCCGCGCCTCGGCGATCAGTCGGGCCATCTCCCTCTGCACCGCGTCCGCGGTGCGTTCGACCGGAGAGTCACGACTTCCGCCCGCGAAGAAAAACCCCCCGAACGCCGCGCCGCCCGGCGCGCGGTCCGCCGGCGTCGACGCGGCGAACGCGGCGAGCGCGGCGAGGTCGTCGTAATCCTCCAGGCGCGCGCCGCGCGCGCCGAGCGCGGGCGCCGCGTCCGATCGCGCGCGCGAGTACAGCGCGAACGCGTCCGGATCTCGAGCGCCGAGCGCGGGTTCCCGCTTCGTCGTCGCGTCGGTCGAAGGCTGCGTGAAGACGGCGCGCTTCTCGATGAGACGCCCGATGGGCGCGCGCTCGACGGCGCGGGAGGGACCCGCGAAGAACAGCGTTTCCGGCGCGAACGGCGCGCGACGGAAACACTCGCGGAGCATCCGTCTCAGCGCCGAGACCGCGCGCGTCTCGTCGAGCCCCGGCGCGGTGGCGCACGCGGCGAGCCAAAGCGTCGAGCCGCACTCGACGGGGCTCTCGTCGACGGCCGTGAGCTCGCGAGCGGTGCGTTCCGCCCACGCCAGCCGAGCGGACGCGCCGTGGTGGCCGTCCGCGCCGGAGGCGTCGGGCGCGGGCGCGCGGGCGGTCACGGCGAGGAAAGCGACCGCGGCGCCTCCCTCCTCCGCGACGACCGCGACGGTGGCGCGCTCCACGAGGCGGCCGACGTCGAGCGCGCCGTACAGGCGACGCGCGGCGGGTCTGCGGGGGCCGGACGGAGCGATTGGGGGTGGGGTGAGCGCGTGGGCGCTCGTCGAGGCGTAAGCGCGCGGGGCGGGTCGATCGGCGGAGTCCAGAAAACGAACGGTGTGCCCGACGAGGGCGTACCTCTCGACGAAGGACTCGATCGCCGCCACGTCCGACGCCCTGGCCGGACGTATCGCGATCGTCGAGGCGGTCATGGTACTCGAAGACCGGAGGCTCGCGTCCCCCACCCGGGGCGCGCCTGTCAGTGACACGAGCCCGTTTAGGAAATTGACCGCGACATCAGCTCGCTCGTTTTCTTTTCCTCTCGCGAACCGCAAACGAGGAACGACGACGTCGTTTTCGGGCGAGGGTTTCGAGAGGGCGCGCCACATCGCACGCGCGCTGGGGGCGAGGGGGCGGGCGCACAGAGCCGATCGACGGTGCCATGGCGACTCTTTGGACTTGTCCACGCGAAATCAACCCTCCCGGGTGCCGCCTCGCGCTGCGGGACCGACTCGCGCGACCCACCTCATCGTCTCGCACACCCACTTTTCGACCCTCGTCTCGGCACCGCCGACACCCGGGTCCTCTCGTCCCCCGCGCCTCCGGCGGCGCCGATGAGGGCGTGCTCGACGTGCTCAGCGGCGCCGCCGCCGCGCGCAGACCTGGTGGCGAGAGTCTCGCTGGTGCGCGCGGGGACGACGCCGTGGTGCTCCTGGAGGGGGTCGGCACGCACCTCGGCATGCGCTCGCGGTGGCGCCTGGCATTCGCCGACGGTGCCGAGGGAACCGCCGCGCTGGCGTTCGCGGACGAGGTGGCGCTCGTTCCCGACGGCGCGCCCGGCGCGTCCGCCGCGCCGCTCGAGGCGCGCTCGGGGTTCGACCCGGCGCTCGAGGAGGGCGAGGGCGGCGCGTGGGCGGAGAGCCTGGGCGGCGGCGTCACGCGGCGCGAGTGGCGGGGCGCCGACGGCGAGCACCGCTCGACGCTCGCCTCGTGGGCGCGCACCGGCCAGTGGCTCGAGCCCAGCGCCAGGCGCAGGCTGAATTGTAAACTGTTGCGCCTCGGGGTGCCTCTGCGCGTGCTCGTGGACGAGCACTCCATGGCGCCCGAAGAGGTGCCCCCCGAGGCGGCGGAACCGGTGCCGGAGGGAACCCGCGAGGCGGCGCCGCGACGGCGCGGGCGACGGGGGAAAAAGAAGAAGCGCTCCGTCCGGCGCGCGTTTCCGTTTTCGCGAGACGACGACGACACCGAGAACGCCGCGGAGGACCGCCACGAGAGACGCGGCATCGACGTTTTGCCCGCCCCGAACCCGCCCGGGGTCACGAAGGGCGAGGGCGCGCTTTTGGCGCTCGCCGCGCGCGGCGGGAAAATCGGCGCGCGCGTGTGGCTGCGCCGCGTCGGGGCCTCCGACGCGGACGACGTCTCGTCGTTCTGGGAGGCGTTTTGTCTCACTGAAAACGATTCCGACATTGCTGACGCGTCAAAAACGACGTCAGCCTTCGAGCGCGCGCTGGAACGCGAGTGGTGGGTGCCGCACCGCGTCGAGCTGGCGCTCCCCGAGGGCGTGGAGACGTGGGTGTTCGACGCGTACGCCGTCGACGCCGGCGCCGGCGTCGCGTTCCCGCGCGTCGCGCACCAAACGTTCCCCGGCGGCGACCGGTGCGAGTTCCGCGCGGACTCCGCGGCGCGTCTTCCCGCTTCGGCGGGTCAAGAGTCAGCCTTCGAAGCGCCGCGCGAGGGCTACCGCGGCGACTTCGACGCGCGCTGGCCGCGCGTCGAAGACCCCCTTCTTCTCGGAGACGGCGACGCCGCCGCGAACGCCGCGGCGCTCCGTTCTCCGCGCTTCGTTCCGGCGGGCCGCGGCGACGGCGGGCACATCCTGCTTCGCCCCTCCGTGAACGGCGTCGCGGCGCCTGGGTGGTTCGTGATCGACACGTCGTCGTGCGGGCACGCCGTCGACCCTGCGTACGCCGACGCGCTCGAAATGCCCGCGTTCGGCAGGCTCGCCGTGGTGGGCGCGGCGGCGGCGTCGCTCGCCGGCGCCCTCCGCCGCGGCGAAACCGTCGCCGTCGGCGCGCGCGCGCTCGCCTCGCCCGTGTTCATGGAGCAGGCGCTCGCCGGCGCGATGCGGTGCCCCGCGCTTCCGGACGCGGTCGTCGGCGAACCCGCGCGAAATTCCGGGGACCCCGGCGTGGGGCGGCTGCTGGGCACGCTCGGCACGGACTTCCTGCAGCACTGCGTGCTCGAGATCCGCGCGCCCAAGCGCGCGCCGGGGGCGGCCAAGCCGGCGGCGTTCGAGGTGTTGGCGCACGATCCCGCGACGTTCGCGGCGGACGTCCCCGCGCGCGTCGCCGTGGCGTGGCAGAGGGTGACCTGGATCTCGGGCGCGCCGCACGTGCGCGCGCGCGTGCTCGTGGCGGACGACGCGCTGAGCCCGGAGCCGCCCGCGGAGCGCGCGCGCTCGCCGGCGGAGCCGAGACCGGGCGCCCGCGCGGACGCGGAGGGGTCGCCCGCGGACGACGGGCGCCTGTTCCGCCTCGCGCTGGGGTCGGGCGGGACGGGCGCCATCGTCGCGCACCGCGCCGCCGCGGAGTGGCGCATGGTAGAGCGCACGGTGGGCCTGCAGCCGGGCGGCGTGCTGTCCGCCCCGGGGGAGGACCGCGCGCGCTTCGCGCGCGTCGACGACGCGGTGGTCACCGGGCGCCTCGCGCGGCTCGAGTTCAGAGGCGCGGCGTTTGACAACGTGCGCGCGCTGACGCACGTCAACGGCGACCCGCCGGACCTGGGCTTCTCGCCGCACGTCGACGGCGCGCTCTGCGCGGACCTCTTCCGCGGGTGCGACGTCGTGCTGGACCTCGGAAACGACAGGATCGCCGTCGTGCAGAGAGATCGATAAATGATAACTTAGTCTGCTAAAAGCTCAAACGAAAAACGCATAAACGAATATTGTATGACTGCCCCGCTGTCCCTTTTTCGAACTGTTGCGGCCAGATTTTTAAAAAGACCACGTGGGATCGTGTGAGGCGCAGATTCGCGCTTTCGACGCGTCTTCCCGCCAACTCGGCGTCGACGAGAACGAAACCGGCGAGAGTGGCACGTTCGAAGTTCCCCCCCTGGCGGGACGCGCGTCGCGGGAAACGCGCGGTCACGGACGCGAGCGCCCGCTCCCGCCGCACAACCGCCCGCGCCGCACGCGCGAAAGTCACCGACAAGGCCGAGACCTCTCCGTCCCGCCCGCGTCGCCCCTTGCGCGTCACACGCTCGCGCCGAGGAAAAGTATCTCGCGCATCCCGGTCCGCCGCCTGGTGAAAGGACCGTCCCGCGTCTCACGCTCCCTCGGTGTTTGAAGAGACCCGAGCACGAGATGCTCGCCGCCGCCGCCACGACGTTCGCCGCGGCGCTCCGCGCGCCCGCCGCGGCCTCACGTCGCGACGCGTCCGGCGCCGCGCGCGCGGCTCCCCGCCGCGCGGCGCGGTGCCAGGCTGGCCCCGAGGCGGGCCCGGGCCACGTCGAGTACGGCGCGCCCGGCGTGCCTGACGCCATCGCGACGCGCTCCGAGCTGGCGGCCGAGAGCAACCCCTCGAGCATGCGCCGCGCGCGCGAAATCATGGCCATCGACCCCTCCGCGGAGAACGCGCTGGACCTGGTGGGCACCAAGGTGAACATGACGTGCCGCTTTAGCGTTCACTACGAGACCACGCTCGGGGAGGATCTGTTCGTGATTGGGTCGCACGAGAAGCTCGGCGCGTGGCGCATCGAGGCGGCGACGCCCATGACGTGGACGGAAGGCGGCGTGTGGCAGGGCGAGGTCGATCTGCCCGCGGGCGGCGTGTTCTTCTACAAGTACGTCGTCAAGAAGGCGGACGGCGGGTACAGGTGGCAGGACGGCGCCAACAACCTCCTCGCGCTCCCCGAGCCCTGGGACGTCCCCGGCGACTCCGTCTTCGTGGTGGACGACCAGTTTGGCGGCTTGACCAAAGAGGCGCAGAACCAGCTGGCGGTGAAGCTCATCATGACCGAGAAGGAGAAGGTGAGCCTGAAGGTGCAGGCGAACAAGGCCAAGGAGATGACCAAAGCCGCGCTGCAGGAGCTGCTGCTCGCGCGCGAAGAGCTCAGGGAGGCGCACGAGAAGCTCGCCGCGTACGAACAGAACGCGGGCGCCGTCTTCTCCGCCGCCAACGACGCCAAGCAGAGGTGAGCGATTCGGAGCGAGACGCGCGCGAATCGCGCGCCGAAAAGAAGAGGCGAATGGCGAAAACGCGCGTCGCGCGCGCGCGGCGGAACGCGCACTGTGCATAGCGCGACACGAGCGTCGTTCGAGGCGGGGAGAGGTCTCCGAATGCGGCGCGTCGTAGGTTCGATGGTTTGTTTTGTAACTACGGTACGTACGGTACGCAGTCACGACCCGTGCGCGTGTCGCGCCGCCGCGAACCGAAGCTTACGCTTTTTTTTGGTTCCCGTCGCCGCGGCGCGAAGACTCTCCGAAGACTCTCCTAACGCCTCGGGATCACCGGCAACTCCGATTCGCACAGCGACTGGTGCTTGGGCTCCAGCATCTGCCTGCTCGAGCCCTTGTCGTGGATGGTCACCAAGCGCACGACCCCCCCAGAGGACGCGTCGCGCGCGATGGCGAGGCTGATGGCGCGCGCGACCCACGCCTCCGCGTCGTCGCGCGACATGTTTTCTCGCCACGTGTTGTCGCACCAACCGTAGATGTACGCCGACCCCGACCCGCCCACGGTGAACGGGACCCTCTGCATCGACCCCCCCAGAGGAATGCCGTACACCTGCGCGCCCAGCTTCCGGTCCCATCCGCCGATGATCATGCCCGCGCTCAGCTTGTCCTTGTTCCGATACGCCAGCTGCATGGTGAGCGTCGCCACGAGCTTCACGTCCGCCATGCCCGGGTCTTCGTCCCCGCGGCGCTGCATGTTGTGCTCCTCGACCAGGTTCTTGACGTACGCGCACACGTTCTGCGTGTCCGCAGCCTGCGCGGGGGCGAGGGAAGTAGGGTCGGGTGAGTCGTCGTGTTATGGGCGTCCGGGCGCGAGCGCGGGGTGGGCGTTTCCTCGCGAGATCTGACGAGACACGAAGAGAAGCGCGCGACGTACCGAACCCGATCGGCACATCCACACGTTGTCGGTGACCTGCGTGATCTTATCCGAGGCTCTGTTCGCGACGTACGTCCCGGTGGACGTGCGGGAATCGGCGCCCAGGACCACGCCTCCGTCGTACTGGCACGCCATGATGGTGGTCTGTCGGGGGGAGCGCGGGAGGGAGAAACTCGGGTCAGCGTCCGTTCGGGGGCGCTTTTGAAAGAGTCCGGCGAGATCGCGCGCGTCGCGGCGTGAACGGGGCTCGAATGGGCACGCACCCCTGTGGAGATCTCCTCCATCATCTCCGGGGCCACGCCGAGCGCGGGGGATACTCCGTACGACGCCATGGCTCGTGAAGAGCGCGCCGAAAGTGCCCGAGGGGGAGAGATGGCACGCACAATGTGACGACTGATGACGAGAGTGCGTTGCGCAGATCGCGGCACTCCAGCAACTGCAGGTCTGCACCAAGAAAGTTCCTTTTTCGCTTGCTTTTTGTTATCCCACGCCGCCCGTCCACAGCGCGCGGCCCCTCGTATCCGGGGCCGCGCAGCCCCCTCGGTGTGGTTTCTTCTCGGTTGAGCCTTCGCGAAGAGATCACGCGCGATGGCCGCCCGGCGCGCGCTCCTCGGGGTCTCCGCGGCGGCGGCTGCGGCCGCGGGCATCGGTTCCGCGTACGTCGCGCTCGGCGCCCCCGAGCAGCCTCTCGCGGATGCGCCGTGGGCGGACGTCTCGTCCGCGCCCGTCTCGCGCCGCGCGCACCTCGAGGCGCTGCGCGCGTCCGGGCGCAAACGCTCCGGCGGGCGCGGGACCAACGCCGACGCGTCCAGCGACGAGCCGTTCGACATCCTGATCATCGGCGGCGGCGCGACGGGCGCGGGCGCGGCGCTGGACGCGGCGACGCGGGGTTTGCGCGTGGCGCTGGTGGAGGGGGAGGATTTCGCCTCCGGCACGTCCTCGCGCTCGACCAAGCTCGTGCACGGCGGCGTGCGGTACCTGGAGAAGGCGGTGTTCCAGCTCGACCCCGGGCAGCTCAAGCTGGTGTTCGAGGCGCTGCGCGAGCGCAGGACGCTGCTGCGGAACGCGCCGCATCTGGCGTGGCCGATTCCCATCGCGACGCCGTGCTACAAGGCGTGGGAGGTGCCGTACTACTGGGCGGGGATGAAGGCGTACGACCTGGTCGCGTTCCTGGGGGGGGGGAGCCTGGAGATGTCGACGTTCCTGACCGCGCGCGAGAGCCTCGCGGCGTTCCCGAACCTCGCCCTGACCCGGTCGGACGACGAGGCGCGATCGGCGCTGAAAGGCGCCGTCGTGTACCGCGACGGCCAGTTCGACGACGCGAGACTGGCGGTGGCGCTCGCCGCGACGGCGAGCGCCGCCGGCGCGACGGTGGCCAACCACGTCCGAGTCGAGCGGCTGCTTTTCGAGGACGCAGAAGCAGACACCGCGGACGACGTGGCGGACGCGACGGAAGACGCCGTGACCAAGACTAAAAACGGGCGGCCAAACGGAAAAAGCCGCGCGGCGGGCGCGATGGTTCGGGATCTGTCCCGTCCGGGGAGCGCGCCGTTCGCGATGCGCGCGCGCGCGGTGGTCAACGCGACCGGGCCGTTCACCGATGACCTGCGCCGCATGGTGGACGCGTCGCGCGAGCCGATCATGACCCCCGCGAGGGGGACGCACGTCGTGCTCCCCGCGCACTTCGCGCCCAAGACGTGCGGCTTGATCGTGCCCAAAACCAAGGACGGGCGGGTCGTGTTCCTGCTCCCCTGGCTGGGCGGCGTCCTGGCGGGCACCACGGACGCGCCCTCGCCCGTGACGCTCACCCCGCGGCCGAGCGCGGAGGAGGTGGACTTCATCCTGGGCGCCGTCGCGCCGTACCTCGCCGCGCCGGCGAGGAAGGAAGACGTCGCCAGCGCGTGGTCGGGGATCCGGCCGCTGGCCAAGCCGCCGGCGACGTCCTCGGGCGCTTCCGAAACCACCGAGAACGTCTCGCGGGACCACGTCGTGGCGGATGAGCGCGACGGCGTCGTGACCGTGACCGGGGGGAAGTGGACCACGTACCGGCTGATGGCGGAGCACGCCGTGGACGCGGCGATTCGTGTCGCCGCGGCGGCGGACGAAAGTGTCAAACGCCGAGCGGGGCCGTGCGTCACGGCCGCCGTACCCGTGCTCGGCGCGCACGGCCACGGCGCCGGCTTGGCGCAGACCATCCTGCTCGAGAATAGTCGCGAGAAGACGGCGACGCGCGGCGGCGGCGCAAAAGACGTTTCCGCGCTGAACGACGCGGACGTCATCGAGCACCTGGTCCGGGCGTACGGCGACCGCGCGCGTCGCGTCGTGGACCTGGCGCGCGCGGACGACGCCCTGGCGAAGCGGCTGGCGCCGGCGCACCCGACGCTCGTCGCGGAGGTTGCGCACGCGGCGCGGGAGGAGTACTGCATGACCACGCGCGACTTCCTGGCGCGCAGGTCGCGCCTGGCGTTCCTGGACGTCGCCGCCGCCGAAGCCGCCGCGCCCGCGGTGAACGCGGTGCTCGCGAAAGAGCTGGGCTGGGGCTGGTTCAGGGCGGCGAGGGAGCTGCGGGAGACGAGAGCGTTCCTGCGCACGTTTCGGTGTTGAGCGCGCGAACCTTTTTCGCCGACGTTTTTCCGTATGAGCACCGTAGCGAGAAACTGAAATAGGCGAGCCGAAGGGTGTAGACCGGACTCGTCCGCGATACGCCGAGGCTGCGCGTACCCACGCGACCCTACGCCTCACCCTCTCGCGCCTCCTCCCCTTCCACCTCCCTCTGCTCCTCTTCCCTGACCGTCTCCTCGCCCGCCCCGCGCGCCTCCTCGCCGGCGCTCTCCCCCTCGGCAAACGCCTCGCCTTCAGTCCCCAGCGCCGCCGCGAGAGGCTGCGTGTTTCGCTTTTCCAAGGCGGAGCGCAGCCACCGCCTCCGGCGTGGTCTTCGCCATCCACACGCGCTCCTGCTCTTGCAGAGCTTTCAGAGAGCCGAGCACCGGTAACCCGTCCTGAGGATATCGGGATTCCGCCAACCTCGCCGCCGCCTCCGCCGCCGGCTTCATGCAGGCGTCGTAGAACTTGCGCGTTGTGCTCAGCTGCGTCTCGAGATCCGTGTGGTCCGCCTCGGCGGCATACTCCGTTTGGAACGTGATCTGCGGCGTGAGCACGATCTGCTTCGGCACGCCCTGCAGCACGCCGTAGTCGATCACGCCGCCCGCGCTCACCATGCCCAGAACGTAGTCGTACATCGTGTCCCTCAAAATGTACCCATCGCTCGAGTGCAGCTGGCACTGCGCGTCGCGGAGGTAACACAGCGCTTCTCCCACGGCTTCGCACGCGCACTCCTTGGCGCAGCGCACCATCGAGTTGGACTCCTGTTCGATGGGCCGGTACCCGAGCCGGATCGCGTTCCACACCGGTGCGTCCGTCTCCCCCTCCGAGCCCAGGAAACCGTTCAGTTCCTGGAAGTTTTCGTTCAGCCACTCGTACGGCGCCGGCGCCGACGTCATGTCCTCCTCGAGCACTGCCGCCGACGCGTAGCCGTACTTTTTGGCGTGCGCGAAAGCGGCGCCGTGCGATAGGCTCGCCTTGACCCAGTGCGTCTGCGATTCGAGGTTGAGGCAGTCGTCCACCTCCAGCCCGTGCACCATCTTCACCTTCCCGCGGAGCTGCTCGGGCACGACCGCTTCTTCGCAGCGCGTGCAGATGATGTATGTGCAGTCCGCGTACCGCAGGAGCCCTATCAGCGTTTCGCTGAACGCGGGGTTGTCCCCCCAGGCCGTGGGATCGCGCACGGCGCTCTCGCACTCGTCCTGGAGGGGTCGCTCCATCCCCAGCGACGCCTCGGACGGCACGCCCAGCGACGCCGCGCTGGAGTCCATCCGGATGAACATGCGCCCCTCGCTGTCCCGCGCGATCATGTCCTGGCTCAGCCGGGGCGCGGGGTCGACGATCGGCGCCTCCCATGCGGGGTCCGCCTGCCCGAGCCGCGCGGCGACGCCGTCCCGACCGAGCGCGACGCACGCCAGCGCGACGAGCGCCAGCGACGAAGTCACCGCGGCGAGGCGCAAGCCACGGGATAGGCTGGACGTGCCTCGCGAGAACTCGCCGTGCGCCGCGTCGGATACGCGCGCGCCGTACGTCGTCGCGCGACCCGAGATTTCGTCGGAACCGCGGTCGACCGCGGGCGAAGCGGATGCGCGCGCGGCGCGCACGGGCGCGGCGTGCTCCTGCCGCGACGCCGCGCGCAGGATGGGCGCCACCTCAGACTCGAGGGTCGCCATCGCACAAGGCAACGAGCACGACGGGCGTGCCTGTTCCTTTGACGACGCGCAACACGAACGCGTGGGTGTTATATTTCGGGTGTACTTCGGGTAGCTTCGGGCGGTGCAGTCTGCGCAACGCGAAGTTTCCTTCAGTCAGGAAAAAGCGACAAAGTCCCAGCCAATCAGAGAGCTTGAACGGCGTCTCGGGCGAAGAGCCTCAAACGCCGTTTGGCGCTTTTTGCCAATGCACGTCTCGGCACCATGTTTTGATGACCTATACACGCGTTCGACGACGGCTGCGCTGACAGACCTGAGGGGGCGCTTGGCTCGGCCGACCGGTCGTCCCGCCGGGGACTGCGCGGATCGCGAGCGCGCGGCGCGGCTCCCTCGGTCTGCTCACCGTGATCCGACCGTGAGCCGAAGCGCGAGGTGCTGGTGGGGTCGTTCGAGTTGGTCGGGTCGTCGGCGCAGATGGCTTTCTTGTTCCGACCGCGCGAGCCTTCCGTCGAAGGCGCGCCCGGTCCGTCCCAGGCGGAGACGGGATGGCGCGCCGGTCTCGGCCGCAGCCTCGGGTCTCTCGTCGACCGTGTCAAGAGCACCGTGCTTTCGGCCGCCGGCGACCAGGCGGCTGACGAGGCCACGCAGCCGGGTCGGATCGCGCGATTGTGGCACGTGCCGTTGCCTCCCGTGAAGACGAAGGCGGAGGCGGACGACGCAGACGAAAGCGGCGCCGCGGGCGTTTCCGTGGACGGCCGCGACCCCCCGCCGCCCAAGTCGTCGTTCAAGTCGTACAGGCGCGCGCGCAGGGCGAGGCGGAGCCTCGCGGCGGCGGGGTTGGGCGACGCGGCGACGATCGTCGCGGGAAAGGGAAAGGGAAAGGCGAGCGATTTTTTTGCGAGCTCGGACGCCGAACGCGCGCCGACGACGTGTTTCGGGACGCTTTCGCGAACGAACCCCCTGCGCGCTTTGTGCGTGCGCGTGAGCGAGAGCTCGCGTTTCGACGCGTTCATCTTGATGACCATCCTCGCCAACGCCGCGGTGCTGTGCATGATGGAGCCCTCGAAGCTGGAGGGCCGCGGGTGCGCGGCGCCCGCGTCCGAGACGCGCGGCGCTGGAAACGCGGCGATTGAAAACTCCGAGCTCGCGTTCACGACGGTTTTCGTCGTGGAGATGCTCATCAAGATGCTCGCCAGCGGGGTGGTGTTCGAGAAAAACGCCTACTTGCGAGACGGCTGGAACGTCATGGACTTCGCGGTGGTGATCGTTTCTTTGGTGTCGCTCGTGCCGGGCGCGGGGAGTAACGCCTCGGCGCTTCGCGTCGTCCGCGTCCTGCGCCCGCTGCGCACGCTCTCCGTTCTTCCCGGCATGCGCACGCTCATCGGCACGGTCATCCGCGCCATCCCCATGATCGGCAACGTCATTCTTCTCTGCGTCTTTTTCTTCACCGTTTTCGGCATCCTCGGTCTGCAGCTGTTCATGGGCGCGTTCCGGAACAAGTGCTTCACCGCTTCCGCCGCGGCGGGGTGCGCCGCGCACGCCGCCAACCGCGACGTCGTCGCCTGCGTCGACGCGGCGACTGTTTCGAACGACCCGAGCGTCGGGTCGTACGTGCTCCTGGCGGCGGACAGCGAGCAGTACTGCGCGCAGTGGGAAGCGGCGCACTGGCCGGGGTACGCGTGCCCCGACGGCCAGAGGTGCTTGAAGCACCGGAACCCGCACGGCGGCTTGATTCATTTCGACGACGTCGCCCACGCCTGGCTCACGATTTTCCAGTGCGTCACGCTGGAGGGGTGGACGCCCATCATGTACGCGGCGATGGACGCCGTCACCGGATGGTCCGTGCTGTACTTCGTGCTGCTCGTGTTCACCGGGGGCTTTTTCCTCCTCAACCTCGCGCTCGCCGTCATCACGGAGGTGTACGACGAGGAGAGCGCCGAGGCGCGGATGGCCGCGGACGACGCGGAGGAGGCGGCGGAGAGCGGCGCGCTCGGCGCCGAGAAGGAGATCGAAAAGAAAGAAAAAAAGCGCGCGGCGCTGGTGGCGTACTTGAACGGCGCGAACGGCGGCGAGTCGATCGGCGACAGCGATGACGACGTTCAGAGCGACCGGAACGAAAGGGGCCCACCCCGCGCGCGACGGCGCGCGGCGTCCTCGTCGTCGGCGGCGCCCGACGATAGAACTACGTTTCCGCGCGTCCTCGCGACGGCGCGGCTCGATTCGATCAAGACGGTGGTCGAGCACCGTTATTTCGGCGCGTTTTTCACGGCGTGCATCTTGCTGAACACGCTGGTCCTCGCGATGGAGTACGACGGCATGTCCTCGGCGTACGAGAGCGGCCTCTCCGCGGTGAACGTCGCGCTCACCGTCGCCTTCGCGGCGGAGCTTTTGGTGAAACTGCTCGGGCTCGGGATCGAGGAGTACTTCCGGGACGCCTTCAACACCTTCGACGCGCTCGTCGTCTTGATCTCGCTCGTGGAACTGCTCCTGGCGGACTCGGGGTCGCTCTCCGCGTTGCGCTCGTTCCGCATCCTGCGCATCCTCAAGCTCATCCGGAGCTGGCGCACGCTGCAGAAGTTCCTGTTCACCATGTACGCGACGGTGGCGTCGCTGGGCGAGTTCGCGTTCGTGGTGGTGCTCGCGGTGTTCATCTTCGCGCTGCTCGGCATGCAGATGTTCGGCGGGAAGATGTGCGCGACGAGCGACGCGCACGGCGAGCCGGAGATCCCGCGGCACAACTTCGACACCCTGCTTTGGGCGCTCGTCACCGTCTTCCAGGTGCTCACCGGCGAGGACTGGAACGCGGTCATGTACGACGCGACGCTCGCCTCCGGGTCGTGGTCGTCGCTGTACTTCGTCGCGCTCCTGGTCATCGGCAACTTCCTGGTGCTCAACCTGTTCATCGCCATCCTCCTCACCAACTTCTCCGCGCAGGAGGTGGCGGACGAGCTGCAGGACACCAAGAGGCTGCTGGAGAGCATATCCTTCTTCAACGTCTACGTCGCCAAGGAGCGCGGCGTGGAGTCCTCCCAGGCGCTCGCCGAGCGCAGACGCGCGGAGGCGCTTTTCGACGCGCTCCCGGAGAAACCGATGCGCGAGGAGGTGGCGAGCCGCTGGTTCGCGCTCGGGGAGAGAGCGTACGCCGCGGTGCTCGACGCCGAGGAGGCGAAGCGGAGGGAAGAGGCCGCGAACCTCGAGCAGGAAGAGGCGGAGCGCCGGGCGCGTGTCGAGGAAGCGCGCGCCGCGCGGAAACAACTCGAGGGCGTCGGAATTTTCGCGGGCGCCGCTTCGTACGTCGCGTCCTTCGCCACACCCCGGCCGGGCGCGGCGCCGAAACCGCTGCGGCGATACGTCGGGAACGCGTTCGGGTTGTCGTTCCTGAACCCGCGGACGTCCGCGATCCGACGGACGTGCTACGCGATCGTCGACGATAAGCGGTTCGACGCGTTTATCATGCTCTGCATCGCGGCATCCTCCGTGCTGATGGCGTTCGAGTCCCCGAAGGCGATGGAAGACGCCGCGTTCGCGGGCGCGCTGGAAGTGGCGGACTGGTGCTTCACCGTTCTGTTCACGCTCGAGATGCTCATGAAGCTCACCGCGTTCGGGGTGTGGCTCGAGGAGCGAGACGGGACGTACCTCCGGGACGCCTGGAACGTCATGGACGGCGCCATCGTGCTCGTGGGCATCCTCGGCAAGGCGCTGAGCGGCACGAACATCTCGTGGGTGCGGGCGCTGCGCACGATGCGGGTGCTCCGTCCGCTGCGCATCATCTCGCGCGTGCCCGAGCTTCGCGTGGTGGTCGACGCGCTGCTGCGCTCGCTCCCCGGTTTAGGGAACGTGCTACTGGTGGCGCTGCTGTTCTGGCTCATCTTCGGGATCCTTGGCATGCAGCTTTTCATGGGCGCGTTCTCGCGGTGCTCGGACGAGAGCGTCGAGGAGAAGGCGCTGTGCATCGACGGGTGGGTGAACCAGACGCTGGACGTCGCGTGGGACTCCGTGTCGCAGTCCTGCGTGGGATGGGCGGAAATGTCCGCGAGCGCGCAGGGCGACGCCGCGCTTTTGAGCGCGCCCACGAGCGACGAGGCGTGCGTCGGCTCGTACGCCTCGAGCGCCTTCGTCGAGCGCGCGTGGGCCGCCGAAGCCTACAACTTCGACTCCATCTTCGACGCGATGCGCACTCTGTTCGAGATGTCCACCACCGAGGGGTGGACGGCGGTGATGTACGACGGCGTGGACGCGCGGTCGCCCGACCTCGCGCCGCGGCGCGACCACAACCCCGCGATCGCGTTCTTCTTCGTGCTTTTCATGATCTTGGCGAACTTCTTCATCCTCAACCTGTTCGTGGGCATCATCCTGGACAACTTCGCGCGAATCGCCGAGGAGCGCGGCGACGGCTCGAGCGCGACGATGACCAAGGAGCAGCAGCTCTGGGCGCAGCGTAAACGCAACTTCTTCGACGTCGGCGAGGACTACGGCGAGGAGGACGCCGTGCTGGGCGACGTCACCGACGACGACGACGAAACAGAAGGGAAGGGGTCTTCTGGGAAACAACTCGTGTCGTCTTCGGAAAGCGCGTCGAGAAGCGCGTTGAATCGCCCTATGAGTAATCAGTCTCCCCCCGCGTCGCCGCGCGCGCGGCGCGCGCGCCGCGGGTTTCGCCGCGCGCGGCGTTTCCTGTTCCGCGTCTCACACGGCGCGGCGTTCGAGGCGGGCGTCATGGCGGTGATCGTGTTGAACGCCGGCGCGTTGGCGTGCGAGCACTACGGGCAGACGCAGGCGTGGACGGATACTCTGAGCGGTATCTCCTACGCCTGCACGGCGGTGTTCATCGTGGAAGCTGTCATAAAGCTCGTCGCGATGGGAAGGAAATACTTCAACTCGAGGTGGAACGCATTTGACTTTTTCTGCGTCGCGACGAGCGTCGTCGGCCTCGCCGCCGACGTCGG
>MDSV01074086.1_pt1 | contig 18263 bp, 13 predicted proteins | sample 810851 | NCBI WGS metagenome assembly MDSV01 (sample SAMN05326640, study PRJNA326480) | marine metagenome | isolation source: seawater | place: Atlantic Ocean: North East | collected 2012 | reverse complement strand
TATTATGCTCAAGAACGGCAACATCAAACCGGGCAAAATGGAATAATTTGGCCCGGGAGGTATCGGCCAAAAGGGCTTTTAAATGAGGCGCGCCGGTACTTGGGTGAGGGATTTTGACAAGGTGCGCATCCCCTTCGCCAGACGACAATTGCACAAGGCACAGCCGGTCACGATGCGGGTTTAGCCCCATGGTTTCGGTGTCAATTGCTACGCTTGTGCCTAGGTCCAGATTTTCGGGCAGGTCGTTATTGTGAATATGGATTGCCATGACGTCACTCTGTTTCAGATTGTAGCCAAATCCACATCTATAGACAGTACCGCTAACAACTGACTGTCATAAATTCGCGAAGGCAAAAAATCTGTTGCTCCAACAAAACGTAATTTAAAAAATCCAGCAAGGCCGGCTATCGTCTAAACGATAATTTTGATCGTCAAACCATTAGACATTCAACCTAATTGGAACCCCAGACATAGTCAAATTTTCATTATCTGCCTGGCCTTATTATCTATCACATTTTTTGCCGCCCATATTTCAGACGGATCCAGCTGCAGCAGCACAATATCAAAATCACAGAGGTAAAAGGGATTCCGATGGATACAGCTGCGCACAACGACGCCCCCGCCAAGCAAAAGGGGGGCTGGGGATTAATTCTTGGCGTGTGCGCCAAAACACACTTAGCGTCACCAGTGCAACCATATTGCCGCCTACTCAGATGGCCAAAATTACAAGCGATCCTAGGTCAGATGACGGTAAGAAGCAGATAACGCTGGGGCCACCAACCATCTTCCGTCGTCGTCCAGTTCGCAACACTCCTCCTAAATGACCAATAGATAATCATTGAAATTAGGCAAACGGGCAGATGCCTTCTCAACATCGGAGGCAATTACGTTTACAAAGACGTTGGGACAGGTTAGGCCATGCTGTAAATCAGATGATCTAAGGAGCGTGCAGCTTCTTGAGCGTTTAGTGACACCAGTCTCTCCGCAAAAGTGGCCCCCTTAGACAGCCAAGTGCACGCTCTGCTCCCTGAGAGAAAGTCTCGCTTTTGGCCATTAGCTTCTATGCGGAGATAGCTATTAAGTGCATCAAGTATGGAGACTGATACTCGGCCTCGGTTTGCTTCCAGTTCTTGCATTTGTGAAGGCCCAAGCTCCTGATTTTCACAAGAAACCATGATATAATTCTATTACTATGTAATATAGTAGTATCTATTGATACCAAATTATTTGTTGTTAGACTGTTCTAGAGTGGCATTTTTGAAGATTCGCAGAGGCTGATAATTTCGGCTCAGCTCTCTGTGAATAATCGATCGCACTTGGCATTGATCCTGAGGTTGTTGGGTCTATTTTGTTCAATTGCCGCTTGAGATTACATTTGTTCTGTCGATAAAGGCATCGTTGCGCAGGCCAACGCGTTGCAGATGAATTGATTGAATAAGCGCTTGTGATAAAAAGCATTACAGCAATGCTCTAACAGAGCAAATTCATGAATAACAGTTGTACCCAATGCAGAGGTACGGTTGCCTGAAATGAATTTTCAGGTTGGCTTCATATAAATAAATGCAATAAGAGGTGGCACCGAACCATATTTCCAACTAAGATTTAAGCGTCACGAACTAGAGTTGTTATTCTAATAATTAAAGGGGGAAGGTAATGCTAAGGTCAATTTCACGTTTATTAACTGCTACGTTTGCTGGCTGTGCAATGCTAGCTATATCGGGCGCGAATGCTGGCGTTAATGAACTGCCGGCTGATATTCAAGAGTCGCTATACAACCAGAGTTTTTTAGCCCCTACCCAGCCGATCGGCGAGAGCGCTTATCGTGATTGGGTTGCGAAGAATCCGCCACCTTGGAAAATTGGTTATGCGTCATCCTATGCAGGTAATACTTGGCGGGCAGCGGTTATGGATCGTTTGCAAAACGAACTTGTTCCTAAATGGAAAAGTCTGGGCATGCTTGACGAAGTTATTGTGACGCAGTCTAACTTGAATGATGCGACACAAATCCAGCAAATCCGTCAGTTGGTTGATCAGGGTGTCGATGCTATTATCGTATGTTGTTCTAACCCAACTGCTCTCAATGCATCTGTTGAATATGCCTACAAGAAAGGCGTTGCGGTGTTTTCGGGCATTGGATACTTAACAAGCCCTTATTCAATCAATTCCTCTGCCAACTTTGTTGTGGGCGGTCGAATGATGGGCGAGTGGATGGCCAATGAGATCGGCGGAAAAGGACGCGTTCTAAACGTTGAGGGAATACCGGGTACGTCGGCATCGGACAGTCAAAATGTGGGCATTGAGAAGGCGCTAGCAGACTTTCCAAATGTAAAAGTCAAAGGTCAAATCGCTGGTATGTGGACCGATCAGGTGGCTCAGGCGGAGGTTCAAAAGTGGCTTGCCACAAACCCTGGTAAACTTGACGGTATTATTATCCAGTCAGCGTCTGAACTTGGTGCGCTACGGGCGTTGCAGCAGTCTGGCCGCGACATGATTCCAATCACGATCGGTTCTGAGCTTGGCGCATTATGTTACTGGCGGAATAACCCAGATTATGTCTCTGCTGCAATCCATGCATGGCCTCCCGGCGATGATTTTGAGATGATCTGGAACATCATGATGCGAACCCTTCAGGGACAAGGACCAAAAGTTCAGTCAATACTTACTACCCCAGTACCGATGGATAAGAATGAGATGATGACTGCGATACCCAGTGATTGCTCTGAGCAGTCTGATAAATGGTATCATCCGGGTATCGAAGCCTGGGCTGGAAGGGAATTCCTTGATAATTTCTTCCTGCGCCCTGCAGATCCAGAAAAATATGACGTGGCGTCACACCCGAAGTCGTAACAACAATAGATACATTCTGGCCGCTTAATGGCGGCCAGAACTGTCAATATTTCAAATATTCTGGAGGGGGAATTGTCGGCACTCGCGGCGAATCTAGTCGACGTGACCAAAAATTTTGGACCAACTCGAGCGCTCGATCAGGTAAGCCTTAAGGCGTTTGAGGGTGAGGTTCACGCCATTATTGGTGGTAATGGGTCGGGCAAGTCAACGTTGGCTAAGATCATCTCAGGGGTGCTCCAGCCAGACTCTGGACAAGTTTCTATTTTTGGCAAGACTGCGACAACTCCAGCAGAGTCAAAAGCGCTTGGTATTTCCAATGTATACCAGGAAGTGCTTGTCGCGGATGAGTGTTCTGTCCTAGAAAATTTGTTTCTTGGCGCTGACGGCTTGTTCGAAACGGCTGAGCCGCGCGAGGAGCGTTACGCAAGGTCGAAGCAGATATTATCCGAACTGCTTGGTTTTGACCTTGATCCTGACAGCATTGTCGGTGATCTGCCGCTTTCGCTCAAACAATGGATAACCATTGCGCGAGGCATGCTTACAAACCCTCGCCTTCTTATCCTTGACGAGAGTTCTGCTGCGCTTGATTACGAGGCCACCGAGCGGCTGTTTGCGAAGATGCGTTCTCTGGCACGCGATGGGTGCGCAATATTTATCGTAACTCACAGAATAGCTGAGCTTGTGAGGGTCGCCGACCGCGCCACCGTGTTGCGTGACGGTAGATCTGTTGGCACGCTAGAAAAGGTCCAAATCACCGAAGAAAATATCATGCGGCTTATTGCTGGACCTGAACGCCAACGGGCTCAAGCAACCAGTGGACATGCAACGCAACTCTCGGAAAGACCTGTTTTGCGCGCGCATGACCTCCAAGTCTGGGAGAATGCTACACCTTTCGATTTTAATCTTCACCCGGGTGAAATCGTTGGGATCACTGGACTTGATGGCCAGGGTCAAGCAGATTTTGTTCAGGTTCTTGCGGGCGTGCAGCAGCCTAAAAACGGTTGGATAAGCATTGTTCAGAATGAAGCTGCAGAGCGGATAATCGACATGCAGGCTGCTCGTAGCGCTGGCATATCCTATGTCTCCGGTGATCGTAAAAAGGACGGCATTCTGCCGAACATGTCGATCTTCGAAAACATGGTCATGTCGATTTATTCAGCGCAGTCGGTGGCCGGGTTTCTCCGCTTTGTAAGTCGTGCGAAGCTGGATCCAATTTTCGAACATGAGACGGCCCAGCTCGCAACCAAGATGGGCGACTCTGGCAACCTGATAGGATCACTCTCCGGCGGAAACCAGCAAAAGATCCTGATCGCCCGATCCTTCGCTGAGAACCCCAGCGTCATGGTATTGAATGATCCAGCGAGGGGAATTGATGTTGGTGCAAAGCTCGATCTTTACCGCAACCTGCGAGATTTTTCAGCCCGCGGTAAAAGTGTCGTCTTCCTGTCATCGGAAATAGAAGAATTTACTGATCTTTGCTCAAGGGTGCTGGTGTTCCGCGGTGGCGTGATTAGCTCTGATTTTATTCCGCCATTTGACACGCAGGTTATTTTGAATGCAACATTTGGTCGGGGGGCTGATGAGACAGTGTCAGGAAATCATGGAAAGAAAGTCAGTTATCTTGACGACTGGCGCCCAGCCAGAAATGGTGAGAGGCCCTCTGCCAAAGCGGTGCGGGTCCGCCCCAATCTCTCGCGGAGACTTGTGATGAACCAGTCGGGCTTCATGCTTACATCCCCCGAAATCAGACAAGGCAGCGTTATACCGCCGTGTTACGCGGAATTGCAGAAGATATCTCCACCGCTGGAGTGGGAGAAGGTTCCAGAAGGAACGCAAAGTCTTGCACTCGCCATTACTGATCCCGACGTGCCGGAGGAATTTAATTTCCCGCGTAGTTTTGCGCACTGGCTTGTTTACAATATACCTGCAGGCACTAGTGGTTTGGCTGAAGGAGCCTCAATGACCGCAAGAATGCCGTCCGGTTGTCAGGAGCTGAACTCTGATTTTGTGACTTGCAATTTCCCAGGATTTGGTCGCGGCTACAGTGGCCCCTGGCCACCAAATGGATCGCACCGTTATGTTTTTACCCTGTTTGCGTTGAAGTCGAAAAGCATAGATCTGCCTCAAGATGCAGATCTTGTGGCCTTTTCGCAGGCAATTTTGCCAGTCACCATTGAGCAGGCAAGTTTTACGGCCATTTATGGTCCGGCCAACGCGGCGCTGCCAGCCGCATGAGTTAAAGGAGAGTAAAATGAGTAATTTGGGCGGCAGACGTGTCCTTGATCTCGATTGGGTTGAAAACTGGGCGCGTCGTGTAAACGAGGACCGTGTGTTGCCAGTGATTGGGCGTTTCTTCAATGTTCGCTTTGTCCTCGGTATCGATGATACTGATTTTCTTTGTGAGGTGAGGCGGGGAAAGATTGAGCGGATTTCTGAGGGGCTCGTGCCATCCGACATGGGATATGAATTTGCCCTTAGGGCACCATCAGCAGCTTGGATGAAGTTTAGCCAGAAAGTGCCTCCTCCAATGTTCAACGATATTTGGGCCATGGCCCATCCGCTGCATAAACAGCTCCAAATTGAAGGTAATCAGAAGCCGTTCTGGCAAAACATGCGGGCGCTGACGTGGATGCTGGCCTTGATGCGTGAAGTATAAGGAGAGACTGCAATGAACAAGCATGACCCAATTGTCGGACGTTATGTATATGTCACCTGCCAAGGCAAGACATACCGCACCTATTATGAAGAGAATGGCGAGGGCATTCCGATGGTATGTTTGCATACCGCTGGCTCAGACGGCCGTATGTATCGCCATCAGCTCTGCGATCCCGACATTAGTACGAACTTCCGATCTATCGTGTTCGATGTTCCTCGACACGGTAAGTCTCTGCCCCCAGCCGGCTGGCATCTTGAGGAAGACGAATACAAGCTGACCACCAGCTTCTATGCCGAATTCATCGTCGAGTTCTGCCGCGCCCTTGAACTAAACAAACCGGTCATCATGGGGCAATCCATGGGGGGCAATATCTGTCTTGAATTGGCTCTTAGATACGAGAACGAGTTTTCGGCCTTAATCGCGATGGAAGCCTGTGACTACTCGCCGGGGTGGTGGATCGACCCGTTGCATCACCCGGACATTCACGGAGGCGAGGCAGTAGCGACGTCAGTCTTCGGCCTGATGTCTCCTGAAAGCCCAGACGAATATCGTTGGGAGACCTGGTGGTATTACGCTCAAGGGGGACCAGGAATTTTTAAGGGAGACCTGTACTATTACTCCGTCGACTCCGACTACCGTGACAAGGTCCACAAGATTTCAGGAAAGCTACCAATCTATTTTCTCACTGGCGAATACGACTTTGCTTGTACGCCCGAAATGACGATGCGTACAGCCGAAAAGGTTAAAAACAGTGAATGCATCATATTTGGTGGTGGACATTTTCCAACATCAGAGGATCCTGAAAAATTCAAGGAAGTGATTACACCTGTGTTGAAGAAGATTCTTCAGAATGACCCTCAGCGGCGCGGTGGTGCAACCCAGAATTGGTCGTCCGGCCAAGGTGACGGCGGGGGTGGCCGGCATCGGTCCTCCGACGACGCGCCACAGCGGAGGGTGATTGATCTTTAAAAGAACCGGCGAGCCGACCTAACTGGTTAAGCGGCCGCCAAGAGGAGAGACAACGAGTTTATGGTCACGCAAGCCCAGTCACCGAACATATATCTGCTGGTGCCAATCGCTCTCATGGCAGCCCTTCTTGGAACGGCGGTGATAAGGGGGCCGAGCCTCGTGTCACCGGCTGGCATGGGGTCGGCAATAATTGTTGCTGCGCCCCTCATACTTGCCACCTATTCATTGATGGTTCTTGCCGTTACTGGGCGTGGCACCATTGACCTTGCCGTAGGGCCGCTTCTGGCGTTCATTAATGTGGTGGTGGTCAAGCTTAGCACGACGGAAATTCTTGTTAGCCCCATCGCTACATTCATCGTTGCTCTTGGTCTTGGTATGCTCTATCAGCTTGCCTTTGCTCTCGTGGTCATCTATGTGCGGGTACAACCGATCATCGTGTCACTCTCTGGATTTCTCGCTCTGACTGGCATAAATTTAGTGGTTTTGCCACGACCGGGCGGTATCGCGCCCCCCTTCATGCAGGATTGGGGGCTAGGGACAACAATCTTCTCGCCGATATTGTTGATCTTGGTGCTGGCCACCTTAGGCTGGTATCTGTTCACTGCAACGACTTTTTATTCTAATCTGAAAATGATGGGGTACGACGAACGTGCCGCTTGGACATCTGGGGTGAAAACTGACGTTGTGCGTGTAGGCGCCCATCTAATCGCCGGCATTTATGTCGGGCTTGGCGCAATCTGTTACACAGCGTTGATTTCTTCAGGCGATCCAACCCAGGGGCAAAACATGACCCTTACAGCCGTAACGGCGCTTGTTTTGGGTGGTGTCGCCTTATCAGGCGGTCGCGGTGGCGCCACAGGCGCGCTTTTAGGTGCGGTTAGCCTATGGCTAATAGGTTACGTGCTTGCGACCTTTAATTTTGGCGCTATTCAAGCGTTCATCACACAGATGATTTATGGCTTGATCCTGGTGGTATCACTGCTCCTAACATTGATGGTGCCCTTCATCGGTCGTTATCTCAGCTTTGTGTCACCGTGGAGCGTCTTTCTGTTGCTTGGCTTCGTTGTCGTTGGCATCATGTTGCAGGTGTCAACCATTGATTATTATAACGGGTCGGGTAGCATAGTAGCCCAGCAAACCATGACAAAGCATTATTTCCTCATGGAGCCTGCTCGTGCGGTTGCAGAGGGGCTGGCTCTAACGCGGGTCCAGTTGCTTTTGCTTCTCACATGCTTGGCTGCGGTCAGTTTCACGGTTGCTGCAAGGCTAATGGACTCTGAGGCAGGAAGACGCCGCATGGGTCTGTTCCAATATCTTTTCATTATTTCACTTTTATTAGCATTGTTCATTGTCATAGCTATACGACCTGAAAGAGCAATACTGGGTTAAAAGATGGTTGATCCGAAAATGTCAGATGTAGAAACCAAACAAGGTTTAGGTGCCAACGAAAAAGTTGTTAAGCGTCATTCACTTGGAATGTTACCCGCACCGCAATCGCGCCTAGTGATATGGGTTAATATCGCGCTGTCATTGGTGATTGCGATTATCGGATTTGGTGTGGGTTTTGGTGAAGGATACCTCTCCGCGCAACAAGTCATACTATTTGGCATCGTGACTGCGGCGCTACTATTTCTGTTGCTTAACTACGTGGCGATTATCTTTGAGGATCGTGCGGCAGCACTGGAGGGAGAAAGCGAAGTTGAGGCTGAAAATCGAAGACTGCGGTTGCGTGCATTATGGCGGAACAACATCGTCATGATAATAGCGATGACAGCGCTTCTCGCTCTCTATCTGCTGCTGACGGCGTCTATTGAGGAATTTCGATCAATAAAGAACCTAATAGCATTTCTTGTCCTCGAATTAATTCTGCTATTCGCGTTCAAAGTATCAGGTTACTTTGCCACTGGGCGGAGCGCATTCATAGGTTTGATCGTTCTTGGCGCTCTCATTGTGATCTCGGCATTCTCAATAGAGGGCTTCCTTTCCGCGCCAAATGTGCGAGCCATATTGCTATTTGCGGCCTTTTTGGGAATTGCGAGTGTGGGACAGACGATGGTGGCACTGCTTGGTGGCCTCGATTTGTCCATTCCCTTTGTAATTGGGGCGGCCAATATAGCCTTGCTGTCACTTATCACAGCGGGTGTGCCATCCTATGTTGCGTTTGGGTTTATCCTCGTACTCGGTGGTGTTGTTGGGCTTATCAACGGCTTAATGAGTTTCAGGCTGCAGGGCCAGGCATTAATTGTAACCCTAGGCACAGGGTTCGCGGTCGCTGGCTTTACTCAGATCATGACGTCAATCGGATCAAAATTTGCGGGAAATGTCTTTGGCGTTGTTCCAGGGTGGTTGAGCAATCTTGCTGCCATGAATGGCCGGTTCTTCGGCATGAAGTTTCCACCTACCATTGTCATTTGGATCTTTATTGCGGTTTTGATGATTGTGGGCCTGCGAATGACGTCATGGGGACGTAATTTATATGCCCTCGGTGGTAACCGAGGAGCCGCAAAACTTATTGGTGTTAATGAGCTCAAATATTGGGTTGCCTGTTACGTCATTTCGGGCGTTTTTGCGGCCCTAACAGGGGCGTTGTTGCTGGGCTGGTCCGGTGGTGCCTTCATTGGCGTTGGAGACCCTTACCTTTTCACGACGTTGGCGGCAGTGGTGATCGGTGGCACCTCGCTTCTTGGTGGTAATGGAGGGTACGGCTTCACGGTGATCGGAGTTTTGGTCCTGCAGGTCCTTACTTCTTTTCTGCTAGGTATTGGGCTTCAATATGAATGGCAGCAATTCATTTTTGGCCTCCTGATTCTGCCAATGGTCGCCCTTTACGGGCGGTCTCCACACATTCGATCCACGGTATAGGGTAAGTATATGTTCACCACACTTTTCTCCTCTGCCGATGTTGTAGCAAGCTCACTCACGGGTCTATGCATAATGAGTTTTGCAGCGGCGATCATATGCTTTCTTGGCCTCAGTTGGTCTAATGAACGCTGGCGTGTGCCCGAGGCTCTTGTGGGCACAGCCTGCCTTGTGACTGCTCTTTATTACGCCGGCGCAGCTGGATATTGGCTCAGTGCCAGCGAGGCAAGTGCCGGTGTGCGTTTCATTGCCTGGTATAGCGTTCATCCCTTACAAGTCGTAGCTGTGTATTTCTATGCGCGCACACAAGGGTTAGTTCCTGTGGGTGTTTTCTGGCGTCTTAGTGCCGCCTCAATTTTGATGGTATTTGGCCGATGGCTTGGTGACGCCGGGTTCTTTGATGAGTCTCTTGGGGCAATCCTGTCTATCGGCTTCTGGCTGTATATTTTAGGTGAGTTGTATTTTGGCGCAATACCTGATCGTATTAGAGTAGCGGCTCGCCCAATAAAGCTCGGCTATTTTTGGATCAGGTTGTTTTTTACAATCGGATGGGCAGTCTACCCAATCCTGCATTTTGTTGACACTGTGATTGGTGTTGGCCATGCGCCAGCGATCATTGTGCTCTACAGTACTTTTGACATTATAAATTTGATCATTCCATCACTCGTTGTCGTGGCCGTTGCTGGCCAGGATAGATACTAACCGCCTCCGGCGCTAACAAAGGAAAAAAGTCATGACCAGTGCCGACTTGATTGCCATCGTCATAACTCTAACCATTTTGATTGCTGTTGGTGTTTACCTGCTGCACTGGCTCTATCGACATTCATCGAAGGATCAGAGTTTTGTGAGAACCGGATCTGGGGGTGAACGCGTTGTGATGGGTGGGGGAGCCCTGGTGATTCCTATTATCCACGACATCACAGTTGTTGACATGAACGCTGTGCCGATCGAAATCCGGAGGCAGGGCGAACAATCTCTAATCACGAAGAACAAAATCAGAATAGACCTCGTGACAGAATTTTCCGTCCGTGTAATCGAATCCAACGAGGGTGTACGAACGGCGGCACGCACCCTCGGAGCGCGGACCCAAGACCCCATTGCATTAAAAGAAGTGATCCAAGGGAAACTGATTGATGCCATGTCGACAGTGGCGGCGTCGATGACCTTGGACGAAATCCATGAAGGCCGGCAGCACTTCATTTCACAGGTGTCTAATATCACGCGCGAGGCAGTGCTTCAGAACGGTTTGGAACTGGAGTCAGCGTCTCTAACCTCGTTGAACCAGGCTTCGTTGAGTTATTTTGATGAGAGAAACCAGTTTGATGCTGAAGGCATGACGCTGATAGTAAAGGAGACCGAAGCTCGCAGGAAATTGAGGAACGAGATTGAAAATGAAACCAAAGTGCAAATTAGCACAAAGGATTTTGAGACTGAGCAGCGTATCATCGAAATCGATCGTAAACTTGAATTCTCACGCATTGATCAGGCGCGGGATATCGAAATGAAGAAGGCTAAGCAAGCCAGTGAAATTGAGACGGAACGATCCGAGTCACAAATTGCTATCACTGAGGCGCGTGTCCGAACTGAGGAGGAGTCAGAACGCTTTCAGATTAACAAGACACGTACCGTGGAGGAAGCGCGCATTGCAAGTGAGAATGAAGTGAAATCTCTTGCCATTAAGCGTGGAACTGAGACTGAGGTTGCGGAGGTAAAAGCGCAAAGCCAGCTTGAAAAGGAACGTTTGCAGTCGCGCCAGCAGATAGAAAGTGAGCGCGTAGCTCGTGAGCAAGAGGTCCGAGAGGCCCAGATCCAGTCAAAATTGACCGTCGCTAACTTTGAAACTGATGCCGATGGCAAGATTGAGAACGCCAGACTTGCAACTCAGATTGAGGTGGAAACGGCTCGTGTCGACAAAGAAAAGTCAATCGAGCTCGCTAATGTGGAAAGTGAGAGGGTGGTAAGAATCGCCACTCAGGAGGCACGCTCAGAGTTTGAGCGTGCAGAGGTCACGCGTAGCCTGATCGTCGAGACGGAGAAGGTTCGCATGGAAGAGGAGGTGCGTGCTCGTGATATACAACGGCAGCATAAGATCAAGATGGCTGAAACTGCTAGCTATCGTGAAGTTGAGGATGCACGTGTGTTGGCTGATCGAGAGATTGAGGAGTTACGCACCACGGCACGTCGCTATATTGAGCGTTTTGATATAGAGCAGAAAATGGAAACTGAGCTTGCTGATAAGGCGCGGTTGATCGCTGTCGTTAACAAAGCCATTGATGAAGCGGTCGTTCGCACGCGTGAAGCTGAGGCTCTTACGACACTTGCAGAGAGCGAGGAACAAATAGAGAGCCGTCGTGCCGAGGAAAGGGCGAAGAGAGCAAAAAGGGTGGAAATTACTGACGCTGAAGCCCGCGCAGAGCGCGAGCGCATACGCACCATAAAAATGGCAGAGGCCAAAAAGGAGGCCAGTGAGCGTCATGCTGAGGCGGAGATTGCCGAGGCTCGGGCAGCAGAATTTCGCTATGGAGTGGATGCGGAAGGTAACCGCAAGTTGAATGAGGCCGAAAATAGCCGTAATCAGGAAAGTCGTCGCAGTGCACTCCTTGAAGGTGTGGTCAACCGCCTGCCTGAAATCATCCGCGAGCAGGTCAAACCAATGGAAAACATAGACTCGATCAAGATCCTTCAAGTGGATGGCTTGCCTGGCCTAAATAGTCCGACCGAGGGCAGTGGGCCCGGAGATGCCATTTCAAGATCCGATGGTAGCGTGTCTGACCAAGTAGTTAGCTCAGCGATGAAATACCGTACCCAGGTTGCATTTGTTGATGGTTTGATGGAAGAGATTGGTCTGCCGTTGAAAAATATTGGGTCTGCCGGTGGCATGTCATTTCGTAACTTCCCTGAGCCAAAAGACGACAAATCTGAAACCTAAGTTTGGTGCGCGTGTGTAAAATGCCAGAGGATAACCGAAGGAGCAAAACTGACCGTCTAAGCAGGCATGGTCTGGTAATGGCCATATGGGCGCCAGCGGTTTTCGTCGCTGCAGTATTGTTCCATGCCGGATACTTATTTGCTGAAAATTGGTGGTTTGTTGCAGCCTTTGCTGTGCTAATTTTATCGTTCTGCGCGCATATTATTGTCAATGTGGTTTTAAAAACTGGTTTCACCGAGGGCGAGGTTGCGCTCGGGAGTGCTATCCTCGTTTGCGTAACACTGGTCTATCTTGTCACCATTTTAACCGCACCAAATGCGTTAGTTGAGCGATTAATGATGCCAATTGGTCTTGGCCTTGGAACGCTGGTTGTTGTTGTTGTTCTAAGTATGATGATTTCATTTGGGCCTCGCCGCGCCTTCGAGAAATTCGATGTTATCCGTGACAATAATCTCCGTAAAGCGTCACAATTGCCGCATCGTGGGGGGAGACGGTGACATTTCTTCTTGTGATCACGCTCAGTCTGTTATTCGTTTACGCGCTGTATTTTGCAGCGCAGACGGCGCGTATCCAGCGTAACCCATTGGATTTCCTAGATGGTGGGATGACGCTGCCAGGTTGGTCAGTGATGTTTATCCTGCCTGCAATAGGTGTGGCCGCTCTGGGTGTTGAGAGGCATTTCCTGCTGGTGTCGAGGTATGGTCTTCAAGCGTCACACGTTGCTGTGGGGCTTATCACTGTGGCTATTGCGGCGGTGATGTTGTGGAATAGATTATGGGTTGCAACTAGGCTTGCGGGGCTTAGTACTCCCGGTGAGGCAATCGGACGCTATTATAACAGTATCGCGTTGCGGGTCATCGTCATGGGGCTTTGCATCCTATTCGCATTACCCTATTCCGCTAACCTGCTCTCGCAAGCAGCTTTACTGTTGCAACAGGCCACTGTCGGAACAATCCCTCGAGAGATGGGTGTCTGGGTTTTTGCGTTGTCGATGGCGATCCCGGCCATTATTGGCGGATGGCGTGCTGTTGTATTGGTGCTGGCGATGGAAGCCCTGTTGATGGCCATATTGATTCTTGGGATCACATTGTTTGGCGAGATCGTGCTGGTGGGCGATATTTTTCCAACTCAGCCGATACCGGTGCAGGAGGGTGTCTTCTGGGATCGCATACCTGGTGTTTTGCAGGGCTATGCTGGCATCGGGAAGAATGTGCCGATGGGCGGGATTTTTACCGCAGTTGCCATTTCATCGACGGCTTTCTCTTTGGCGGGTATTGTGCTCAGCCCGGCTACCCTCTATTTGGGACAAACAACGCAAAAGGGAAATGCCTTTGGCATTGGTGCTGTCTGGCTGACCAGTGGTTTGGCGGCCGGTATTCTGCTTCTGGTGGTGCCTGTGCTTGCTGCGCGGATGCCGGATGGGCTGGTTAGCCATGCTGAGGTGCTGGCGGCGGTTGTGCCGTTGGCTGGCGTTTCGGTCATTCTACTCGGCGTCATGGGCGCCCTTTTTGCCATCAGTTTCTTTGTCACAGGTGGGGTACTGCTGGTCTTTCGCGAACTGGTACACACATATCTGTTCCCGAATCTGACTGACCAGGGTCAGCGTCTCGGGGCGCGCATAAGCCTTGGGTTTGGTTTCTTTCTGCTTGGTTTAATGGCGGCCTTCATGCCCTATGTCTCGGCGGTTTTTGCAAGTGTTGCTTTGTCCCTCGCGTTACAGTTACTGCCAGCGATGGTTGGGTTCGCCTTCATGTGGTGGATAAGCCGTGGCGCTGTCCTTGCCGGGATCGTGCTGGGTTCGCTGCTGGTTGTCTTTACCGAACCGCTAGGTTTGATTATCTTTGAAGGTTTGTTTGTTGATTTGCCCTGGGGCCGCTGGCCGCTTACCATTCATTCGGCCGGTTGGGGTCTGGCTATCAATCTGCTGATTGTATTATTGTCCTCCTTGGCAAGGCTGAGGGGGCCCGACAAATACCAACGGTCGCGGTTTCATAGAGCGATGAGAGCACACCCGCCGTTGAGCTCAGCAAGAAGTGGGCTTCTCTGGGGGCTGGCGATCCTGTGGGGCTTTCTGGCCTATGGGCCAGGCGCCGTTCTCGGAAATTTCTTTTTCAGTGACCCAATTTTCACCGACCTTAAGTCGGTTATTGGCGTGCCGTCACTCTGGATTTGGCAAATGCTGTTCTGGCTCTTTGGTGTCATGCTGGTCTGGTGGGTGTCTTACAGTGTCGGATTTGGAAGCATCCATGAGGTGAGTGGCAAACCGATGCGTCTAGGCATGCCTCGGTCCACGCGGAGTCCAGATTGGATATCGTCTGGACTAAGCCGCATCGTTAACAGGAGTAGTGACGCATATGCCAATCGATCAGATCAGACATCTGTGCGGCTGTTGCTGCCGGATCTGGAGAGCAAGCAGCCAGTTGTGAGGCTTGGACGCGGCAAGCGGCGCTATAGCTAACGAGGGCCAGAAGGATGCGCTCAGAGGAAAATATGATTGTATCGCTGACAGATGGGATTATTGACATCGCGATGCGCCCAACGAATATGAAATTTTACGATGTTGGAAAAGCTCAAAAATATTGGGTGATTATTGCTTTGTTTATTATACCTCTCGCCTATAAATCGCCGCTCGACTTGAGTTACGGCCCGCCTTTCCTGCTTGAATAAGCTTTATCGCACCCAGTGATATTAGTTTATTCATGATTGGGGCGACAAGTGCTCTTGAACAGTGAGCTTCTTTTGCTGCTCGGGCAGTCGACCAGGCAATAGTGTCGCCTGCTGGGCAATGGAGTTTAAATTTCCCCCACATGAAATAAAGGCTTTTTTCGTCAGCATCAATAATGCGTCGTTCGACTGTATCCAAATTTAGGTGCTTTTGAATTTGACGTTCGACGAAGTGAACCAAGGTTTGAACCTGTGCTTCAATGAGAGGTTTGTCCTCGCAATGCTCTCCAATTAGCTCGGTAACCTTGATAGCAATCTGATCGTCAGAGGCTTTTTGTTTTACTAAATCGAGCGCACTCCTTCTTGCCGCAAGCATCAGAGATCTGTTTTCGACGAATGCATCTCCTAGCTGAGCTCTTTGAAAAGCAGCCTGGGCAGTTCTATACTTTTTGTCTTTTAGAGCGCGGCCCCTAGCGCGAGGTTTAAGAAATGGACTCAAGAGAGCATAAAAATCTTCCAAGGTTTGAAATTCTCGCTGCATAATGCGCTGGCGGATTTGACGCTGTTCTTTGGTTGCCTTTGTGTTAAATGGCTCGAGCCAATAGGATTTGCTTTTCTCGTATTTTGGATATGCGTTGCTAATGCCAAGATGATTGCCATCAAAACAGATATATCTGATAGCCTCCCATTCCAAGTGAGACAGCACCTTATTTGGTTGATCAAAAAATCTTGGTTCTGGATGAGCCATCGGTATTACCTCCAAATGACAGTCAAGTGCGATCGATTATTCACAGAGAGCTGAACTGAGATTATCAGCCTCTGCGAATCTTCAAAAATGCCACTGTAGAACAGTCTAACAACAAATAATTTAGTATCAATAGATACTACTATATTACATAGTAATAGAATAATATCACAGTTTCTTTTGAAAACCAGCAGAAATCTAAATCTGATGGAGAAACAGCTTCAGTTAACCCGGTCCATGGAACTTGATTGTTATCCAAACTGTTATCCAAAAAAAGGCTTTTGACCTTATCCATTATTTTGCTAAGCTATTGATATATTTGATGGTCAGGTTGCTGATAGCCCCGTAGTGGGGCATCGAACTTTTCTCCTGAGCACCAAATCTTCCCTTTTTCAAGTTTCAAGAGCCTGATCTTCAAGCATGAAAGTTATTGGTCACTGAAGCTTGAACCCAGAATCTCGATCGTCTTCATCCATCTGTTCTTAATCGCAAAGCTGTAACCAGTTCCATATTTATGGCCTATGCCGGATGTGGCCCACCCACCGATGGCGTCAACTATGTCTGAAAGACATTCAACTGCCCGAAGCCTATCCCCAAGAGAATGCCTGAAGGAATGGATAACACAGCCATCTGGCACTCAAGGCTTAAGCTATTTGTTGATGGCTAAACTAGCAGAGTTAACATTAACCTCTTCTCTGCTAACATTTTGCGGGAGAGTATGAGCACTATCGGCGTCTAGTATTTGTTTAGCTGCCCAAATTGATGAACCAATAAGCGGTATGTGCCTTTTGCTATCCTTAGTCTTTCATGACCGCTACGGTTGCGGTTTCGAATCAACATATGGAATATCTTCATCTAGGTGAAAGTCATTTACATGAAGCCCTGCAGCTTCCGATAGTCGCACGCCTGTGTCGCTTATACGGGCTACCAGCCATCTATTCTGACCGTTAATGGTTCGGTATTTTTGTTAGATGCTTTTGATGACTTCTTCTGGTGCCGGGAGCCTCTTTACTGAGGTAGCATCATCAGGGATGAGAGCTCCTGCAAATATGTGAGCGCAGTTTAGCCAATGCTCTCTAATAGCTAGGTTGATTATCGATTTAAAAAAAGCAAAGACGCGCCTCACTGATGCAGAACTCATTCCCCGTTCAAACAGATGGTCCCTAAACATAGATGCACGAGATGGGTGCATATCGCTAATTGGCTTATCACCACCCGCATCTTTTAAATGCTCAATGGAACGGTGTGCGCCGTGGAAGAAGGTTTTGGCTCGTCCATTTCCTATGAGCCTTAAGTAGGTCTCGAATGCATCATCTAAACTGATAGATGCATCGACTTGCTCAGCTTAAGCATGATTAATAAGGCTTAAGCCCAACTTTTTGCCAGAAAAGAGTGTGGCCTCAGACTTTCCCAATGCGACTCAAGTCTATCCGACAAGGTCGCAGAAGAACGCAGGGCTTTATCTAGCGACCTTGTTCCAAGGGATATCATTACCCGATCCTTATTAAAACGCTCACGAAGGCCTGCCGAAACACGGCGAGAGTAGTAATAAATGCCATTGCGGCTGATTAAATAGGAACTATTTTGGATCACAGTCTGGTTACTCTTCTTGATGCCAAACATTAAAATGCTTGAAAACCGGGTTCTTGAACCTTGAAACTGGGATGATTTGGTGCCCAGGAGAAGACTCGAACTTCCACGACCTTGCGGCCACTGGCACCTGAAGCCAGCGCGTCTACCAATTCCGCCACCTGGGCACGGGATCATCGGGCGGTTCTCGCAACCGGGTCCGATTGGCCGAGAGAATAGCCGTAATCACACTTGTGTCAAACCTTTTTAAAGCCTCGCCCCCGAGCAAAACACGCGACTCATAGCGCCCCGAAACAATCCGTACCATAGCAAAAAAACGGGTGAGGCTCAGCGTGATGGGATTGAAATGCCGAGCGTGCTGATCTATTTTGGCACGAAGTTCCGGTGATATGAATAGGCGTTGCCATGATCAGCGCGGCAATCCATACAAGCCGGTCTGGTGATAACAAAATAAAATAAATCTGGGGTAACAAGATGATACATACCGTGGCGGTAATTGGTGGGTCCGGGTTTGTTGGCCGGGCGACAGTTGAAAAATTGGCGCAAGCTGGCAAACAGATCATTGTTTTATGCCGGAATAGTGACCGTGCGAAATTTTTAAAACCGATGGGGCGAATTGGCCAGATCACTATTGTTGCTGGTGATGCGCTGGATGACTCGGCGTTGGAAGCGGTATCGGCACCTGCCGATGCGGTGGTGAATATGGTCGGTATTCTGGCCGAGACCGGCTCTCAAAAATTTGGTGCCTTGCAGGCGGAATTGCCACAGCGGATTGGGCAAATGGCGGCGCGACATCAGCATAAGGTGGTGGTGCATCTATCGGCAATTGGCGCTGATGCTCAATCAGCCAGCCGATATGCCCAGACCAAAGCGGCTGGAGAGGCTGGGCTGAAAGCGAAATTTCCAAAGGCGGTTATTCTGCGCCCATCTGTTATTTTTGGCCCACGTGACAATTTTTTCAACAGATTTGCTTCGATGGCGCAAATCGCGCCGGCCTTGCCATT
>MDSV01050227.1_pt1 | contig 18263 bp, 18 predicted proteins | sample 810851 | NCBI WGS metagenome assembly MDSV01 (sample SAMN05326640, study PRJNA326480) | marine metagenome | isolation source: seawater | place: Atlantic Ocean: North East | collected 2012 | reverse complement strand
GCGGATATGGTGGAATTGGTAGACACGCTGGTTTTAGGTACCAGTGCCGAAAGGTGTGGGGGTTCGACTCCCTCTATCCGCACCAAAAATTTATCTAAAAAAAAATAGATAATGGTAAAAATTCATTTCTCAGCATCATAGATGCTCTACCAATAAAGTAGGTATCTTAATTTCATCAAATTTTACTGTTGCTACTAGGGTATCTTTTTTTCTTCCTTTTCTGACTTCGCTTACATTGATATTTTTTTTAGCAAGTCTTTCACAAGTCTTTTTAATATTTTTTGTTTTCCAAGCAAGTCCCCAAAAATTATCTTCTCCCGGGACTTTATTATCAATTACTTCTATTGTTGCTTGTCCAGTCCTGAAAAATAACATTCTACCTCCCCATTCCTCTACCATTTGATCAAGAGCGAGTCTTATACCCAATTTCTCTTTGTATAAATTAACTATATTCTCTCCATTATTGGTTGTGATTACTAAGTGGTCCAAAGCGAATAAATCAGAATCTATATTTTTCTTTATTGAAGGAGAGTCATAATGATTTAAAGAAAGCTTGAAATTTTTAGATTGTTTTAAATCATTTGATAGAAAAGTTATTTTTTTTTCTTCGGTTATCTCTTCAACTTCAACGGATGGTGATTTTTTTATTTGTTCAAACATTTCTTTATTTTCAGATTGAAGAGAAAAGCCAAATAAGCCACCGTTTGGATTTTTGATTAAATAATTAGTTAATTCAGAATTCTCTTTTTTTTCTAAGTGACTTATTAATTCAAGTTGAGTATTTTCAAAATTATAAATTAAGCTTTTGTATCCAAGGTTTTCTTCTATTGCTTCAAATGCAGGTGAAGAATCAAAGAAATCACTAAAAGTCTTTTTTGACCTTTCGAGATCGCTAGTCGCAATAGAAATTCGATCGAGAGATTTAATCATTTGATATGGTTTTATAACTTAATAAATATACTAATTTTTAAGGAAATGTGTAAAATTTCTTACACAATTGGAGAATAAACTATGAATTTCGAACATTCAGATAAAACTAAAGAATTATTAAGCAAAATACAGCAATTTATGGATGATCACCTTTACGAAGGTGAAAAAACTTATCATCAACAGCATGAAGAAATGAGTGCTAATGGAAAAAGATGGGAACAGCCTCCGATTTTAGACGAATTAAAAGCGAAAGCTAAAAAAGCAGGTCTTTGGAATCTTTTTTTACCAGAATCAGAATATGGTTATGGGTTAACAAATCTTGAGTATGCACCTTTGTCTGAGTTGATGGGAACTGTTGGAATTGCTTCAGAAGTTTTCAATTGTTCGGCTCCAGATACAGGAAATATGGAAGTAATTGATAAATATGGAACTGATGAACAGAAAAGAGAATGGTTAGAACCTCTTCTTGCAGGTGAAATAAGATCTGCATTTGGAATGACTGAACCAAACGTAGCTTCTTCTGATGCGACCAATATTTCTAGCTCTATTGTCGAAGATGGTGATGAATATGTTATCAATGGAGAAAAGTGGTGGACTTCTGGAGCTGGAGATCCAAGATGTAAGATTATTATTTTCATGGGTGTATCAAATCCAGACAACCCTAAACATCAAAGACAATCGCAAATTTTAGTACCTATGGATACACCAGGGGTTGAAATCTTAAGAATGATGACTGTTTTTGGTAATGATGATGCCCCACATGGGCATGCTCATATGAAATTTACGAACGTTCGTGTTCCTAAATCAAATATGATTCTAGGAGAAGGAAGGGGATTTGAAATTGCACAGGGAAGATTAGGTCCTGGAAGAATTCATCATTGTATGAGAACTATTGGCGTAGCTGAAAGGGCATTAGACCTGTTATGCAAAAGATCTCTTGAAAGAGTTGCCTTTGGAAAACAATTGGCTGAGTTAGGAGGTAACTACGACGTTATCGCAGACTGTAGAATGGAAATTGAGATGTGTAGATTACTTACTTACAGGGCTGCAGATCGTATGGATAAATTAGGAAATAAGATTGCTAAGTCTGATATAGCTCAAATCAAAGTAGCAGTTCCTAAAATGGCTCTTTCAGTAATTGACAAAGCGATTCAAATTCATGGCGGTGGAGGAGTCTCACAAGACACCCCATTAGCAAGAATGTACGCAGGAATGAGAACTTTAAGATTAGCTGATGGTCCAGACGAAGTGCACAGAAGAACAGTAGCTCGAATAGAATTAAGTAGACATCAAGCAGCTCAATCTAACGTAGAAAATATCAAACCAAAATCAGCGCAAGGATAATACTTTTCTTGCTGATTAATGAGTCAAAAGTTAACTGAGGGATTTGTTTGTTCAAATCTTTCAGATAACTTTGAAGGCTTATCTTTTAAAAAAATTCCGATTTCTTTTGTCGAAGAAAATTCTGTAAAAATTTCAATTAAAGCTGCTTCTTTAAATTTTCCTGACTTGTTAATGACTCAGGGAAAATACCAAAATAAACCTAACTTACCTTTTGCTTTAGGAATGGAAGGGGCCGGAATTGTTTCTGAAGTGGGTTCTAGTTCTTGCTCATTCAAAGAGGGAGATGAAGTTATGTTTGGTAGTTGGGGTCACGGCGCAATTGCTAAAGAAATTGTTTTACCAGAATCTATGCTTTCACAGAAACCAAAATCTTATTCTTTCGAAGAAGCAGCTGCCTTCAAAACAGTCTATTTAACTGCATTTGTAGGATTGATTAGAAGAGGAAATTTAGTAGAGGGAGAAAATCTTTTAGTTCATGGCGCTACCGGTGGTGTAGGTATGGCTGCAGTAGAACTTGGAAAACTTTATGGAGCAAGGGTTATAGCTACTGGAACTTCTAATGAAAAATTAGAGATTGTAAAATCTTGGGGAGCAGATCATGTCGTTAATACTTTAAAAGAAGGTAAGACTTCTTTTAGAGAAAAAATAAAAGATTTAACTAATGGTAATGGAGCAGATGTGATTTATGACCCAGTGGGCGGTGATGTTTTTGATGAATCAATTAGATGTATTAATTGGGGAGGAAGACTTCTGATCATTGGATTTGCTGGAGGTAGAATATCTAGTCTTCCAGTGAATTATCCTCTTATCAAAGGTTTTTCAGTTATAGGCGTTAGAGCAGGAGAATATGGTAGAAAAAATCCGGACTTAGGTAGAGAAAATATAGACATTATTAACAATCTTGCAAATGAAGGAAAATTGAAACCTTATATTTGTAAGATTTTTAGTTTTGAAGACTCACTTGAGGCATTAAAATATTTAAAAGATAGAAAACTTATAGGAAAGGTAGTTATTTCTATTTCTTAGACTTGTTTCTTCTGCATCTTTCACTGCAATATTTCACTTCAGTCCAATTTTTTTCCCATTTTTTTCTCCATGTGAAAGGTTTTTTGCAGACTGGACAAATTTTTTCAGCGCTATTTTTTTTCATTCTGTGAAAGTACTGAAGAATTTATCAGCTTCCTCAAAGATTTTTTTCTTTCGCTCAGGATTCATTTTATCTAGAGATCTTGGGAGGATTGACAGACGTGGATTAGACCTAAAGAAATCAATATTATCTTCCATAAATTTCCAGTAAAGACCATCTACAACATCACACCATTCACCTTTTTTATAGTTACTCATTTTGAGGAGATAGTTAGATCCACAAGAATATGGCTTTGTTGCAAAAATTCCTCCATCTGCAAATGTTCCCATTCCAAATACATTTGGAGTCATAACCCATTCAGAGGAGTCTATAAACATTTCCATGAACCAGTTATAGATTTCCTTAGGCTCTATTCGAGCTAGCGTCATTAGATTGCTGATTATCATTAATCTCGGGATATGATGAGTGAAACCAAATTTTATACAATTCTTGATAGCATCATCTAAAGGGGGAATTCCAGTTTCACCCGTGTACCATTCTTTTGTAAGTTTTTTTGTGTGCTTAAAAAAATTTGAATTCTCTTCTTCATTTCCTTTAAAGTGATAAGTGCCTCTAATAAATTCCCTCCAACCAATAATTTGTCTTACAAATCCTTCAAGAGAATTTAAAGGAACGTTATTTTTTGCAGCAAATGAAATAGATTTTTCTATTACTTCTTTGGGCGTTAATAAACCTATATTTAATAAAGGACTAATAGCGCTATGAAAGACAAAATTATGTTCGGTGTGTAATGCATCTTCATAGGTTCCAAAGTTATGGAATCTATGCAAAAGAAAATTATCTAACCATAAAAGGGCATCTTTTCTATTCATTGGGAACCAAATTGCTTCAAGATCTCCGTAATGTGTTTTAAATTTAAAAGATATTTGGTTTTTTAGTTTTTCTATTTCGTTTGAATGAGTAATTGTTGGAAGTTTGGGAACAGTTATGTCTTTGGGAAGTTTTTTTCTATTTTCATCATCAAAAGACCACTTTCCTCCTATTGGTTTATCACCTTCCATTAAAATATTTAATTTTTTTCTCATCATTTGGTAAAAAGAAACCATTCGAAGTGATTTATTTCCAAAAAAGTCATTAAATTCTTTTCTTTTGCATAAAAACATAGGTGTTGGAATTTCTTCTGATTTAATTTGATTTGAAGAAACAAATTTATTGAATTTATTTGCAAAAGTTTTATCTTCAATCTCAAAATATAAAACTTTATTAATTGAGTTTTCTTGAAGATTCTTTTTAAGTAATTCTATGTAAGGTTTATCAAACTCTTTTGATTCGATGTCATAATAAAAAACTTCATAACCATTGGCTTCAAGATTTTTTTTATATTCACGCATGGCGCCTAAAAAAAATAAAATCTTAAGTTTATGGTGTTTAAAATCAGTGCATAGCCCCAAATCTTCTTTCATGAAGATTTTCTTTACACCAGTTTTTTTTATTTCTTCTAATGGAAATAATTGGTTGCCTAGAATAATAAGTAAGTTATCATCAGCCATAAATTTTATTGTATGGAAAATAAATACCCCTATAAAGGCAACATAGTTACTGTATCTAAGGATATGTGCGATATGAACGGTCACATGAATGTTGCTTTCTACTCCAAAATATTTGATGAAGGTTCTGGGCCTTTGTATCAAGATCTTGGCTTTTCATGGGATGAACAAACAATCAGAGATACTTATTCAACATTTACATTGGAAGAGAATATTCGATACGTCAAAGAAAATCTTTTAAACGATAAAATTTATCCTTGTTATCGAATTGTAAATGTAAACCGAAAAATTATTCACCATGCGGCAATCCTACTTAATGAAAAAAAAGAACTTTCAGCTATATCAGAGTGTTTGCTAATTCATATTGACATGAAATTGAGAAAATCTGCTCCAATGCCAGATGAAACTTTTGAACGTGTAAACAACCTGAAAGAAAAACATGAAGCTCTAGGTCCCCTAGACTTTGAACTGAGACTAAAAATAAAAAATTAATCGCCTTGAAAGCTAGGCTCTCTTCTTTCTAGTGAAGCTTTGATTCCTTCTTTAAAATCTGAGGTTTCTCTGAGTCTGTCTTGTTCAGATAATTCCCATTTCACTATCTTAGCTATCTCGTCTGCTATTCCCTCATTGATAGTAAATCTAATAGCCTGAACACCCAGAGGTCCAGAGCTATTAATTTCTTTGGCTAGACTTTCTGCAGTAGTCATTAAGTCTTTTTGATCCACCAAATAATCAGCAAGACCGCAAGCCATCGCTTCTTCTCCTTTAAGTCGCGTTGCTGTCAAAAGCATTTTTTTTGCAAATTGATGACCGACTACTCTAGGTAAGGTAATAGTAGTTCCAAATCCTTGATGGAAACCTAACTTAGAAAAATTAGCACTAAATCTTGATTCTTTGCATGCAATTCTAAAATCGGCTGCAAGAGCCACTCCAAGACCACCACCAACTGCTGCCCCCTGGATTACTGCAATGATTGGTTTACGCGTTCTGAATAATCTTACTGCCTGATCATATAATGCGGAGTAAGCATCAGATTCATTTTTAAAATTTGATCTTGAGAAATCTGCACCTGCACAAAAATGTTTACCCTCAGAATAAAGAATGATTGATCGACAATCCTTGTTGTTATCCATTTCCTCCAAAACATCCGCTATTTGACGAATTAAATCGGAATCAAAAAAATTATTAGGAGGTCTATTTATTTTTAAGTAGGCTGTATGTTCTTTATAAGTAAAAACAATATCTTCTAAATCATTCATTCTGTTTAATCCTAGGTATTAATATCTGTAATAATATAGTCTATCCAATGAAATTTCTAAAAAATATATTATCTAAAATAGACGTCCCCCTTTTTATAATTTACGGATTTATGGGTTTTGGGAGTGTTTACATTGCTGCTTTTATTCGCTCACGTATCGATATGAATTTTTGGGCAGAACTCTTTGTGTGTATTTTAATTATTTCTCCTTTTTACTTCTTGGTAAGAATTGCCAAAAAAAAATATTTTACGAATTAAGATGAAAAAAAGTTTTTCTGACATGGTTAATGATGCTGCTAAGGAGGTTCAAGAAATTGATATTTTTCAGCTTAAAAACTTAATAGACACTAAATATAATTTTTCGTTAGTCGATATTCGAGAAGATGACGAAATTAAATCAGGGGTAATTGAAAACTCAATACACATAGGCCGAGGTGTATTAGACAGAGATATAGAAGGGCATATTCCTGAGTCTTCAGAAGAAATAGTTTTATATTGTGCTAGAGGAGTTAGATCCATTATGAGTGCAAAAACTCTTCAAGACATGGGCTATCAAAAAGTATTTTCTTTGAAGGGTGGAATTTCTGAATGGATAGAAAGCGGTTTTAAACTAAAAGAATAATTTATAAAATCACTATTTATTAATATAATTAATTTATGAAACAAGATTATCTAGACGTCATAGTTGTTGGAGCAGGAATTTCAGGCATTGGTGCTGGAGCTCACTTAAATACCAAGTGCCCTGACAAAACTTACGCTATTTTTGAAGGAAGAGATAACTTCGGCGGGACTTGGGACTTATTTAAATATCCCGGGATAAGATCAGATTCAGATATGCACACATTAGGTTTTTCCTTTAAACCCTGGAATCATAAAAAGTCTATAGCTAGCGGACCTTTAATAATGGAATACCTTCAAGAAACAATAGAAGAATATGGGTTAAATGAAAAAATTAAATACAACCACCATGTTGAATCAGCTAACTGGAATGAAGCTGATGGATTATGGGAGGTAAGTGTCACTGAAAAAAAATCATCAGAAAAATTTTTATATAAATCAAAGTTTCTTTATATGTGTGCTGGTTATTATAGATACTCTTCTGGGTATGAACCTGAATTTAAAGGAAGTGAGAATTTCTCAGGTCAAATAATTCACCCACAAAAATGGCCAGAGTCTCTTGATTACATTGGAAAAAACGTTGTCGTTATAGGCAGTGGTGCGACCGCGGCTACAATCGTTCCTGAAATTGCTAAAGAAGCTAATCTAGTCACTATGCTTCAAAGGTCTCCAACATATTTTGTTTCAAGACCTGATGAAGACAGAATTGCGTTATTTTTAAAGAAATTTTTACCAAAATCTTTTGTTTATGCATTAATTAGATTTAAAAACGTTTATATTCAACAATCAATTTTTAAAAGAGTAAGAGCTTTTCCAATTAGGTCTAAAAAATTCTTAATTGATCAGGTTAAAAAAGAACTTCCTGATTTTGATGTAGATAAACACTTCACACCTAGTTACAACCCATGGGAGCAAAGAATGTGTTTGGTTCCCAATAGTGACTTTTTCAACGCCATCAAAGATAAATCCGCCACTGTTGTTACAGATCACATCGAGAACTTTGAAGAAAAAGGCATTAAATTAAAGTCTGGAGAATTTCTAGACGCCGATATTATCGTGACAGCTACCGGATTAGTGCTTCAAAATTTTGGAGGCGTAACTATTTCAGTAAATAATAATCCAGTGAATGTATCAAAAACTATGACTTACAAAAGTTTGATGTACAGTGATATTCCGAATTTTGTCAATTCATTTGGTTACATTAACGCCTCTTGGACTTTAAAAGCTGATCTAACTAGCACTTATTTATGCAGATTGATAAAACATATGGATAAAAATGAATATTTATCAGCTTGCCCGAGAAAACCACTCGATGTTGATGAAACTTATGATTGGTTAAAAGATTTCTCTTCAGGATACATTCAGAGATCTTTAGATTTACATCCTCAACAAGGTAGTAAAAAACCTTGGGTCAATTATCAAGACTATATAAAAGATTGGATTGACGTAAAATTTTCTAAGCTTGAGGATGGAAATTTAATTTTTTCTAAAGATTAATCTTTTTCATCATTTCAAAAAATGATTTCAACATCAAAAAAGATTAACTTGTTGAATCTTTCATTAAAAGAACTTGCTAGTTTCTTTGAATCTATTGGCGAGGCTTCTTATAGAGTTGACCAACTTCTCAAATGGGTTCACCAAAATGGTATTGAAGACTTCAGTAAAATGTCTAATTTTTCTAAAACATTAAGAGAATATTTAATTGAAAATTGTGTTCTTAAATCTCCAAAAATCTCTCTAGAGGAAGCGTCAAACGATGGAACAAAAAAGTGGATATTAGAAGTAGGAAATGACGAATCCATAGAAATGGTGTTAATTCCTGAAAAAGGAAGAAACACATTATGCGTCTCCTCCCAAGTAGGCTGTGTGGTTAATTGCAGTTTTTGTGCTACTGGCAAACAGGGTTTTTCAAGAAATTTAACCTTGAGTGAAATTATTGGACAAGTTCTCATAGCAGAAAATTCATTCAGATCTATAGACAATCCAAAAGAAAAGAATATTACTAACGTAGTAATGATGGGTATGGGAGAGCCGCTTTTGAATTTTGATAACGTAGTTAACGCAATGCAAATTATGCGACATCATTCAGCTTATAATTTATCTAAAAGAAAAGTAACTTTGAGTACTTCTGGGTTGATTCCAGAGATTAATAAATTATCTAAAGTAACTGATGTTTCTTTAACAATTTCTCTTCATGCTCCAAATGATAAATTAAGAGATATTTTGGTTCCAATTAATAAAAAATATCCTATCAAAGACCTTTTAAAATCTGTCAAAAATTACGTTGACTCCTTTGACGATAAAAGAATCACAACTTTTGAATACATACTAATTGATAAAGTAAATGACTCTCTTGAAATAGCAAATGAATTAGCTAATTTATTAAAAAACTATCCTTGCAAGATTAATTTAATTCCTTTTAATGAGTTTTCTTTATCTGAATACTCAAAACCTTCTAATAATAGACTCAGGGCATTTAAAGAATATTTGGTAAAAAAAGGTTTTATTACAACGATAAGGTCTACCAGAGGTGACGATATTATGGCTGCTTGTGGGCAATTAGTTGGAGAAGTTAAAGATAAAACAAAGCGAAAAGAAAGATTAAAAAGGCAAGTTAAAGCGTTAGAACTAAATGCCTGAAAAAATAAAGATTATTGGAGCAGGTGTTTCAGGACTTTTTCTTGGATGCTGCTTAAAAAAAAATAACTTCCACTCAATTATTTATGAAAAGGATTCGTCTCTTAGTCCATACGGCGCTGGAGTAAATTTATCAAAAAATGCAACTTTATTGCTTGATAAGGTTGGTCTGTTAGACAAATTGGTACCACTTGGATATCTACCAAAACAAGTTCATTTTCGCTCATTTGATAATGCATCGATAATAAATTCTCATGCTTTAAATGAAAATTCAAACGATTTTATTAGCGTTGATAGGAGAGATTTAATTGATGTATTGAAAAATTATTATTTAAGTTTGGGTGGAGAGTTAATCTTTGGTCACAAATGCATAAAAATTAAAGACTCTGAAATATATTTTGATAATAAACAAAAAACATCTACAGATTTAGTCATTGCCTGCGATGGAATAAAGTCAGATTTAAGGTCAAAATATTTTGATAATTTAAATCCTAAATTTAGTAATTTAGTAGCGTGGCGGGGTTTAATTTCAAGAGATCAGTTACCTTCTAATACTTTTTGGGACCAAATAAACATTCATCTTGGTCCACATGGACACGTCGTTCACTATCCAATTGATAAAGGAAAACAAATAAATTTTGTTGCAATTAAAAAACAAACAAAGTGGGAAGAAGAATCTTGGGTCTCTAAAGGAAACATAAATGAACTTTTATCAAATTTTTCATCATGGAATAAAAACGTTTTAGAATTATTTTCTAAATCAGATAATTTACACAAATGGGGTTTATTTGAACGAAAACCTATCAAAAACTTAGTGAAAGGTAATTTATTGTTGATGGGCGACGCTGCACACCCTATGTTACCGTTCTTAGCTCAAGGTTCTTGTTTAGCTATAGAAGACGCATACAGTCTCTCAGAACTATTAAAGAATAATGATCAAAAAAAATCTTTATTTAATTATCAGAAACTGAGGATTAAAAGAGGAAATGAAATCCAATTTAGATCAAAACTTCAAGGTCACTTGAATCATCTATCAAATGGATTTTTAATTTTTTTAAGGAATTTATTTTTAAAGAATTTTGGAAAGAGAATTCAAGAATCAATACATAAATACAATGCTATAGATGAAATTAAACATCTTCCCAATTGAATCTTGGTAAATGATTTATAGCTTTTAACAATTCGTCATGCCAAATATTAGAAAACTGTTGAAAAAAAGGAGAATCTAGTTTGAGTCTATCTTGAAAATCTAAATTGATTTGATCCTTTTTAAAAACAACAAAATCTATCGGTGGTCCTACTGTTAAATCACTTCTCATTGTTGAGTCTAGAGAAAGTAACGCAGCTCTAGCTGTATCACCTAAAGGTGTATCAGCAGCCACAGTTCTGTCTAAAATAGGTTTTCCATATTTAGTTTCACCAATCTGCACGAAAGGACTGTCGTCAGATACATGAATATGGTTTCCTTCAGGATAAATTAAAATAATATTTGGTAATTGATTTTTTATTTGGCCGCCAAGAATAAAACTAGAACCAAGTTGAGGACTTTCTTGTAAAGGGACATCACCTCCGATTTTTTGGCACTCTAAACTAATCTCGCCAATATATTCAGCAACTTCTTCAAGATCCTGACAAAGGTTTAAATTAATAGTGGGGGAGGAGCTATCAAGATCTTTTTGAATTCTATGGTAAACAGCTTGAGATGTAGCAAGATTTCCTGCAGTCATTATTACAAACGCTCTATCACCTATATTATAAGTAAACATTTTTGAATAAGATCCTACGTTATCCAAACCAGCATTCGTTCTCGAATCTGACGCAAAAACTAATCCTTCATTAACTTTGATACCCAAACAATAAGTCATAATTACTTTATTTTAGTTAAAAATAACATAATTCATTACATACTCATAAATCAATATTAATAATAATTTTGTATTAATTTAGTGCATTTCGTTAGACTAAGGATAAAAAGATGCTTTTATCTAGACTTAAATTTTTATTAGATAATAAATTGCCATGAAAAAGAATAGTTTAATTAACTATCTTGATAAGGGAGATTCTTATGATGAATTTTATGGAGACTCCTTAACAGTTCGTAAACATGCCCAAAAAGCTTTGAATTATCTTTCTCCTCTATCTTTAGAGGATTTACAAGATATAAATTTAGCTACTGTTTCGGCAATACAATCAATGGGAATTACTTTTAGAGTTTATCAAGACGAATCTAATGCGAACGTCAATCGTACTTGGCCTTTAGATTTTATTCCAAGATTAATTAAGAAAGAGGAATGGAAATTGGTTGAAAAGGGTTTAATTCAAAGGGTCAAAGCTTTGAATCTATTCATAGAAGATTGCTACAACAAAAAAAAATTTTTAAATGAATTTAATATAGACGAAAGCTTGGTTCTTAATACTTCTGCCTACAAAGCGTATTGTAAAAATATTAAATTAAAGCATGGGGTTTGGTCTCATATTTGTGGTTCAGATTTAATCAAGGGAGAAGAAGGAGATTTTTATGTACTAGAGGATAATTTGAGAGTTCCATCTGGGGTCTCTTATATGCTAGAAAATAGAATGGTCATGAAACGAGTATTACCTGATCTTTTTAATAAATATGGAGTTAACCCAGTAGATGATTATCCTAGTAAACTTTATGAAACTTTAGCCTCAGTAAGCTTTTCTAAATCAAAACACCCTGAAATAGTTCTTCTTACACCAGGAATATATAATTCTGCTTACTTCGAACATTCTTATTTAGCTCAGCAAATGGGAATAGATCTTGTAGAAGGAAGTGACTTGGAAGTTGGAAAAGACTCTTACGTATATAAAAAAACTATAGAAGGTTTAAAAAGAGTTGATGTTATTTATAGGCGAATAGATGATGATTTTCTCGATCCTGATGTAGGAAATCCAGATTCAACAATTGGAGTAAGAGGTTTATTAAAAAGTTGGTCGCAAAAAAAAGTTGCAATTATTAATGCACCTGGGTGTGGTATAGCAGATGATAAAGCAGTATACGCATATGTGCCTAAGATGATTGATTTTTATCTTAAAGAAAAACCAATACTTAAAAATATAAAAACTTATTTTATGAATAACAAAGAACATAGAGAATTTGTTGAGAAAAACATTCACTCTATGGTAATCAAGCCGGTAGCTGAATCAGGTGGTTATGGCATTGTAATAGGCAAAGACTTAAAGGCGAAAGAAGTTGGTCCGGTTTTCAGAAAAATTAGAAATAATCCAAGGAATTTTGTTGCTCAACCTTATATTTCTCTTTCAACTTCACCAACTTTTTCGGACGGGAAAATAGAGCCAAGACATCTTGATTTAAGACCCTTTATATTGAGTGGTTCAAAAAATTATGTAACCGTAGGCGGTTTAACAAGGGTTGCTTTAAAAAAAGGGAGTTCTATTGTGAATTCTTCACAGGGTGGCGGTAGCAAGGACACATGGATTATTGATTAAATGTTAAGTAGAGACGCAGAACATCTTTATTGGTTGGCCCGATATATCGAGAGAGCAGAAAATACAGGAAGACTTATTAATGTAAATGTTGAAATGATGTTGGATTATCCAATTGATGATTCATTAGGTTGGGAACCAATTTTAGAAGCGATGGATTCAAAAGAAGACTATTTAAGTGGTCATAAATATTATGATGAATCGAATGTCATTCATTATTTAAGTAGAGAAAGAAATAATGAAAATTCAATTGCCTCTTGCCTTCATAACGCTTCATATAATTCTGAATTCATTAAAGATGATCTCCCAAGGTCTGCCGTGGAAGAATTAAATAATATTGAAATGAATTTTTTAAAAGAAATGACTACATCGGTAAGTAAGAGAAAAAGAGCAAAAAATATATATGAAGTTATATCTTCGTCACAAAGATTTTTTGGGATAATTTCCGATAACTTTTCTCGTGGTTTTGCTTTTGAATTTCTAAGATTGGGTAGATTTGTAGAAAGAGCAGACATGATCACAAGAATTATCGATTCAATTTGTAATGCAGAAAAAAAGGAAGGGACTATAGATCTTTCAACTTTAGAGTGGGTAAATTTATTAAAAACACTTTCTGCTCACCAAGCTTTCAGAAAAGTATCTAGGGGTGAAATAGAAAAAGAAAGTGTCATTAATTTTCTTTTTAAAGATGATTCGTTTCCAAGATCAATCTATAGATGCTTAACAATTATTCATAAAAGTTTTTTAAATCTGCCTAAAAATAAAGATGCATTGTTATTCATTCAGAAAGTTTTAACCAATTTAAGTAGTTCGAGGGTTGGAAAATATGAAAATACTAAAATTCATTCATTTGTGGATTCAACTCAAAAAAAGATTTCCTCAATTGATCAAATAATTCAGAAGAGTTATTTTAATAATTAACTATAAATAGTATCCTTCATCTGATGGATGATTTTTTAAACTTATTAAATCAAGTTTGGACCTCTGGCTTCCTTGGCATAAACATGTCTCAGATATTGGTAACTATTTTTATTCTCACAACCTCTTTAATTTTAAGAGGAGTATTTGCTAATTTAGGGGTAAGTACTTTAAAGAAAATTACCTCAAAAACTAAAACTGATTTAGATGATATTCTATTAGACTCATTAAAAAGGCCGTTAGGTTTCATTCCAGTCACTATTGGATTTTATCTAATCATGATTTACCTTCCTTTAGAAGGAATAGTAGATTTAGTAGCAACAAATCTTGTAAAGGCTTTAATCGTTTATACTATTTTTAGCGCGTTATCTAATTTTGTAAGTCCTTTATTTTCGGTTTTATCAAATAATACCTGGCTTACTCAAGCCATGTCTGTCTGGTTAGAAAGATCAACTAGAGTCCTTGTTTGGGTCATCGGATTAGCAATCATTTTAGACATTTTTGGGATTCAAATTGGACCTTTAATAGCCGGACTGGGGCTTTTTTCAGTAGCTATTGCCTTGGGTGCTCAAGATCTATTTAAAAACCTTATATCGGGGATGTTGATCATTGGAGAAAATAGATTCCAACCAGGTCATAGAATAGAAGTGCCTGGTCAATTTCATGGGATTGTAGAAAGCATTGGCTTTAGATCTACTACAGTAAGACTCTTTGATACTTCACCAATGATAATTCCAAATAAAGACTTATCAGACATCAGTGTTATCAATCATGGATTAAATAAATATCGTCGAATAAGATGGATGATCAATCTAATTTATTCAAGTTCTGCTGAAGAAATATCAAAAATATGCAAAGAAATAGAAAATTTTATTAACGATGAGAATCAAGGATTCTGTATTAATCCTGGTCAAGAATCTTTTGCAAAAGCTGTAGAATTTGGTGCAAGTTCAATTGATCTTGAAATATTATGTTACACAAATAAAGATTCTTACACTGAGTATTCTGAAGTAAAACAAAATCTTTTACTTAAAATAAAATCAATTGTGATAAAAAATAATTCTGATTTTGCTTTTCCTTCAAGATCAATATATTTTGAAAATAACCTAGAGAAATAATTTATGACAAAATTGTCATTTGTATTTTTTATTCCTTTAGTTTTAATTCTAATTTTTAGGGTCGCTACTTTTTCACCTGTTCCTATTGCCGAAGGTTGCGAAATAAACAGATCATGGAATTTAAATAGAATAGAAAATTTTTCTGGACTAACTGATGGGCTAGCTTCCTTAGAGTCAAAAACTTTACAGAAAACCTTTTTAAATATTTTGATTCCGTTCTTCCTCGTGAATAGTCAAATATTGGTTGATTTAAACTGTTCGGATGGAAATGACAGTATCATTTATAACAATCTAAGGAATTGGACTGGTCATAAACAAAACTCAATAAATTCATTTTATTCTGAAACTATTGATTTGTTTGGTGATTCTGTAGACATTACTCAAGAAATATATGAAGATGGCGGCGAAATTGTTAGGGAAGTTAACATACCATCGGTAAGTACAGGAAAAATAAAATTTTTTTATAGAGAAATTGATTAATGATTAGTGAAGAATATATTCTAAGAGGTGTTTGTCCCGATACTTTAGGACTGGTAGCAAAAGTCTCTAATTTTTTAAATGAACATAATCTTTTTATAAAAGAGTCTGCTCATTATGGAGATCCTGAAACTCAAAAATTCTTTATGAGGATTAAAGTAATTTCTCCAGGAAAAAATATAGATAAATCTAATTTTAATAATAATTTTAAACAACTTGCAGAAGAGATTTCTATGGAATGGTCTTTTGAAGATGCCATATTAAACCCAAAGACCTCTATATTTGTTTCTAAATATAGTCATTGCTTGCAAGATCTACTGTATCGACAAAGTGTTAGCGCACTTAAGTTAGATCTAAAGTCTGTAATTTCAAACCATCCAGACTTGGAAAAAATTGTCTCCGACTATGGCATTCCTTTTCACTATGTTGAAGTATCAAAAGAAAATAAGGATGAGGCAGAAGAAAAAATATTAAAAATTCTTAATGAGGATGATGTCGATCTAATAATATTAGCTAGATACATGCAAATTCTTTCCAATGATTTTTGTGAAAAATATTACGGTAAAATTATTAATATTCATCATTCTTTTTTACCAAGTTTTAAAGGAGCGAAACCTTATCATCAAGCTTATTCAAAAGGTGTAAAAATTCTTGGTGCCACAGCTCATTACGTTACTGGTGAATTAGATGAAGGCCCAATAATTGAACAAACTGTTGATCGGATAGATCATACAAAATCTCCAGAAGATATGGAGATAATCGGCAGAGATATTGAATCAATTACTCTTGCAAAAGCGGTACAATATCACTCAGAACAAAGAGTTTTTCTAAACAATAACAAAACCGTAATATTTAAATAATGGCAACACAACTAAAACACTATTCAACAATAGGCACTAATAATAAAGAGGCTGCAGAAAATTTCTATGACGAGCTATTAAGCTTGATCAATGCAAAAAAGTTTCCTGCAAACGACAGAATTACCATGTGGAGATCCTCCGAGGATAATTCAATAATCTTAGCAATAGCAGTTCCGTATAATGGCGAAGAAGCTACTTTCGGCAACGGAAGTATGAAAGGTATAGCACTAGAGACTAAAGAAGCTGTCGATGAGATGTATGCGAAAGCTATTTCTCTGGGAGCAAAAGATGATGGCGAACCTGGTCAACGTGCAGGAGCCTTTTATGGTGCTTATGTTTACGATCTTGATGGAAATAAATTAACCTTTTTCAATTTCGATATTTAAAAAATTTTTTTAAATGACATATCAGATTTATGTAATCAATATGTCGTCATCTAGCGATAGATTTAAATCCATTTCTGACCAATTAGAAGAACAAAATTTACCTTTTAAAAGAATTCCTGGAGTAAATGTATTAGAAGAGAAACAGCTTAAAAATGAACATTATTCAAAGAAGAAAAACAAGTTTAATTATTACGTTCCGCTTACTGATGGTGAAATTGGCTGTTATATCGCGCACAGAAACGCTTGGGAAGAGATTTTAGCTGATGAAATTGACTTTGGATTAGTATTAGAAGACGATGCTTTTTTAAAAGATAATCTTAAATCAATTCTAGATAATTTAGATATCATAAAAACTAAATGGGATATTCTTAAACTTGCTGATCTCTCTTTGTCACCAAGGAAGGGGGCAAATATTGAAAAATTTCAAAAATATAACTTGCAACGCTATCTTAAACCGCCAACTTTATCTGTTGCAGAAGTAATTACGAAAGAGGGTGCAAAAAAACTTTTAAATTTATCTAGTACTTTTGGTAGGCCAGTTGATGTAGATATACAATGGTTTAAGTTTGAAGGATTAAAAATCAGTGGTCTCAGACCGTATCCAGTAGATACTAACGATAAATTTGAAAGCATTATTGATTCTTTCGGAAATAGAAGAAGCCTAATAAGTTTCAGGGAAAAATTAAATAGAAAGCTTAAACGTATTTGGCTTAATGTAATTTATAAAATAAGACTCTTAAAAATTTTTTAAATAATTTTAAAGAAAATTTTTATTTTAAAGCTTGGCTTATATCTTCTTTAAGATCTTCAATATTTTCCAATCCTATAGACAATCTTATTAAAGTATCAGATATTCCCAATTTTTCCCTCCTTTCTTTAGATAAAGATGCATGCGTCATTAATCCAGGATGTTCGATAAGACTTTCAACACCTCCAAGACTTTCTGCCAGAGTAAAAATCTTTGTTTTCTTTAAAAAGGATTTAGCTTTACTAAGATTTCCTTTTATTTCAAACGAGACTATTCCTCCAAAACCATGCATTTGTTTTGAGGCAAGTCTATGTTGAGGATGAGTTTTTAATCCTGGATAGATTACTTTTTTTATGTCTCTTCGTTTTTCTAAGAAATTGGCAATTTTCATGGCGTTTTCGTTATGCCTTTCCATTCTTACAACAAGAGTTTTTAAACTTCTCAACAGAAGATAGCTATCAAAAGCGCTTGTAATAGGTCCCAAGGAATTATGAATATTAGACATTCTATTGATCAATTTTTTATCCTTTTTTCCAATAATCATTGCTCCAGCAATAAGATCAGAATGCCCGCCTAAATATTTAGTTGCTGAATGAATGACTATATCAATTCCATGATTTAGAGGTTGTTGGTTATAAGGTGAAGCAAAGGTATTATCACAAACCGTAAGGATTTTATTCGTTTTCGCTAATTTTGCTATTTTTGAGAGATCTGCAATCTTTAATAGAGGATTAGTAGGAGTTTCTACAAAGATCATTTTGGTAGATTCTTTTAAACTATTTTTTACGTTATCAATATCAGTCATATCTACGTATGTAACTTCTATGCCCTGTGAAATACTTTTAATTTCATTAAATAATCTTACTG